>Ga0116193_1002597_pt1 | contig 13607 bp, 18 predicted proteins | sample AD_UKC115_MetaG_FD_89892 | JGI IMG/M metagenome (GOLD analysis project Ga0116193, IMG submission 89892) | Active sludge microbial communities of municipal wastewater-treating anaerobic digesters from Hong Kong - AD_UKC115_MetaG | ecosystem: Engineered > Bioreactor > Anaerobic > Digestate... | reverse complement strand
GACGGGTGCAGCCCAGCCGAAGACCCCATCTGCCCGCATGCGGACATCACCACCGCGTTCAATGTCGGTGGTGACGCTCTTAACATTACGCTTAATAGCATCTTGGAGTTCATGCCAGGCACCGTGACTGTTACCATCAACGGAGGCACTCCCATAGACTTCACCTTTGACACGGGGTCGCTGCCCGACACTATTGTGGTGCATGAGGCGCACCCGACAGACTACATCGTGGTGCACATTGCCAACGCAGTTCAGACCGAGTGTTATGATGAGATCACTCTTGGCACTCCGCCGCTGATATGCGTAGGTGAGGGCATTGCATCGGTGAAGATGCAGGCCGTTCCGAGCGGTGGAGCGGGGGCTTACATCTCGGCCAATACGAGCACGGGGCACTTTGCCATCCGCGATTCCGTCACGGGCGTGGTGTCCGTAGACGGCACGCCAGCAGCCGGAAGGGGCTATTGCGTATTTTCGTGCGATGAGGCGGGGCACAAAAGCGGCAGTATCACCGAGATCATGATCGCAAATGCCTCTGGCTTCGACGTGTCGGGCTTGGCCTCGACGTTGACAATGTTGACAGTTCTGGAAGGGTCGCCCGCAACGGTTGATCTCAGCGGGCTTGGGATCCTTGACACGCTTGTCATTTACGAATGCCCGCTGATCACTGGCATTACCGGCCCCTCGCCATCGGCGTTGAGAGTGATAGGTGTGACAAGTAGCAACAATCTCGCCAACTTGCCAGACATGGACCCTTCCTCGGTCGGGGGAAGCCTACAGCTCGTCCAATGCGCGGCGGTAACGTCTGTCGGGGTGCTGAGCAAGTTGAGCTATCTCACCGTTTCAACCACGGGCATCACCTCTTCCACTGACGTGGATGCACTTGTAAATGCGCTGGATCCCTCCGTGGCTGGCACGGCGGTGTTCAACGGCCTTCTTTCGTCGCGCACCAGCGCCAGCGATGCAAACTACGAAGCCTGTATTTCCGCAGGTTGGGCTATTTCGTGAAATGCGCTACATTAGCGCCGCCAAGTGTTCGGCCCGCTGCCGCCCCAGTGTAGCACGTTCGGCCTATATCCCCTGCGGCCGTAAGCTGGGGGACAAACAACGAACACAACAATGGCAACAAACCCCTTTCTCGATTGCGGTCAAGGATGGCAGACCTACGACGGCTCCATCTGCGACAGCTTCACCTCCGGCATTGACGCGGCGATCCTTCTGAAGGTCGGCGTGGACAAGTCGGAAGTCTTCACCGGCACTGAGCCAAACGACACCATCGACCCTGCGAAAGTGCAGGCACTGCTGGACAGCGGTGACGCACAGATCATCAAGGGTCTGCGCATCGGCATCGACGCTCCCAGCGCCACAACGTCTGACAGCTACGTGGCCTGCGCCCCTGAGACGGTGAGCAACTACACGCGGAGCCTGACGTGGAAGGATCGCAAAGTCACAGGCGTGGTGACGCGATTCTACAACAGCATCAACGCCTCCAGCGGCTTCACCGTCGGGAGCATGATCCTGCACGAGTGCGCGGCAGACCGCAACACCTACATTGATTCGCTGATCACCTTCCAAGGTGGACGCGTCTCCCCTGAAGGAGAGGAATTGCAACGCTTCGAGTTCACCGTGAATTGGAAGAGCATCGCCGATCCCATTCCGTACCCCTCCGCCGCCATCTGGGATCTTGTCCCGGCCAGCGGCAGCGGAAGCTGACAACAACACGCTTATCGCCCCCGGAACATGCCGGGGGAGATAAGCACAACACCAACACCATGTGTTCATCATCCTGCGGAAAGCCACGCCCTGCACAACGCCCGGCGCAACGCCCGGCGAAGCCTGTAACGACGCCACGCCCAAAGCGCTGAGGCATGCTCACCGACGAGGAAATCGCTTCGATATGGGCGCGACAGTTCGCATTGGCCAAGCCGTATCTAAAGGACGGCAGGATCGAGCCAAAGGCCGTTGACCCGGGAAGCGGGAGCACGGGACTACCTGAGCTATGGCCCGGCTACGGCCGATCGGTCAACGACCGGGCCAAGGCGCTGCCCCACATCGAGCCGGGGCACTATGCCGATTCGCTGTTCCTCGCACGCGCGCCGAATCAAAGCGAGGAGGAGTTCGCATACGTACGCGCCAATTACAAACAGACGACGTTGCCTGTGTTCGCCGACATGGAGAACACCATCGGGCGTGTATGGAGCGAGGGTAACTGGTCGCTTACATTCAGTGATGATGCTCTTTCCGCGTACGTCCAATCGGGCATCCGAGAGTGGGGCAGCCTGACGAACTTCTTTCGGTTCGCCCTGCTTCGGCTGAAGCTATCGGACCCCATGGGCCTGATCACCGTGTTGCCCGAGACGGTAGCCGTGGTCTTGGATGATGAAGGGAATGCCTTCACGGACCCTTCCACCGTGCCATCGCCGGTGCCAGCATACCACCAATGCGGCATGGTTTGGGGCTTCGACTACGATCGATGGTACCTGATCCGACTAAACGAGGACAGCGCCTTGGATAACGACGCCAAAGGGATCAAGTGCTGGATGGTAGATGATACCAACGTCTATTTGATCGAGCAGTACGGCAGGCAGAATGACTGGACCTTCCACACTACGTTGCTATATGCCCACGGATGCGGAGAACCTCCCTGCGTGCACTTGATGGGCGTGCCGTCCATCAAAGACGGTCACCTGCTATGGCTCTCCCCGTTCGCCCCGGCCCGCGAGCTGCTCGACATCGCGCTGGCCGATGCGCAATACTTGCAGGTAAGCAAGGTCAAGAGCATCTACCCGCAACGCGTCATTGTGGGGGAAGTATGCGAGTATCGCGACGCAACCAGCGGTGCCATGTGCATCAGCGGCAGCCTGACATACATTGATGACGGTCATCCGGTGGTGAAGCAGTGCCCGCAATGCAACGGCACGGGACGCAAGGCGCGGCTGGGCCCGCTCAATGACTTAGTGATCACCCCAAGCACGGCCACGGGAGAGAGTACGGCTATCAATGCCACCAACGCATTGACATACGTGGCGCCATCGACCGACAGCGCACGGTTCGCCCGCGAGGAGATCATCGCCATCACCGATGCGGCCAGGTCGATCCTGCACCTCGGCAAGGAGGCACCTATGGATGGCGGCGACGCGAAGACGGCCACTGAGGCGGGCCTCGACAACAGGGCGAAAGAGGCCTTTGTGAAGTCCATTGCCGACCAGGTGTTCGAGATATTCGCACTGAGCCTCCGCTACACCGCTGCCCAGCGCAACGCTCCCTCCGATTCATTCTCGCTTCGCCGCCCGGTGGTGTACGATCTGCGCACCGCCGATGATCGGCTGGCCGAGATCAACGCGGCTCGCACCGCGCAGCTACCTTTCGTCTCCGTGGCACGTATGAGCGATGACGCCACACGCGCGTTGTTCGCCCATGACGACGGCGCGATGGACATGGTAGATGCCACCATGCTGGCCGACAGGCTGGCTATGATGAGCGACACCGTGATTGCGTCGGAGCTGTCTGCCGGACGCGTGCAGCCATGGGAAATGCTCCTGCACTACAGCGCTCCGGCTTTGTATGCGCAGGTCTTGTCCGAGGCAACCTCAGAGATCACCACCGCGCAGGCCGCGCAGGGCATGCAGGCACTGGCCAAGGCCGCTGCTCCGGCCCCGGCATCCCCATCGGACCGCATCGGCACTCTGCTGACATAAGATGGCCGATGACGTACAGGACATCCTCGCGGCCTTGGCACGGAGGCTGGGGCCACGCGTGACCAAGGCCATCGCCGAACTTGACACCGAGGGCGGACGGCTGGTGCGCTCCCCGCAGAACATACAGTCCGTGGCGAGGCTGCTCACGGACCTTCGCGCCACTATGCTCGATAGCGAGTACATTGAGGCGGTGGCCGATTTCGTCAACGGCTTTGATTCCGTATCCCAAGACGTGGCAACGGCTCTGCGCGACCTTGGGGCCATCGACACCAACATGCTCAATACCATCACGCGCGAATACAAGGCCATCACGGCAGAGCAGATGGTGAGCACCGGTGCCTTCGCCCGTACGCTTACGGGGCCGTTGGCGGACATGCTCATCGGCGGTGTGGTGGGCAACGTCGCCGTGCGGACGCTGTTAGTGCGTGCCGACGACATTGTGGGGGGTATCACCAGCACCATGGATCAGATCACCGCCGGTGCGCCCAAGCAATTAGAGCGCACGCTCACGGTGGCCGCAGCCGACCAGCTTGGGGTTGTGTTCTTCCGCTACCAGGGCAGGCCCATCAAGACCACGCGCGATTTCTGCCGCGAGCGCGAGGGGCATGTATGGCACCGCAAGGAGATTGAAAAATGGGGGCGAGATGCGGCCGCTGGCGACGGCTGGGCGGGCATGGTGCCGGGCACCAACGAGGCCACCATCTTTACCTACTTGGGCGGCTACTACGGAGGCCGCCAGTCGTGTCGGCACACGTTAGTGCCCGTGGCATGGATAGACGTGCCCAAGGCCGACCGTGAGCGCATGATCAGCAAAAAATTGGTTGACTCGGATGGAAAGTGATTACATTTGAGCCGATGAAGGTGCAGGTACAATTCCCCGATGGCCGCGTGGCGTGGCTAGATGAGGCACACGCTGGGAGCTCACAGGTCGTGGCCATGGGTGGCCGCGTCATGGAGCCGTTGCCACGGCTGAATTCCATTGGCTTTGAGGTCATCGGGCAGACGCTGGATGCACCCGCCGCAAATCTCAAACGCAAACGCAAGACGAATGCCCATTGATCCCAAGGAAGCGCTGGAGGTGCTCGGCTACGATGCCGAGAAGTTTGATGACGTGGAGGCTTTCCGCGCACAGGCCGAGAAAGACTGGCTGAAGGCCAGCGAGGCACCCATGAACAAGGAGGTGCAGCGCCATGTCTTCGGCAAGATCAACGGCGCATTGCGCACCACCATCAAGCAATCCGCGCGAGACCTTGACGTTGATGGTGAATGGGACACGCTGGATCCCATCGACGGCGTAAAGGCGTTATCGGCCGAGGTATCGAAGAAGCTGCGCGATCTGCGCGAGGCGCAGGAGGCGCTGAAGGCCGGTACTACCCCGACGAAGGAGGTGGCAGAGGTCAAGCGCCAGTACGATGAGGCCAAGCGAAAGCTCGAAGACCTGACCAAACTCTACGATGAGAGCACGTCAAAGTACACCGCCCTGGAGACCAGTGTAGCGAAAGAGAAGGAGCAAGCCAAAGTGGACGCGATCTACAATGCGGCGCTAGGCAAGCTCACCCTGCGCAAGATGACGGCCTTCGAACGCGACGGCTTCGAGGCTGCGCTGCGCCGGGATAACGTGGTGAAGTTCGACGACGAAGGATTGCCCTACGTCGTCGGCAAGGATGGTGAGCGTATCCGCGACGAGAAGAAGGCCCATGGATACCTTACCGTGGATGAAGCATTGAAGGCCTACGCTGAGGCGAACGGCCTGACAGAGAAAGCAGCACCTGAGTCTCAGCAACGGCGCACGATACCACTTACCGAGGGCGAGCAAGGCAACAAAGGCCGCGCCACGCCTGTGGGTGAACGTGTCCTGCGTCCAGTGGCCAGCAGGGTGTGACTTGGCACGCCAGCGTGAGCGCATCACGCATCCCGCCGTGGTGGGGCGTTAAGCCACCTGCCGCCCGCCGGGGCGATGAAACACGGCTTCTGGGTCAACGCGCCGACCCATCAACATCGGCGCAAGACATCATAAACCCAGAAGCCTCATGGCAACTCCCTCAGGGTACCCTGCATTGTTGCAGGCATGCCCCAACCTCCAAGACACCATTGACAACCAATGGTCCACCGGCATCACGCCGATGGAAGCCGCCCCGTTGGCGGAATTTCTCACCAGCGCCGCGAACCGGCGCAACATCACGCAGTCCATCCTGCCCGGTGCGGGGAAGGTGCGTTCGATGAACGTGGTCTACACGCCGCGCCTGATCGAGAGCGTGGTGAAGCGCAACCAGCCCAACCCGAAGTGCACGGCGGACACCGTGATCGGGGAGAACGTGGCTACCTACACGATCGACCCGACGAAGAACCTCCAGGTGGACCTGCTCATCGGCATCGATGACGCGCAGCTGTCCTGCGAAGACTCGGCGAGCTACGTGGCGCGGCGCATCGCGCACGCCATTTCGGGCCTTGACCTGGCCGTGGCCACCGAGATCACCGCGCAAGCGGCTGCGTTGGTCGGGAACTGGTCCAGCAACGTGCCCAGCGGCTCCGGCAACGGCGAGATCGGCGCGGGCGACATCATGAACGTGGTGAGCACCGTGAACAACGCGGTGAACCCTCGCGCATGGACGGCCATCCGCAACGGCCTTGACGATTCCGGCTTCCCCGGCGATGTGCTGGTGGCTGGCGGGCGCTGCCTGCGTGACATCTTCCAGATGTACCAGGCGGGCTGCTGCTCCACACAGGGCATCGACCTCGGATCCATCTTCGAGAAGTTCGGCTACGCCGCCGTGTACGACCAACGCCTGCAAGCAGCGCTGGGCAACACCGGCGAGTTCCAGGTCTACGCGCCCGGAGCAGTGCAGGTGCTGAACTTCCACCGTGGCGGGTCGAACCCTTGGGGTACCGTGCTCTCAGGCGGGCGCGGGTACAACTACATGATGACCACGGTGGCATCGCCGCGCTTCGGCCTCACGTATGACCTCAACGCCTCGGACAACTGCGGCAACCTGAGCGTCAGCATCACCGCCACGGTCAAGGCCATCGGGCTGCCCAACGACCTGTACGTGGCAGGCGATCACATGCACGGCGTGACCGGCGTGGTGGGCGGAAAGTTCACCGACTGCGGTTCAGACGTTGGCAGCGGCAGCTAAGCCGTAGCTTCGCACCAAGTGTAAGGGGGCGGCATCATCGCCGCCCCCGATCACAACAACAACAACAACAACACTCGGCGCATGTTAGACTGCTTCGATGGGCTGATCACGCTGGATGACACCTGCGCTGGCAACGATGCCGACGCGCTGCCATTGCAGTCAATAGGCATCAACGAGACGTTCCTCGCTGCCATCACCGGCAAGGAGGACATGCCCGACAAACTGCTCGCCCAGGTGGAGACATGGGCGCGCAACTATCTGGGCGTGGACGTGCTGACGCGCTACGGATCGCAGGTGCGTGCCACGACCATGGTGGACCGCATGCACCTCGGTGAACTATCACAGGATCCCGTCACTGCCCCCCTGTTGGGGACGCGTGGGGGGATCGTGATCGAGATCAACCCGGCATCGAGCAACCTTGCTGCCATGCTGCTCAGTATCGCGTACAATGGCACGGCGCAGACCGTGACCGTGTACGACTTAAGCGACGGCAGCACCGTTACCACCATTGCCGGCGTGAGCGCAAAACGCAACATCAGGCTGGCACTTCCCGCCCACGCCAGCAAGTCGCGTTACCTTATCGCCACCGACGGCACCGACTACGGCAACGTGCTGCTGCCAGGTGCCGCATCGGGATGCGGAAGCTGCGGTGACGGGTGGACGAGTGGTGTGGCGCGCGCCTATGGGGCCCGCCTCAGCACGGCGCTGCCCGTCATCACGTCTAACCTCAACACCGTTGGCCACACCAGCGGCCTATCGGTGGACATTACAGTAGCTTGCGATCATGCGCAATGGCTGTGCGAAATGCGGGCATCATTGGCCCTGCCGTACCTGTACAAAGTAGGGCAGGGCATCATGGACCGCGCCATGCAGGCCGGGGATCGGCTGAACAACATCGTGAGCAACGAGAAACTATTGGCGGCGCGTGCTGAGCAGTATCAGGCCGAGTACGAGAAGGCCATCGGGGCCATTGTCAATCGCGCAGTGGTGCCATCCGATGGCATCTGTTTCGTCTGCAACTCCCCTAGTCGCATCATCACCGCGATCCCATGAGCAAGAGCGGCGAAGAATGGGCGCGTCAGGTGCGCGACGCGGTGATAGGAAAAGCGATCCGCGAGCGCGTGGTGTTCCTTGCCGCCACCGGCACGATGGTGGACGTATCTGAGCGCGTATGGGGGCGTGGCGAATTGACCGACGGAAGCAGGCTGCGGTACAACGAGGACTACGAGTACTACGGCTACAAGCCGCCAGCCCCCAGGAAGCCCAGCGGCAAAGGCAAGCCTAACAAGGAAGGGAAGGTGCGCAAAATCAAAGGTGGATACTACCCCACCTATCTGGCCTTCAAGGAGGCCATGGGGCGCGGTGATCTTCCGTTCGAGCTTAGCGGCGACATGCGTCTGTCGTGGCTTGGCGGCACCACGCCCACTCCTACCGAAACCGGCCCCACGTCGTGTGCCATCGTGATGGGTGAAAAGGAAGCTGCTAAGGCTGAGGGACTGGCCCAGAACAAGGGCGAGTTCCTCGTGTTGAACAAAGATGAGATCGCAGGCTTTACGCGGCGCGTCCAAGTGCTGATGGAGAAATGATAGAGCGCATCACTGACATCCTTAACGCCGCCACGGGCTTGCCCGTGGTGCAAGCCTACGGCGTGGCGCGGCTGATGCCGGGGCCGCACGTGCGCTCTCAGACGGGGGAATATACGCCCATCGCCGTTGACGACAACGCCCCATGGAGCTACTGGCGTGAGCTATCCCACACCGTAGCGAGCGCCGACACGCTTGCAGCATGCAAAGGCGAGAGGCACACGCTAATGCTGCGGCTGGTGGCACTGCTTAACGATGACTGCGACGTGGCGGACGCGATGCGCGGCGCAATACAAGGCATCGGTGGGGTGTCGCGATCCATTGGCGTGGCGCTTGGCGCATTATTAGTGCAAGTGCCGCGCGCCACATTGATCATGGAGGGGGTGGGCGAGGGCATTACAGCCATACCGCTGCATCGTAGGCTTGTAGCAGCGGACATCACCGTGGACATCTATGCCGACGCGGGATGCCTTGCATGGTGTGAGTCCTCGGATGTGTTATGCGCGCTCATCGGCGCAGCGACGAACGATGCGGTCAAGGAATGCCTCGGTGATGATCGACTCGGTGAGATCTGCGGTGGTGGCGGTCCATGCCCCGACACCACCGTCAACGGGATGGTATCGAACGTGCCGGACATCCACGTCAAGCAAGGCGGCGTTGACGTTGGCACGCTTGACCCCGTGACGGGCATACACACGGTGCCCGTATGCCCGCCTGCCGGGGACGGGACGGCGGTGTTGAGAGACACGGGGGGAACGTTGATAAGCACCACACCGGTGCCCGCCGATGGCAGCGTGGACATCACTGCACCGGACGGGATTTACACGGTGAAGGACAGCGCGGGGAGCACCTTGTTCACCGGCCCGGTGAAGAGCGGCGGCGCGGCTGAGCACTCTGTGGGTGATGGTATCGTCCAAGCCGTCAACAGCCTTGGCGGGGTGGTCGGTGCGCCGGTCCCCGTGCCCGCCGAAGGCAACGTGAATGTGCTGGCTCCGGATGCTAACATCCAGGTGAAGGACGAAGCGAACAACGACATCGGACCTCTGCAACTTGCTCCTTCCGGGGTCACTACGAACATCACCGCGCCATCTGCCCAAGCGCAGTTGGTGGACAGCGGTGGCGCGGAGATAGGTTCGATATACGTCATTCTATCCAAGGATACGCGCACCATCCCCGTCGCTGACAGTGTGATAACGCTGCCCAATGGATCGACCAAGAACGTCAGGGCCACGCAGCCGTACACCGTGCCTGCTACCGCGCCGCTGAAATTCTCGTTCAGCCCGTACGACCAAGGGTCGGACCTGTGGAAGGTGACGGCGGATGAGGCGGGCACCTACAACGCCTATACGCAGGACGGAGGCAGCGGCACGATCACGTACAGCAAGAACGGCGGGGCGTTCACGGCCCTCTCCGGCACGATCACCTTGGCCGTTGGCGACACCATCCAAGTGAGGCGCACCACGATCACCGCAGCGGGCTGGAGCCGCTGGCAACGCCAAGTAACACCGTAGAGGATGGGAACTATAATCGGCGGGAAATTCTTCGACGACGGTGCCGTGCAGTACAACGGCACGGACAATGGGCATTACATTGATAACCCGGCCAATAAGAGCAACAGCGCGGGATGCTGGGCTATGGATGTGATGGTGAAGACGATGCCTGCCTATCCGGTCGCTAGTGTAATTCTCTCATTGCGTACCAACAACGGCGGAGTCTTTCTCATATCAGCCCGAAAACATGCAGGATACGGTGATACCAATGCACGCTTTGACATCGCTGCCGTGGCCTACACGGGCCAATCCACTTACGGCAGCGGTGGCGACACCACCAAGCCGCTCCCTAATACGTGGTACCGATTGGTTGTGCAGAGCAACGGCAAGATGTACATCAACGGCGTGGAGCAGGTGTTGAACGATTGGGGTTCCGGCAACTGGACCGGCCAATGGCACAGCTACATGACAGGTGCCAGCGCATGGCGGTTGAACATAGGTATGAATTGGGTACCCGGAGTGGGAAGCCCTGCCAGCTATGGCAATGTGCGGATCAACAACTTGATCTCCTACAACGCGTCGCTAACTGCGGCGGAGGCGTTGGCGGACCACAACGGCGGGGTGGCCTTCGACCGCAGGAGCAACGCGGATCTCAACGCCAAGCTCGTTGAGTTTTGGCGCTTCGACGAAAACGGCAACGCGGAGATCAATTCGGGAAACAACCTCACCGCCTACGGCACGCCAACGTACATCGCCCCATGAGCCTCATCAACCTCTTCCGCCGCAAGCCCAAGCCCCCTAAGCCACCTAAGCCCCAAATGATCGCCGGGTGGAACGCACCCAAGGCCGACCAGTTCCTCGCCCACTACGAGGCCCGCGCCCTCACCAAGGCACTTGTCCCCGGCCTGCTGCGCTGGGGCGGCACCGTGTCCCAGCACAAGGCCGACATGGGGGATGTCAACGCATTGGCCGCCATCGCCAACGACATCGGCGTCCCGGTGGTGGTGACTGCGGACATCTACGACAGCACCCCGCAGGAGGCCATGGAGCGCATACAAGCGCACCTGGACGCTGGCGTCAAGGTGGCCGGGGTGGAGCTGGGCAACGAGACCTACCTGCAACAGTACCGCGACCGTATCGCCTCGCCCGAGGAGTACATGGTCAAGGCCCGCGCCCTGCGCGATGCCATCAGGACCGTACTGCCCAACATGCCCTGCGGCATCGTCATGGCCCCCACCGCATCCATGCGTGACCCCGACAGCGCCGGGGTGCATCCCCGTTATCTCACCAGGTGGAACGAGGTGGTGCTACGCGAGACGTGGCCTGATGCCGTGGTCATCCACTGCTACGTCAACCCCCAGCGCACCGGCCCCAGCTACGTGGACCACGCCAACGCCGTGGCCACCGTGCTCAAATCCTTGGAGCCGCGCCGTGTGTGGCTCACCGAGGTAGGCGTACAGGGCGAGTGCCCCCCGGACATCCGCCAAGACCACTATGACCACATGCTACAGGTAGCCTCCAACGCGGGCAACGTGGACCTGTATTGCTGGCACAGCCTGGCCGGTCAAGGGACCAACGCCGCCATCCGCGTCACCTCCGACCGACGCGGAGGCGCCAAGGCCGAGTACACGGAGTTCGGGGCGTTGTTGACCAAATGAGCGAGACCCCTTATATCAACGGCGGCAAAGCTTTCGACCGGCAGAGCAACGCGGAGATTTCCTCGGCGAACAACCTGACGGCGTACAACACGCCAACATACGTAGCGCCATGACAGCGAAGCAGGCCGACACGGTGAACTGGATCTATCGGGGCGTGATGGCCGTGGCGTGGGCGGCGTGCGCCACCATATACGGCAGCGTTGACCATCGGCTGTCGGCGATCGAGCAGAAGCTGGAGACGATGCGCAGCATACAGGACGGCGATCATTCGGAGTTCCGCGTGAAGATCACGGCCAACAAGCACGACATCGACATCCTTGAAGACCGCGTTCGCGGCATTGAGATCGACCTTCCCACCATCAAACACTACCGGCAATGACGATGATACCTACCGACTTGGCCCTTGTGGGGGCCGTGGCCTTCGGCCTGCACTTCCTGGGGAAATGGCGCAGCACCCCGCTTCCGTTCATCCCGTGGATCACGACGAAGGACAACGTGATCTACTTCGTTTCGTCCCTCCTGCTGTGCGCATTGGCGCTGCTATTGCAGCCTGAGCTATCGGCTGCGCTTGGCATGCAGCCGTTGACATACGCGGCCATCATGTGCTACGGCGGGGGCCACGCCGTAAGCCGGTTCCTTGAGATCAAAGGCGCGGAGACGGAGAAACGGGCCAAGTCATGATGCGCGGTGTATCGCATCGTGACCTGTACGCGGATGCCTACGTATTCGGCACGTTGGCATTGTACGACGGGCCGCTGAAGGTCTTTGAGTGCCGGACACTGGAGCTGCCTTGGAAGGACAACGCCGTGGGCACATCGTGCATCCCGGCGGGGATCTATCCGGTCGTGCCGGAATGGTCCGCGCACTTCCAGCGGGAGCTGAACGAGCTGAAGCACGTGCCGGGACGGAGCGAGGTGAAGATCCACGTGGCGAACTACGTCAAGCAACTGCGCGGCTGCATCGGCGTTGGGCTTTCCGTGGGCGACATCAACGCTGACGGGGTGCCGGACTTGAAGAGCAGCGGCCTTGCCTTGCGGCGATTGGACGCTGCATTGGAAGGCGTGTTGAAGTGGGAGCTTGAGATCATCGGCGACGGGCGCGATACGCTACGCCCCGGCATGAACGGGTACTGAAGATGAAAGCCTCCTCCGTTGTGATCCTGTTGTTGCTCGTTGCGGTCGGGGTGCTGGCCTACGGGTGGGGGCGCGACAGCGCACAGGCCAAGGCATACAAGGAGCAGGCGCGTGAGGCACAGGCGGCGCTGGACGGCCTGCGCTTGCGGTATGACAGCGCGGGCGTGGTGATCGAAGGGTTGACCAAGGCCATGGAGGCGCGCGGCCAGGAGCGCAAGGTATTGACCGACCGCGCAAAGAGCGAACCCGAACGATTGAGAAATGAACAAGCGTCGATCGACACTGCTGGCGCTATTACTTTGCGCCGCATCCTGCTTTGGACAAACGACCACTGAACCATGCTACATCTGCCTGACAAGGGAGGAGGCAAGGCAAGCCGTGGACAGCACGCTGTGGGGGCAAAGCGCGGCGCGAAGGCTGGCCATAACGCACGCCCTGTACGTGTTGCAAGGCAGGGACGTGGCGGACCTGAAGGCGATCGGGGCGGCAAAGGACGCGCAGATCGAAGCATTGAAGAAGTCGCTGGACATCGCACAAAGAATGAACGCCACGGCGGCGGCGGAGATCAGACGCGGCAAGGGCAAGGCGACACGCAAGGCGCTGGGGTGGATTGCTGGAAGTTTGGCTCTTGGCTACATCCTCGGAAGCGCAAGGTGAGCGCAGAGGAGGTCTTGGCCCTTTGCGACGGCATCACCTCCGATGAGGCATTGATGGCCGTGATGCTACTCAACGTTGCGGGCTTCGAGGCTGGGGAGATCGGATTGGCGTTGGTGTTGGACAATCACAAATACAACAGCCTGTTCACCGACGGTATCGAGGCGTGGCGGCATGATGCCGTGTTCCGCGAGGAATACGACCGTTTGGTCAAGGAGGTGAACGAGATATACCGGATGGCGGCATGAAAGACCCCGACG
>Ga0116193_1002596_pt1 | contig 13610 bp, 12 predicted proteins | sample AD_UKC115_MetaG_FD_89892 | JGI IMG/M metagenome (GOLD analysis project Ga0116193, IMG submission 89892) | Active sludge microbial communities of municipal wastewater-treating anaerobic digesters from Hong Kong - AD_UKC115_MetaG | ecosystem: Engineered > Bioreactor > Anaerobic > Digestate... | reverse complement strand
GGATCATGCACCTTGCCATCGCTGGAGACCCAGTCGATATTGGATAGGCCATTTTCCGTAATGTAAATGGGTGTGTTATAGCGCTCGTAGAAGAACTTTGGCACCCAGTACAGCACCTGCGGCGTGACTTCCCAGCGGAAGGCGGTCAGGTCGCGCTGCACGGGCTTGGGCACCGGCATTGGATTGCCCTCGGCATCCGCTTGGACACAGTTTCCCATGTAGAAATTCAAGCCACAGAAATCCACCGGCTGGGCAATGATCTTCAAATCTCCTTCTTCTATCGGCGGGATTGCCTCGCCAAGAGCTTCGATCCATTCCTCGTTGTATTCCCCGAAATAAATCGGATCGGCCCACGATGACAATCCCCCGAATAACTTGCCTTTAGGGGAGAACGTAAATTTATTGGCGGCTTCAATATCGGCGGGCGACTCGGTGGCCGGGAAACTCGTTGCCCCTGCCAGAACAATTCCTGCTTTCAGCGGCTGCTTTGCATTGCTGCGAATGGCTTGCATGGACTTGCCATGCGCCAGCAGAGCGTGGTGCATCACGCGCGCGACTTCCTTTGGATTCAGGCGCAACCCTGGGGCATGTTGCCCGCCCTGATGCCCGGCACCGACAAAGACCGACGGCTCATTGTGCGTCATCCAGTTCTTCACGCGATCGGACAGGCGATCCACCACTAGCGCCGTGTATTCCGCAAACCAGTCGGCCGAGTCGCGATTGAGCCATCCGCCCTGGCAATATAATTCATAGGGGAAGTCCCAATGGAACAGGGTGGCCCAAGGCTCGATGCCTGCGGCCAGCAACTCGTCCACCAGTCGGCTGTAGAAATCCAAGGCCTTTTCGTTTATCCGGCCAATGCCATCAGGCAGAACACGCGGCCAACTGATCGAAAAGCGGTAGGCGTGCAGGCCCAGCGACTTCATTAGCGCCACATCATCCTGATATCGATTGTAATGATCGCAGGCCACGTCGCCTGTATGGCCTTCAAAGACTTTGCCGGTGGTGTGGGAAAAGGTATCCCATACTGAGAGGCCTTTGCCGTCTGACTGCCATGCGCCTTCGATCTGATAGGAAGCCGCGGCGGCTCCCCAGAGAAACCCCTTCGGAAAATCCATCCTGCCGCTCCTTCTGTTGATTCATGGTTGATTGTGGTTAAGCACACTGTTCAGCACCATAGCCGGAAATGCGCGGTTAGCCAAACGGAAAACCTGCTCTTTGTCATTTCGAGGGAGCGCAGCGACTGAGAAATCCTGCGGTGTAGAGATTTCTCGCTACGCTCGAAATGACAGAAGTGGCGAGAAGAAAGGGGTGGGGTTAAGATTTCTCGCTGCGCTCGAAATGACAGAAGGGGCGATAAGAAGGGGCGAGAAGAAAGGGGTGGGGTTAAGATTTCTCGCTACGCTCAAATCTGTCATTTCGAGGGAGCGCAGCGACTGAGAAATCCTGCAGTAGAGATTTCTCGCTGCGCTCGAAATGACAGACGGAGCAAGAAGGGGCTGCGCTCGAAATGACAGACGGAGCAAGAAGGGGCTGCGCTCGAAATGACAGAAGGAGCAAGAAGGGGGCTGCGCTCGAAATGACAGAAAGGGCGACAAGAAAGGGGCGGGATTAAGATTTCTCGCTGCGCTCAAATTTGTCACTTCGAGCTGCGCTCAAACTTGTCAACTCGAGCTACGCTCAAATCTGTCATTTCGAGGGAGCGCAGCGACCGAGAAATCTTGCAGTGAAGAAATTTAACGCTACGCTCGAAATGACCTATTGGGCTAGAAATGACAAAACTGCATCTATTAAGGTCTTCCGTTAAGGCCTAATTGCAATTAAGGTAATGCACATGAGATTACGTGGATTGTTGCTTCCGCTTTTAGTGAAACGATTCCCGATCATCGGGATGCTGTTTTTAGGCTTGTGTATGTTTGCACTGTTGGAATTGCTGCTGCTTGTTTTGCTGGCGGCAAAGACGGGGTTCCTGTTTACGCTGGTGCTGATCATTACTACCGCCGCGATTGGCGCCGCGCTGACCCGCGCACAGGGCATGGCGGTTCTGGGGCAGGTCATCGGTGAGATTGCCATCGGACGAATGCCCACCCGATCCATTTTGGAAGGTTTGATGGTGCTGGTGGGCGGCATTTTGTTGATCATGCCCGGTCTGATCACCGATTGCATTGGCATTACCATGCTCATTCCGGTCTGTCGGCGCTGGTACGCCGATCGAGTCCAGAGGTTCATTTCCAAGCGCTTCAAGGTAGTGGTCGGCGGAATGCCTTTCGGCACTTCGCGTTCGGCCCCGCCCAGACGCGGTGATGTCATTGATGTGGATTATAAGAAAGAAAAGTAAAAAAACTCATGTTGAGCAAGGAAGACTATGCCCGTCATAGCTCGATTTTATGGAATCATCATAAAAATGTATTTCAGCCAATCTGAGCATGGAGTTCCGCATTTTCATGCCTTATACGGCGAGTACAATGCTGTTTTTTCTATCTCCACGCTTGACCTGCTCGAAGGCGATTTGCCTGATCGGGCTGTTCGCCTTGTTAGGGAATGGGCTGATCCAGTAAAATCAGTGTTGCAGGAAATGTGGGATAAACAGGAATTCAGACAATTGCCAGGTTTGGAGTAGCGGTTGGAGAGTATTGAAATGAACAACATTCCGCGAATTATTTCAGTCCGAGCGATCAGCACCGACAGATTGGCAGTTCTGTTCGAGAATGGATGCGAGCGGATTTTTAATTGTTCAGCGCTGTTTTCACGCCCATCCTTTCATTTGCTGAAACAGCCTGCCTTTTTTCGCAAAGTGCGAGTTGATCCCGGTGGATATGGCATTAGTTGGAATGATGATATAGACTTAAGCGAATATGAGCTGTGGACGAATGGAGAAGAAACGCAGTAACAGATCCTCTTAATCCCACGCCTCCACATCCGGCACGCTTAGCGCCGGAGCGCGCAAGTGCTCAGTCGTCTTGCGCTTGCGATCGAAATCATCAAATGCCCTTTGCACCTGCTCGGTCTTCAATCCGGTTTCACTCGAGACTTGTTCATGGCTGAAGCCCATCTCCTGCGCCTGCCATAACAGATCCATGGTTTCGAATGGCAGACGGAAGAAGAACTCCTGTTGCGTGGAGTGCGCGCTGTAAGTGTCGGTTGTTGGCGGGCGATCGATGATTTCCCGCGGAACCTTCAGATAATTAGCCAATTGATAAACCTGCGTTTTGAGCAGATGAACAATCGGCCGGAAATCAGCGCCCGAATCGCCGTGCCGGACAAAGAATCCCTGCTCGTGCTCATTCTTGTTGGGCGTGCCGATCACGGCATAATTGTTGGCTTCGGCATAATAGTAGAGCATGGACATGCGCGCGCGCTGCTTGAAGTTGCTGGCCGCCACAATCTGCAGATATTGCGCGAGCGCCAGGCGTTTGGTCTTCATTTCGCCTTCGGGCGTGACGATGCAGAGCGAGAAAAAATTCAACGCGCCTTCCTCCAGCACATTCTGCGGCAGCATGATTTTGGCTTTATATCCGGCGGCGGCTTCGTATTCGGGAAACACCTGTCGAATGGCCTCATCGCGCCGACGATAACAGCCAAATCCCTCTAGCGCGGCAGTCAGGTGTTCCACGATGGGCGAGACTCCACAGGCCTCCGCAGCCAAAACGCCCAGCCGCTCGCTGTCCGGATCTGAATCAATTTCTGGGAGAATCAGTGCGATCACTTTGTCCGGCCCAAATGCCTTGACGCACAGCGCCAGCACCGTTGCGGAATCCACGCCGCCGCTGACGCCCACCACGGCGCCGCGCTTGTGCATGTGCTCGCGGACGGCTCGCTGCATGGCAGTTACAATCCGATTTGTCTCCTGTTCGACATTCAATTGCAGCGCGCCAGCCAACGAAATCATGCCTATGCCACTCCTTGCGGGTATTCTCGCCAGGCGATTTGAGCAAGCCTTATGCCGCTTGTCTCAGTTGAATGGCGTGATTACAGTAGAAACATGAATGAGCAAATCACAATGCGGATGCTGGAGCAGGCGTTTCAGCAGCATCAGCCTGCGCTGCATTTTTCAGTGACTGCCAAAGAACGCGCCGCCGTGGCCATCATTGCGCGGGAAAAGGCAGACCTAAGTCTTGAAATCCTGATGATCCAGCGCGCGACGCATCATCTCGATCCGTGGTCTGGCCATATGGCTTTTCCCGGCGGGAGAGAGGAGGCGCAGGATCATTCGCTGGAAGAAACCGCACGCCGCGAAACATTTGAAGAAGTAAATTTGAAATTGCGCGCCCAAATGTTGCTTGGGCGGTTGGATGATCTCTCCGCCGGGCATATTCGCCCGCATAGCATGAGCATCAGTCCGTTTGTGTATGCGTGGGAAGGACCGGCTGACCTGAAAATGAGCCACGAGGTTGCGCGCGCGCTGTGGCTGCCTTTGGATTATCTGTTGAATTCTGCCAATGTTTGCCCATATGAGCCGCAGGGGCATCACTCGCGTCCAGTATTTCCGGCGCTGCATTGGGAGGGTTGTATGATCTGGGGCTTAAGTTACCAGATGCTGTGCATGCTCGGGCGACTTTTGGGGCGCGAAATGATCCAGGAGATAGAATGATAAGATTTGCCTCTAGGCCGCCAGCAGGATCCGCGACCGCAGGGCCAGAGCCGCACCCAGATTGCGCGAACAGATCCAAATGGCAATAGAGCAATTCTCGATGTGCGCTCCTAACGGAGCCGGGCTGTATATAAATGCAAAGCTACCGATGTTTGCCTCCTCCGGAGGCGTCATCTTCGGATGAGCCGTTGCAGATGTTTTTATCTATCCAATCCGCACGACTATAACGGCCTCGCCGCCTTCTTCATCTGTGCCGCGATGATATTCACGCACGAGCGAATGCTTGCGCAGCACTTCCTCGACCGAGCGGCGCAATACGCCATAACCCACCTGAATCCACAGCGTGTCAATGTTGTCCATCACCGCCCGATTCAGGAACTGGTCCACTTTTTCGATTGCCGCTTCGACGCGTTCGCCATGCAGATTCAGTTCAGCGGTGGCCTTGGTTTTCTCCGCCCGGATTACCTTGGGCATCTCCCGCCTCGGCGGCAGAATGACCGGCTCTTCTTCCTTGGGCGGACGCGCCAACTGGTGAGCGGGCAATTCGATTTGCGTGCCGCGCGCTTCCACTACCACGCTTTTTTTCTTGGGATTCACGCGCACCACGCGACCGCTATCTTTTAGCGTCCGCACATACACAGTCATGCCCGGCTGCAACTGAGCAAAGGGCAGAAACTCTGGCGACTTGGCCTGCAAATCTCGAGTTTCCTTTTCCACTGTCGCCTGCTCGGCGCGCAATTCGGCGCGCACCTGCCGCATCTCCTCGGCATCGCGGGTGTTCTTCAAGCGAGTCTCCAGGCGTGAACGTGCTTCGGTCAATAGCGCCTGGCGTTCCTGCAAGACGGTTTGCCGGTGCTTGCGTTCCGCATCCTGCAAGCGCATGCGCTGCTCCTTGACGGTCGCGCGTTCCTGCTCCAATTCCTTGCGCAATTGCGCCGAACGCTCCAATTCGGCGGTCAGTTGCTTTTCCTTTTCCTCCAAATTGGCCAGAATGGATTGCAGCGTGCGTTCACCTTCGGGCACGCGCCGTTCGGCGTCATCGATCACATCAGGCGGAAAACCCAATTGTCGCGCCACGCGAAACGCTTCGCTCGAACCGGGCTGGTCATAGAGAATCTGGAAGGTAGGGCGCCCTTCAATCTCATCAAATCGTGTGGCGGCATTGCGCGCCGCCCCATATTCATGAGCCCAATGCTTGAGCGTCGGCAGGTGCGTTGTCACGAGCACACTGGCGCCTTTTTCCGCGAGTCGTTCGAGAACAGTGGCCCCCAGCGCGCCGCCCTGGATCGGGTCAGTCGCGGTGCCAAGCTCATCGAGCAGGACAAGTGAATCCTGCTTGGCTTCGCGCAACACACGGTCCAGCGAACGCAAATGCGCGGAAAAAGTGCTGATGCCTTCCGCGAGATTCTGCTCATCGCCAATATCAGCGAAAACGGCGGAAAAGACCGGGAATTGGGAATCGGGGTGGGCTGGCACTGGAATGGCGCATTGCGCCATCAGGCACAGGATGCCCAATGTCTTTAGTGTCGTTGTCTTGCCACCGGTATTCGGGCCGGTTAATACCAGTACTCTCTGGCCCGGTTTGAAATCGAGTTCGATGGGAATAGGCCGGCGATTGCCAGCGGCAATGATGAGCGGATGGCGCGCCTCGCGAATGGAAAATCCATCGCCCCATGCAAAGGCCGGCACGTGCAATCGATTGCGATACCCATAGCGCGCTCGCGCATAAAGAGAGTCAATCTCGACCAGCGTCACATTATTTTGCCGAAGTGCATCCACATGCGGGCGCGCCTCATCACCAAGCGCAATCAGGATGCGGCGCACCTCTTCGGCCTCGCGCGATTGCAATGCCACGGTCTCGTTGGACAACTCAATGATGATGTAAGGCTCGACGAACAGCGTTTCGCCGGAATTAGAGGAGTCATGCACAATGCCGGAAATGCGCCCGCGATGGGTGGCTTTCACAGGAAGAACATGACGACCATTGCGCAGCGTCCAGTAATCGTTCTGCAGCGCACCGCCGGGACCCAACTCGCGCAACGTGGTATCGAATTGCTTCTGCATGCGCTCGCGCACTTTGCGCATTGAGCGGCGAATCGAGGCCAATTCCTCCGAGGCGCTGTCGCGCACGGCCCCATCCTCATCAATGATGCGGCGGATGGATTGCACCAGTTCGGGCACAGTGGTCAGGCGCGCGGCAATGGCGGCAATGGTTGGCGCCTGCTCGCGGCGTTCGCCAAAAAAGGCCGCCACCCGCCCAGTCGTTTGCAAAATTCTTAAAACAATAAGCCATTCTTCTGGGGCCAGCAGCGCATTCTCACGCTCCAAGCGATTCCATAATCCTTCGGCATCGACCAGATCGCCCAGAGGGACGTTCTGGTCGCGCAGCATTACATCGAGCAATTCCTCGACAGGCTCATACTGCTGCTGCGCCTGCTCACGGGAGGTGACGGGAACAAGGCGGCGGACAGCCTCCGCTCCGGGCGCGGAGGAGGCATAGTCGGCCACCACATTGAGCAGCTGAGGGAATTCAAGAGAACGCAAACTAATGGAATCCACGGATTATATCGCTTCCAAGTCTTCTTCGCCTGTGCGAATACGCACCACGCGCCCGATATCGCTGACAAAAACCTTGCCGTCGCCAATCTCGCCCGTGCGGCATGCCTTGACAATTAAATCCACTATTTCATCCGCGCGTTCGGCGGGCACAACCAATTCGACTTTGATCTTGGCAATGAAGTCGATCTGATACTCGCTTCCGCGATAAATTTCAGAATGCCCCTTCTGGCGGCCAAATCCCCTCACCTCATAGGCGGTAATGCCTTGAATCCCATGCTCCTGCAGGATTTCCTTCAATTCATTGATTTTGAAGGGCTTAATGATGGCTTCAATTTTTTTCATGAACGGCAAGCCCGCCTTTCCAGATTCAGTGCAGGGTGGAGACAATTTTCACCTTTGCCTGAGGCGTTGTCAATTGCAGCCAGCGAGTTGATTGGCCTCAGTTTGATCGATTTTGTTGTTGTAATGCGGCAAATGGCCTATGAATAAAGAGTGCTTGATATTTTATTACGAAAAAGGTAAATGTTATTTGTAAGAGTGCAATGAATCATTTTGATTATGCATCCTCTTGCTTTGATTCCTGTTCAGGGTCAGCAATATTTCTCTTGGGAGGAAGGAAATGAAGAACAAGGCTTTTACACTGATTGAATTGCTGATTGTCGTGGCAATCATCGCCATCCTGGCAGCCATTGCTGTGCCGAATTTTCTGGAGGCGCAGGTCCGGGCAAAGGTCTCACGCGCCAAGAGCGATCAACGCTCCATCGCCACGGCGATTGAGGCGTACGCAGTGGACAACAATAAACCTATTGTTGCCTACAACCAGTACGTGATGACCGGGGCGAATGCCGGCAAATGCGGCACGGCCCCCGCTGGCGGCAGCACGAAGATGTATGCCATGTCTCATTTGACTACGCCGGTTGGCTACATCACCAGCATTCCGCCGGATCCATTCCGCGAAAAAGGCCTCGTTCGCAAGAATTCGCCTGAGTATAATTATAATAGTTTTGATTACGACGCCTTCTTCTGTCCCTATCAGCCGGCTCCGGCTTCAACCGCCTTTGCGGCTGGCTATAGCTGGGTGCTGACGAGCGTTGGGCCTTCCAAGCAGGCCAATGGCGCGGGCGTGGCGAACATCCTGTTGGGCTCGACCAGTTGGGTCACCGATCCGACCATGGTTGTCAGCGGCTATGATCCTTCCAATGGAACCATATCCAAGGGATTTATCATGCGCAGCAACAAGGGCGTATTCACCACAGCTGGATCATAAATTGTTCTTTCGCGTTTCTGCTTTTCAAAGCGCGCGGCGGGATGCAAATCCGCCGCGCGTCTTATTGTGGGTTCTGCAGTACGGGATAGCGGATGTTTATTCCGGCCGCGCGGCCTTCCAGCCCGCTTGCATTTGTTCATGCAGTTGCTTCACCACGTCGGCATACTTCGGATTATCCGCCAGATTGTCTAATTCCTCGGGATCATTTTGCATATCATAAAGTGTTTTAACGTTCTTGTCGCGGAACTCCGAATAACGCCATTTTACCGTGCGCATGCTTTCATTGGCCAGAGTTTGGCACCAGGTGAAAGTGGCCTTCTTCCAAGGGAGATCGGGATTCTGCAGTAATGGCTTCATACTGGTGCCTTCCAGGTAAGGCGGAATTTCAATTCCGCACAGGTCACATAATGTCGGATACAGATCCACCGTTTCGACCAGCCTATCGCAGCGCTTTCCTTGGGCAATGCCCGGCCCTGCTATAATCAAGGGAACGCGACAGGATGGCTCGAAGAGCATGTCCTTTTGCCAGAGGTTGTTCTCGCCCTGCTGAAAGCCATGATCCGCCCAGAAACAGACGATCGTGCTGTCTTCTTTTCCCGATTTTTTGAGCGCATCGAGAATGCGCCCAACGCACATGTCCATGTAGGTAATACACGCATAATAGGCAGCCCGAATTTCGCGCTTTTCATCATCGCTGAGCCATTTTGCCTCGGTTGTGTTAAAGCCGCTGTAAAGAAAACTCATATCCTGCTTGGGCTTGGGCGGCAATTTCACGTCGGCGGGCGAATACATATCCATGTATTCTTTAGGGGCGCGAAGCGAATAATGCGGAGAACCCATGCCGATTCCAAAGAAGCGTGGTTTCTCGTGCGAAACAGGCAATTCCTTGGCGGCCACTTCGGAGACTTTGTAATCAGGCTCTTCGTTAGCCTTCATGCCTGAATCGCCCCAACTGCAAGCGCGGCGGACATAATCGGCCCCACCATTGGCGGCATCGCCTTTGGCGTTCAACTCCCCTGGAAATGGACCCTTGGGCTTATTGCCGGCCTTTACTGTTTTCTTCCCACCTGCGGGAAACTTCTTGTCCCACATGGCATCTTCGCGTTTGTTCGCTTGCGAACTGCCGTCCTCATGAAACTTGCCGCGGCCGTGTTCAACGCCACCAACCACCATGGTCGTATAACCATTGGCTTGAAAGGTCTCCATGATCGTCTTATCACCTGCGGGCATGCGAACGCGCCAATCCTGATTATTGGTCAGTGTCTTATTGGTAGGCGGGCGTAAGCCCGTTACGATGCTGGCGCGGGCTGGATTACAGACCGGAGCAGAGCAATAGGCGTGATCGAAAATCATGCCGCGAGCGGCAAGTTTCTCCAGGTTGGGAGTTTTGGCCGGGCCGCCATAGCAGCTCAATAATTTGGCTTCTGTGTCATGGACATTGATAAAGAGAACCTCCGGTTTACCCCTAACAGCCGGCGATGAAGCGGGGGAGGAAACGCTGGCCTGAGCCCAGAGATTGGGTGCGGCCATGGCCGATATTCCAGCCGCAAACATTTCAGATACTTTCAACAGAAATTCACGACGATTCATAATGCTTTGCCTTTAGTACAATATCGCTGCCACGAGAGCTTATCTAAATTGCAGCATTCCAACAGATGCTTGTGTTCTCCGGAGTCTTGCCATTCCATAATAATCAAACAAATCCGCTGAAATTACATCTAGATTGTGATGATACATTCCATTTTCGTGTCCTTCAGGTGATTTAACTTAATAGATCGCCAAAACATTCTATTGTAGTTTCGATATCATCCGCCGTGACATTCAAATGCGTCACCATGCGGCAAGAATTGGGCGTGATGGAAAAGAAATCCACTCCGCATTCGGCCATGCGAGATGCCAATGCCGCCGCCGGCATGAAATGGGGATCCACCTCGAAAATGATGATGTTGGTCTGCACGCAATCCGGATCGATGGAAATGTGCGGCATCGCGGCAATGGCTTCGGCCAATCGCCGGGCATTGGCGTGATCCTCCGCCAAACGCTCCACGTGGTGCTCCAGCGCATACAGTGCGCCCGCCGCGAGAATGCCCGATTGGCGCATGGCCCCTCCATACATGTGCTTGAAGCGCCAGGCCTGCTTGATCAACTCATCGGACCCGGCCAGGCATGCGCCCACCGGAGCGCCCAATCCTTTGGAAAAACAGATCGTAACGGTGTCGAAATGCGAGGCGTATTCCGCCGCCGCCACGCCTGATGCGACGACCGCATTGAGCAATCGCGCGCCGTCCAGATGCCGGCGCAAGCCATGGCGTTCGGCCACGGCGCAGACTTCTCGCAATTGATCGCGCGGCCAGACCGCTCCGCCGCCGAGATTGGTCGTGTTTTCCACGAGCAGAATGCGCGAACGCGACAGGTGATAATTTCCTGCTGGATGTATTGCTGCTTCTAAATCGGCGGGGGAGAACATGCCTCGGGCGCCTTGCAAGCCGCGCATCATGATGCGCGAAAGGTAAGCCGGCCCGCCCGCTTCATAAATAAAGGGGTGCGAGAGATGGTGCCCGATTAGCTCATCTCCACCTTCAGCATGCACGGCAAAGGCGATTTGGTTGGCCATGGTGGCCGAAGGTAGGAAGATGGCGGCCTCTTTGCCAAGCAACTCGCAGACTTTGGCCTGCAGGCGGTTCGTTGTCGGATCTTCGCATAATTGCTCATCGCCGACCACAGCCTCGGCCATCGCCCGCCGCATCTCCGGCGTGGGCTGCGTTTGCGTGTCGCTTCGCAAGTTAATACGCTTCATGATTTACCTCGGATGGCTTGCGTGTATATACCGCCAATTCACCGGCGGAGTAAGTTTTCTGATACTGTGCGGGCAACGGATAGGCTTTATCATGCGCGGCTATAATGGTTTTAGGCATTTGGTCTGGGGAGGTTCTCTGATCGGCTAAAGTTATAGAATGAAATTGCAAGGAAACAAATCTTTGGGCGGCTAAGGCATAAAACGCATACTCGGGATCATTACCAGCCAATCGTAATCCGATAACATTATCCGAGGAGCAATTGCAGAATCTTACCACGCGATTAAAAAACTCATATTCCTTGGCGGATCGGAAATATAACTCCAATCGAGGTTGATTAAGCCATTTGAAAGAAATCAAACTGCGCGAACTGCTATTCAGTGCAAAAGGAATGGCATAGCAAAACAGGGTGAAACAAAGAGAATAAGCAATCCACTTTTTTCGCGACGCCCTTTCCAGTACAAGTGCTGTCATAGGCGCGGCATAGGCGAATAGGGGTGCATGCAAACGGCTTCCCCAAGGTTGCCATTTAAGCATCAGGCAAAACAGGATTGCAGCGGTTAATACGGCAATGGCATAACTAATCATTCCTGATGATCGCCATTTTCGCCACGAAAGCACTATGGCAAAGCCAGATGCGACGGACAGGATCGTTTGCAGCGGATTGCCTGCGGAATTCTCATCTATGGAATCAGGAATATAAAAATACGTGCCCGCCCAGGTGGTGCTGCGTGAATTGATCTGGTTTCTTAATAAGAATTCCAAAGCATGATGTATCATATGGTTCAGTGGCTTGCAAATTCCGAGATGCACCGCTGCGTTGCGAATCAGATTACTGCAGCAGTTCATCAGCGACAGGCTGGAATTGAAATACTGAGCATATTCATTTCTAATGCTTGCGCCATAAAAGTAGTGGGTTTGTATTAATTGCGGGAGAATGAATAAAATGCCTATAATTACAATAAAAATTAAGCCGGCAAAACGCGGAAAAAGCGAATTCCTGACGACTTTTCTACCCGCAAGAAATGGTAAGGCGAGGCAGGTTCCTATGGCCGCGCAGTAGATGAAGGCTGTCCCCTTCGTCAACAAAGCCAAACCCATGGCAACTCCGGCGAGCACAAGCGAATGCAAATTGAAGTGTTGTCGGAAACGCAGAAGAAAAAATGCAAAAGCTAAGATAAAAGTGGAAACGAGAAGATCATTTTGGGTTGTGGAACTCTGTGCCACTGCCATTGGAAGCGTGGCAATTGTGATTGCGGTTACGCGTTGAGCGAACTTCATCCCGCCCAATTGCCGCGTTAGTTGTATGCCAAAGATGATGAGCAGAAGATATGAAGTCCATTGCACCAGGAAAGCATACCGATCCGATCCGGCCAGCAACTGTAGATGCAAAATGGCATATTCAGCGAGCGGCATTTCATAATTCTGGCGCGTGATGGCCGTATCATAAAACTGGATATTGCGATTGGCAATCCAGTGCATGACCCGGGCCATATGATAAGTCAATGAATCCCAGTTGTTCGGTGGATAAAGCAAGCCGCTAAGGAATGTGAGAAGCGCCAGAAAGCCGATGCTTCCCAGGATTAAGTATTTCTCGCTTCCATTATCTTCTTTACGGTATTTCGGAGGCGGCGCCCAGTGTCCTCTTCTGATGAACAAAGCCAGCAATAGCACACAGATAAAGCTTACCCACAGATTGCGCACGGCAGAGTCATGAAGCAGATTGAGGAAGGAAAGAATCTGTGTGGATATGGCAATGGCAGCATAGAACCAGCAGTGCGTCTCAATAAGAGCCTCGCAGCGTGAACGCGAATTCACGCCAGCCAAGTTTAGGTAAAGCAAGGCATAACAGATGATAAGAATAACGATCATAAGTGCCAATTCATCTATTGTACTTCATAATCCACTTTGGCGGCCTTTTCGCGGATGGGGGCGATGAAGGCCTTCACTTTTTCATGATCGGGGTGCGTGTCGTAGGCCAGCAAGTCTTCGCGCGTGGCGAATTCCGTGTAGAGCACGACATCCCAATTCATCTCGGAAGGCAGGAAGTTTAAGCCGACTTCGAGTTTCTTGATCAGCGGGATGAGGGGGATCATTTCCTCCAATTTGCGCTTGAGCGCGCGCATGTTCTGCTCGCGGGAGCGGCCATCGGCTTCCTCTTTCAATTTCCACATTACGATGTGCTTGATCATAACTAACTTTCCTCCTGTTAATAATAATGAAAAAACACGAAAAAACAGGGGACAGGCACGGCGGCAACTAATCTTTTCGGCGAAATAGGGCCAACAGGCCGCCGAGCCAGTCCCCGTTTTTCAAGCGCCAAGCCAGTCCGTCTATAACCTATCTTCCTGTTTTTGAAGCTTTCTTTTCCAGATTGCCATAAATGCGATCCAGGGCG
>Ga0116193_1002595_pt1 | contig 13613 bp, 12 predicted proteins | sample AD_UKC115_MetaG_FD_89892 | JGI IMG/M metagenome (GOLD analysis project Ga0116193, IMG submission 89892) | Active sludge microbial communities of municipal wastewater-treating anaerobic digesters from Hong Kong - AD_UKC115_MetaG | ecosystem: Engineered > Bioreactor > Anaerobic > Digestate... | reverse complement strand
CATACAATACATTATTCCATGCACTATCAATTGAAGGGCTTGAATTTCTATAAAAAGCATGTAGTGTTAATCCTTTTCTTACTTCTTTAGAAATGTGTGTGTATTCAGGATCAGCAGCCCAAACAAAATCGTGTACATTTTCTGCAATAAAATTCCAAGTAATTGTATTTTTTGTTGGTTTAGCAACTTTTAATCCTGGTGTTGAATAACCCATGCCTATTGAATTAGGATTTTGCAATACACCAGTTGCAGCAATCATGTAATTTTTATCTATTGTAATTTTTACATCAAAATCGCCCCAAACTCCATAAAACTCTCTTGCAATATAAAGGTTGGCATTCCAGCCTTGATAATCATATTCTACAACCTTAGGATACCATTGGCTCATGCTAAACTTTATTCCTTTTGCATTATCTCTTCCTGAGCGTCTTATTTGAATAGGTACTTGTGCTTCAAAATTTACATTCATTAGCATTTTTGTTTTAGGAAGCATAGGTTTATCCAATACAACTTCTAAAATGGTTTCATGCTCTATAAGTTTTTGTGGTTTACCATTTATTACAATACTTTTTACTTTTTGATACCCAATTTCATTGTCTTTTAAATGAGCAATTCTGTTGGTTACTCTTCCATCCCAGTCAAGAACATCTTTGCCATCTTTTCCTTTTCTAATAACAGTTTTGCCCAGTTCTCTGCTTCTTACATCCATGCTACTGTTGGGTTGAAAAGCATTCCAATATAAATGAAAAAATATTTTGTATAAAGTATCTGGAGAGTTATTGGTGTATTCAATTTTTTCTATTCCTGTAAGTTGGTTATTATTTACATTCATTATTACATCTATGTTGTATTTAATTCTTTGTTGCCAACGATCTGGTTGAGAAAATGCACTTATTGAAAAAAGGGTTGCACTTAATACCAATACTAAATTCTTTAAACACATCATGTTATTATTGTTTGTGGTTAAAATTAAAAGTAAAAAATAATACGTTTTGTTAATGCTTTATCAGCAGAAAAATACAATACGATTTAGTTTTTTAGAAATTATAAATCACCTAATTGTGGGCGTAAAATAATTTCCTCAACACATGCTTGAGGAGATAATTTTGCTGCTGCATACACCATTTTTGCAACATCATTAGCTTCCATAATTCTATTTTCGTTTACACCAGAATTTGCCCAACTATCAGTAAATGCTGCACCTGGCATAACAGATGTAACTTTTATGTTGTAAGGTTTTAGCTCTTCTCTTAAATTTTTGCTGAACCCCAATAAAGCAAACTTGCTGATGCTGTAACTTCCTCCATTGTTGTAAGCTTTTAAAGAAGCTATGGAGCAAATATTAAAAATATGTCCTTGCTTTTCTTGCATCATTGCAGGCAATACAGTTCTTGTAAGATGATAAGCACTATACAAATTTGTATGTATCATTTGTTCCAACACATTATCTTCTTCATTAAAAATAGAACCAGGTAAAAAACGTCCTGCATTGTTTATTACAATGGTTGGTGTGCCAAACTCCAAACACCATTTGCCAAATGCAATAGCATTTTCTTTTACACTTATATCAATAGCTTTTGTATGAATTACAACTTTTGAGTTTTTTTCTTGAATGGCTTTAGCGGTGCTTTTGAGCTGCATTTCATTTCTTGCACAAAGCAATAAAGTGTTTCCATCTGCTGCAAAAATTTCAGCAAATAATTTTCCAAAACCTTTTGAAGCTCCTGTAATAATAATGTTCATAATAATATGCTACGAAGTAAATAAAATTTATAGAGTAATTTAAAAAAATATTTTGCCAATATATAGTGTTCAAAAGTTTATGCTCTTATAAAAGTTATTATTAAGCAATGCCCTTTTATTTTGCAAACATGAAACAATACAAACATCTTTTTTTTGATTTAGACCATACACTGTGGGATTTGGAAGCTAATGCAAAAGAAACAATGTATGAACTTTATATACAGTACAAATTATTGGAAATTGGCATAACCGATTTTGATATTTTTTTTGAAAAATATAGTGTGCATAATGAAAAGTTATGGAACAGATACACTAAAGGTTTTATAAAACAAGAAGAACTAAGATGGAAAAGAATTTGGCTTACTTTTTTAGAATATAAAATTGCCAACGAAAAACTTTCAAAAGAAATGGCAGTAGATTTTTTAAACATCTTACCTACTAAAAAAAATTTATTTCCTTACACCATAGAAATTTTAGAATACTTAAAAAACAAAAATTACAACCTGCATTTAATAACAAATGGTTTTGAGGCAGTACAATTTAAAAAAATTAGCAACAGTAATATTCAAATGTTTTTTCAGGAAGTAATTACATCTGAATCCAGTAATAGTTTAAAACCCAACAAAGAAATTTTTGATTTTGCTTTACAAAAAGCAAGAGCTAATGTGCAAGAAAGCATGATGATTGGCGATAATGTAGAAGCTGATATTCAAGGAGGAATTAATGCAGGAATGGATACTGTTTTTGTAAATCATTTGAACATTAAAACTAATATACAACCCACTTTTAGTGTAACACACTTGCAACAAATTGAAAACATTTTATAATACTTTTTGTTGAATTATAATTTGTTATAGTTACGATACACGAAAAAAGCAACTACTATCATTCCGAATTTGAATTACTCCAAACTAAAATCATAAATTTGCGTTGTTAAAGCAATTTTTTTATGATTAAAACAGGCAATCCAATAATTAGTATTTATACAGAAATGACTCCTAACCCAGAGACAATGAAATTTGTTGCAAACAAATTATTGTACCCGGGAAAAAGTATAGATTTTCAAGATGAAAGCATGGCAGAGCCATCGCCATTAGCAAAAGAATTATTTAGTTTTCCTTTCATCAAAGGCGTTTTCATTGCAAGCAATTTTGTAACGCTTACTAAAACAATAGAAACTGAAGATTGGGAAGATGTTATTCCAACTATTAAAGATTTTTTAAAGGAATATTTGGAAAATGGTGGTGTAATAATAAATGAAGAAGATTTGGCAAAATCAATTCAAGAATCAAATAATACTATTAGTGATGATGATTCTGATATTGTAAAACGTGTAAAGGAATTATTGGAAACTTATGTAAAACCTGCAGTAGAAATGGATGGTGGTGCTATACAATTTAAAAGTTATAACAATGGTGTTGTAAATGTAATTTTACAAGGAAGTTGTAGTGGCTGCCCCAGTAGCATGATTACTTTAAAAGCAGGTATTGAAGGAATGATGAAACGCATGATTCCAGAAGTGAAAGAAGTTATTGCAGAGGCAGATTAATTTGGGTATTTTTCTTTTTCATATTTTGTATATAGTGTTAATGTAATCAGCCATTTTGAGAAATTCAAAATGGCTGATTTGTTTTTTACACTTCGCTGAGCTTAAAAAACGAATGAGGTTTTATGCCTTTTTCTGTTTGTACTAAAGTACAACATTCGTTTGTTACATCATGTTCAAAAACTAAGGTGTAATTATTTTGTACAGCCTCTTGTAAAAAAGATTTTTTTTCTTGTAAAGTTGTTAATGGAAACATATCATAAGCCATAACATAAGGCAGTGGAATATGTGCAGCACTGGGTAATAAATCTGCCATATACACAACAGTTTTTCCTTTGTAATTTATTTGAGGCAACATCATCATTTCGGTATGTCCATTTACAAACCTTATACTAATATTTTCAGAAAACTGGCTTGTTCCTAATTGGTTAGTTTGTTCTAAATTGTTAGTTGGTGTTGCAATAAATTTTAACTGTCCACTTTCTTGCATAGGCAAAATATTTTCTTTTAAGAAAGAGGCTTTTTCTCTTGCATTAGGCTGTGTTGCCCACCGCCAGTGCATTTCATTGCTCCAATAAGTTGCATTTTTAAAAGCAGGAATTAATTTTTCGCCTACACGTTCTACACTTCCTCCACAATGATCAAAATGTAAATGTGTAAGAATAACATCGGTAATATCGTCTTTGCTAAAACCATATTTTGCAAGCGATTTTTCTAAAGTATTGTTGCCATTCAAATAATAATAAGAGAAAAATTTTTCATCTTGTTTATTGCCAATGCCTGTATCTACTAAAATTAATTTATTGCCTTCTTCAATTAATAAACAACGCATTGCCCAATTACACATATTGTTTTCATCGGCTGGGTTTAATTTATTCCAAATACTTTTTGGCACAACACCAAACATGGCACCTCCATCTAATTTAAAATTTTCAGTTTCTATACTATACAGTTGCATACTTTTCTTTTTTTTGAACTTTAATGGTATATAATAAAATAATTAATCCTATAAAAAATAAAAAACCTAATAACAAAACTGAGTTTCGTTGCGAACCTCCAGCTAATTCTGTAATATAACCATAACCAAACATTCCTAATACAATAGCCACTTTTTCTGTAACATCAAAAAAGCTAAAAAACGAAGTTGTTTCTTTTACCTCAGGCATTAATTTAGCATAAGTAGAGCGACTTAAACTTTGTATGCCACCCATTACAAATCCAACAACAACAGCTAATACATAAAAAATATTGATGTTGCCTTTAGGTATAAAATAACCTCCTATACAAATGCCAATCCAAATGATTACTGCTACAACTAAGGTTTGCAAATTACCAATTTTACCTGAAAGTTTTGAAAGAAGTGTTGCACCAGGAATAGCTACTAATTGTATTAATAAAATAGCAATAATAAGGTTAGATGTTGGTATTGCTAATTCGCTTTTACCATACAAAGTTGCAGCCAACATAACTGTTTGTACACCCATATTGTAAAAGAAAAAAGCTATTAAAAATCTTTTTAAAATAGGTAATGATTTTAATTGCTTCCATACTTTTCTTAACTCAATAAACCCATTGGCTAAAATATTTTTTTCTGGTCTGCTGGCAGAGGCAATTCCTTTGGGTAAAACAAATAATGTTCTTTGTGCAAAACCAAACCACCAAATACCTACTAAAAGAAAAGAAATTTGTAACGCCTTACTATCTGATGTTATGCCAAACCACTCTTGTTTAAATAACAATACAAAACAAAAAACTTGCAATAAAACACTACCAATATAGCCCATTACAAACCCTTTTGCACTTACACTATCTCTATCTTTTTCTGCTGCTATTTCTGGTAAATACGAGTTGTAAAAAACAAGGCTTGCCCAAAATCCAATACATGCTATTATCACTAAAAATATTCCTAAGCCAAGATTATTTTCATTAAAAAAAAATAAACCACTACAAGCAATACTGCCTATGGTACAAAAAAAACGAAGAAATGATTTTTTATTTCCTTTATAATCTGCAATAGAAGAAAGAATAGGCGAAAGAATAGCAACAATTAAAAATGCAAATCCTAAAGCATAATTGTATAAAGAAGTATTTACAAAAGTTCTGCCCAGCAGTTTTACTTCATTGTTATTATTAGATGTTACAGCTTCGTAATAAGCAGGAAACATGGTTGAAGTAATAACAAGATTGTAAGCACTATTTGCCCAATCGTACATTGCCCAAGCATTAATAACTTTCTTAGAAGCTGTTTGCATGTAGTACAGTTAGTTGTTTAAACTTTAAAGATAAGAGATAGCACAAAAAAGCACTATAGTTTTTTATAGTGCTTTTGTACATGTAAGTTTTGGTTGTTATTTTGAGGTAGAATCTGTAGTAGGTTCTGTAGGATTGGTAAGCCCTTCTATAGTTTCATCTTTAAAAGTTTTGTAAGGTTTAAACTCATCATCTGTTAAAACCAAATTTACTTTACTTTCAGGAAATACACTAATATTTATTAAAAAACGAAGCATTACAAAACTTCCGCTTAAAGTAGAGTCTGCTTTTAATTTACTTTCATCAACCACCATACCTACATTATAAACCCCATGTTCTTTAATAAGTTGAATAGAGCGTTTATTGGTTAAATCTTTCCAAGTTGTATCTAAGAAGACACCTAATTTTTTGCCATCTTCTTCTGTAGTACTATCACCTTTTATATACACTTCAACTTTATCGCTTATTTTAATTTTTTTTCCATAAGATGCAGAAAAAAAGTTGCAAGAAGTTAGTACTATAACCATACAAGCAACAAACCATAAATTCTTTTTCATAAAAAATAGTTTTGTTTTATTTGAAACAAAGAAATCAAAAAATCAGAACAAAAATATCAGTAGCAATGGGTATTTTAACGGTTGGGGCTTTGTGCAGGTTGGGAAATAGCGAACTGTCTGCCCGTAACCGAAGTTGATGATTGCAATATTGCTGATGTTTTATTCATAAGCCAAATTTATAACGTCCTGCTAGAACTGAAGCAAAATAGCTAACAAAAAGTTGATGCTTACAACGTCAAGCCCAAATTTCAGCAAACCCCATGTTGTGCGTTCGCTTTTATCTTTTCTGTATATTCCAAGTTGCACAATTCAACACACCGCCTAATTTGGCTAAATCTCTACAATCTATGTCAATGAATTGTCTGTCCTTAAAAACTTTCTGTAATTGTATTAAAGCCAATTGGTCGTTATAGTCAGCAAATACTGGATAAAAAATATAGTTTTCTATTTCTAAAAAATTAATGTAACAGCCTGTTGCGTCATTAGCATCAATGTTTTTCCAAGATGTATAAGGAAACTCAACATAATGTAGTCCTGCATTTCGTAAACTCCACCTTAAACTATAAGCAAAATCTTCATAAGTTTTGTCTTTCGGATAAGAGTTTATTAAAACTGTGTTTTCATCAATGAAACGAACCATTCCATCGGAATGTCCTACAAAGTCTTTCGGCTCTTGTGGAATAACAATAACTTGCTCAACTTGAAGTTGATTTTTAATTTCAGTTATCAAATTATGTTCAGGATAAGTTGAGTTTTCTTTGAATACTTTCGTTGTTAAGATTGCTTTTGTCTTACTTTTTACAATATTTCCACCATCTAAAACAATATTTACTTTGTTTGCAGTAACGCCAATTTCATTGCATACAATATTTGAGTCTGTCTTTGTAGATTGGTATTTTTTGGGCTTTAAATAGTCCGGGTCATATTTATATTGCAAAAAGTAGTCCTGCGTTATTTGTAATGGCATAAAGTCCACAACCCACAAATCGTTGGTTTTTGAAAGAAATCCATAGCTAATATCCAGTTTTTCAAACCAATGTTTTAATTGAGCAAATGTCTTTGGTGCTTTACTTTCCAAAAGGTCTGAAATGTAAATGAAATTTGTTTCTCTGTCTGTTATCATTTATCTCGGAAGTTTTGATTTGTAAATTTTTATTTTGTCTTCCAAAGATATTCTTGTAGAACGAGGTGAAGGTGAAGGAAGGCATTCTGATTGGGTGTAGTTAGGAAATATTTTCTTAAAATGCTTTTCTACGAATTGGCTTGTAAAAAATACTTTTTCAATTTTAGAGTTGTTAATAATATTTTTAATAGCCACTGAATTGTATTCAATGTCGTAAAGATGCTGATCAAGATTGCTATCCTTTTTCCTTTTGGCTTTTAATATTATGTCAGTTATTGCGATGCCTTTTTGCATAAGCAATTTTTTCTTTTCATCAACTGTTGTTAATTCCGTTGAGTAAAGATTTTGAAGAATAGTCCAAAATTTATTTCTTTTCGCACTATAAAACCATTCTTCAAAATTATTCAGCTTTCTAGTTTGTTGAAGCCCTGGAAAGCTACCTAAAATTAAAATTGTCGCATTTTCAGGAACGAAAGGTTCGTATGGATGAGTTTCAGTCATATTACAAATTATCTGCTGTATTGTTTAGCTGGGTGTGTCAATAAAATGGCTACCAACTCTCAAATATACTCCATCCTTTCATATTCAATAAAAATATTTTTTATTGATTTTTAGAGCTTTTGTTTTGAAAAGGTGCATTTTTTATGTTGCCTTTTGAGGTTATATTTCTATAGAGCCTCATACCGAATTTTAGTTTACAGTTTGCTCAAATTTAAGAAACGAAAATTGTCAAACCTATTTCAGGGACAAGACACTTTAGAAGTTAGAGAGTGGTAATATTATTTCTGCCCACTATTGAATAAATCCATTTAAAAATAAAACCAATAAAATAACACCTATAATAATTCTATACCAACCCCACATTTTGAAACCAAATTTATTTAATAAAGCAATGAAAGATTTTATTGCAATTAATGCAACAACAAAAGCAATTACATTGCCTAAAATAAAATTAATCATGTTGCTTTTATCAGCCATAATCATTTCATATCCTTTTGCTTGATGAACAGTTCCTTCGCCCCAAGTTTTTACAAATACAGAATATACTGTAACAGCCAACATAGTTGGTACAGCTAAAAAAAACGAAAACTCTGCTGCCACTTTTCTGCTTAAACCCAAAGCCATTCCTCCAATAATAGAAGCTGCACTTCTACTTGTGCCTGGCATCATAGCAAGGCATTGAAAAAAACCAATAGTTATTGCAGTTTTATTAGAAATTTGTTCTTCTTCAACAATCTTTGGTTTCTTAAACCAGCTATCAACAAACAACAAAATAATTCCGCCTATAATTAATACAATAGTAATAGCAATTTGATTGCCCAAAACGGCTTCTATTTTTTCATCAAATAATTTTCCTAAAACCAATGCAGGTATTACAGCCAATGCAAGTTTGATATAAAATTTAAAATTTTTAAACTGAAAGAATTTAGTCCAATAAGCTACAACCACAGCTAATATTGCTCCAAACTGAATACTTACTTGATACATTTTTAAAAACTCATCTTCTTTTATACCCATTAAATGTGCTGTAAACCCCATGTGTGCTGTAGATGAAATGGGTAAAAATTCTGTTAAACCCTCTACGATTGCTATAACAATAGCTTGTATTGTATTCATAATAAAGATGTATTCAATTAAGTATCAAACAAAGAAAACAGAGTTTTCTAATACTTCAAAAAGTTTATTAGTACTACGCTAATTTTTTTTGTTTTTAAATGGCAGCAGCACAGATTCTTTGTGCAAATCTTGCTATAAAAAAACTACATTTGAAGCCTTTTAAAAATTGAATTGTAGTGGCAGATATTATAGAACTTTTACCAGATAGTATAGCAAACCAAATAGCAGCAGGCGAAGTAATACAACGTCCTTCAAGTGCTGTAAAAGAACTTTTAGAAAATGCCGTAGATGCAAACGCTACTGAAATAAAATTAATAATTACTGAGGCTGGCAAAACACTTGTTTCTGTTATTGATAATGGAAAAGGAATGAGTGAAACTGATGCCAGAATGGCTTTTGAACGACATGCTACCAGTAAAATTAAAAAAATAGACGACCTTTTTAGTATTAGAACAATGGGTTTTAGAGGAGAGGCTTTGGCAAGCATTGCTGCTGTAGCACAAGTAGAACTTAAAACAAAAAAACAAGAAAATGAATTAGGCACTTACATAGAAATTGAAAATAGCATTGTAAAAAAGCAAGAGCCTTGTGCTTGTAATGTTGGCACAACTATAAGCATGAAAAATTTATTTTTCAATGTGCCCGCAAGAAAAAATTTTTTGAAAAGTAATGCCTCAGAAATGAAGCATATTGTAGAAGAATTTATTCGTGTAGCAATGGCTTTTCCTGAAATTCATTTTTCTTTAGTAAGCAATGGGCAACAAGTTTTTCACTTAGATGCTGGAACATTAAAACAACGTATTGTACAAATAATAGGCAGTAATTACAATGCTAAATTAGTAACGGTAAAAGAGCAAACAGATTACATGAATATTTATGGATTTGTGGGCAAACCTGAAGCAGCTAAAAAAACAAGAGGCGACCAATATTTTTTTGTAAACAATCGTTTTATAAAAAGTGCTTATCTACATCATGCAGTAGCAAATGCTTTTGACAATATGATTGCAAAAGACAGTTACCCAAGCTATGTTTTGTTTATAGATTTAGACCCAGCACAGATAGATATTAATGTACATCCTACCAAACAGGAAATAAAATTTGAAGACGAAAAAATAATTTATGCTTTTGTACAAGCAGCAGTAAAACATGCTTTGGCACAGTTTAGCATAGCACCAAGTTTAGACTTTACATTAAACCCAGATATACAAAACTTAGATGCAGTAAATAAACCTTTTACAACAGAAAAAAAAGAATTAACTGCAACTGGAAATTTATACAAAACATTTACTGGCAAACATCAAGCTCATAAAATAGAACCCAACGAAAAAAGCGAACTAAAGCACTGGAAAGATTTTTTTACCAATAAAGAACAATACAATCCAATAAGCATACCAACAGAAAATGTTTTATTACAAACACTTCCAAAATTTAGCAACACTTATATTCAATTACACAACACCTACATTTTAACTACTAATAATTCAGGTTTTATGTTAGTGCATCAGCAACATGCACACGAAAGAATTTTGTACGAAAAATATATTGCACAATCGCATAGTACGCAACCTACTGTTCAAAAAATATTATTTCCTGTAACCATAGAATTAGCAACATCCGATGCAATTTTATTAGAAGATTTATTACCCGATATTATTGCTCTTGGTTATCAAATAGAACCTTTTGGTAACAATACTTTTATTATTCAAGGCACACCTGCAGATGTTATTCAAGGCAATGAAAAAAACTCTATTGAGCTTTTATTAGAGCAGTTTAAACATTTTAGCAACGATATAAAATACAGTAAAAGAGAAAAATTAATACGTTGTATAAGCAGACAACAAGCTATAAAAACAGGTACGACTTTATCTCAAAACGAAATGCAAATTTTACTGGAAAATTTATTTCAATGCTCTACACCTAATGTTACTCCCTCTGGCAATCCTACTTATATAGAATTTAAAGAAGATTATTTAGATAGAATGTTTGGTAAAATTTAGTGCAGAAGAATAAAAATTTAATCAGTTTTCAATTAATTAAACTTCATTAAAACCATTGCTACAAAAGGGTTTTATAATAAAAAAGGGGCCAGGATAAAGATCCAGCCCCGTTTTTAAAATCCAATATCCTATGAAAAACCGCTGCTAAGGTAAAGGCTAATAATGACAAATCAATACCCCAATCGGTTTTTTTTCTTAAAAATTTTTTAAAATAGTGCATAACTCATTAATAATCTCCTATTGTTTCTGGTAATTGAGCTAAAGCTTTGGCTAATTGCTCATCATTAGGAGCAATACCATGCCATTCGTGTCCATTTTCCATAAAATCTACACCTTTACCCATTGTTGTGCTCATTAAAATACAAATTGGTTTTCCTTTACCAGTAAGGCTTTTAGCGTTTTCAAGTGTATCAATTAAATCATCAATATTATTGCCATTCGTTTCTAAAACATGCCAATTAAATGCTTCGAATTTTGCTCTTAAACTTTCTAAACTTAAAACCTTTTCTGTAGGTCCATCAATTTGTTGCCCATTATAATCTATAGTAGTAATAAGATTATCAACTTTGTTATGTGGTGCAAACATAGCAGCTTCCCAAATTTGCCCTTCTTGTAATTCGCCATCGCCATGCAATGAAAAAACCAACCCCTTATCATTGTTTAATTTTTTTGTAAGAGCAGCACCAATAGCAACACTTAAACCTTGACCCAATGAACCACTTGCAACTCTTACACCTGGTAAATGTTCGTGTGTTGTAGGATGCCCTTGTAACCTTGAATTTATTTTTCTGAAAGTTGCCAACTCCTTTACATCAAAAAAACCTGCTCTTGCTAATACAGAATAAAACAAAGGAGAAATATGCCCATTGGAAAGAAAAAACACATCTTCATTGGTACCATTCATATTAAAATCTGTTTTGTATTTCATAGTATGAAAATATAATACAGTTAAAAAATCTGTACAACCTAATGAACCACCAGGATGTCCACTTTGAACTGCATGTACCATACGTACAATATCTCTTCTAATTTGTGTAGCTAATGCTTGTAAATTATTTTGCATGTTTTTTATCTTTAAGGCAGCGAAGTTAATTTTTTTTAGCTCTCATAAATGGTGTATTTAATAATTGAAGGAAGCATTTCAAGTTTTCGCACCTCTGGTTCTTAAAATACTATTTTTTGCCAACGTAAATCTTTTAAACAAGAACTTTATAGGATGCGAAAATTTGAAATGTATATTTTATTGATTTAAAGACGATTTTATTTAATAACTGAATTTTTTATTGTTTTTATATATAAAAAAGCTATTTTTGTAGTCTTAACCCCCCCTATTAAGAATAAAATTTAGTTGAATTACTAACTAAAAAAACTTTATTCACACTTACTATAACTGTATGGAACAAATAATTTTAGGTGTAATAATTTCTTTTGCTGTAGGGTTTTATGCTATTCCAATAATTATTACTGTAGCCGACCAAAAGAAGTTGTACGATATTCCAGATGAAAGAAAAGTGCATACAAAACCAATTTCTTCTTTAGGAGGCTTAGGCATTTTTGTAGCTTTTATGATGGGTTTTTTAATGTCTGTAAACTCTGTTTCTTCTGTTAAAGGTTTTCAATATATCGTAGCCTCTTTTATGGTTGTTTTCTTTTTTGGTATTAAAGATGATATATTAGTATTATCTCCAGTAAAAAAATTGTTAGGGCAAATTATAGCAGCTTGTATTTTAATTTTTGGTGCTGGTTTAGTAATAACCAATATGCACGGATTTTTGGGCATTCATGCTATTACTTATTCCAGTGGCTGTGTTTTAACTTTTTTTACCATTATTGTTATAATGAATGCTTATAATTTAATTGATGGTGTTGATGGGCTTGCTGGAACAGTTAGTGTTATTACGTCTTCCATTTTTGGTTTTTTCTTTTTAGTTAATGGAGATATTTTTTATAGCGTTCTTGCCTTTTCATTTACTGCAAGTGTATTTGGCTTTTTAATTTATAATTATTCTCCTGCTAAAATATTTATGGGCGATACTGGTGCAATGTTAAGTGGTGCTGTAAATGCTATTTTAGTTATACATTTTATCTCTACAGCTAAAGCAGCCCCTGTGTTGGCTATAGAAGCTGCACCAGCTATGGGTTTTGGTATTTTATTAATGCCATTGTTAGATACGTTAAGAGTATTTTCTTTACGCATGATTCATGGTCGCTCACCTTTTTATCCTGATAGAAATCACTTGCATCATTTTCTATTAGATAGAGGTTGTACGCACACTCAAGTTACTTTAGTTATTGCTCTAAGTACTGTTGTATTTGCTTTTCTTACCTATATTGCTTTGCCTTTAGGTACTACTTGGGTAATTTTATCTCAGATAATTATTTTCTTTACAGCCGTTTACACCATTTATCTTACCAGACGCAATAAATCAAAAGTTTCTCCATTGCGAATTGTAAAAAGCGATTTTGAAGAAAGAGAAAATATTAGCTCTAATAGTTTTATTTCTAAATAAAAAGCCTCTTTATTATACTTTTTCAAAGTGCTTGAATAGGTTATAATCCATCTTATTTATCCATTTCAATTTAATTCTTTAAAAAAGAAAATATTTTTTACATAAATAAGAACAGCGTATTAAAATTGATACGCTGTTCTTGAATACAGTTGGTTTTGTTCTTATGATTTTTTCTCTGCTTTCTTTTCTGCTTTTGCATCTTTTTTGCAACAAGCTTTATCTTTAGTATCTTTCTTAGCTTCTTTCTTGCAACAGTCTTTTTTATCGCCT
>Ga0116193_1002592_pt1 | contig 13620 bp, 10 predicted proteins | sample AD_UKC115_MetaG_FD_89892 | JGI IMG/M metagenome (GOLD analysis project Ga0116193, IMG submission 89892) | Active sludge microbial communities of municipal wastewater-treating anaerobic digesters from Hong Kong - AD_UKC115_MetaG | ecosystem: Engineered > Bioreactor > Anaerobic > Digestate... | reverse complement strand
GCTTGTGCTGAAGTATTTTGTCTATATGTTGCTTCAGCATGTCATTATTCACCGAAATATTGCCGAGCTTTTCAACGGATACAAACTGAAAAGCTTCCTTAGCAGCAATATCAAGTATGGTTTTACCTTCTTCTCCGCTGATGAATTCACCTTTGTTGTTCAATAACTTTAATGCATTCCATTCCATTGGATTATGGCTCGCAGTAATAATGATTCCTCCGTCAGCTTGGAGCTTTGTCACTGCCATTTCCACAGTGGGAGTAGTTGACAATCCTAAATCAACAACATCCGCTCCGGTACTTTGTAATGTGGCACATACCAGATTATTCACCATGCTTCCTGAGATACGTGCATCACGACCAACCACAATCTTAAGCTTTTTTTTATCTAACCTTTCAGATAGAAAGATGGAATAAGCAGTAGTAAAGTTGACAATATCGATGGGAGTGAGATTTTCTCCGGATTTTCCTCCTATAGTGCCTCTGATTCCTGAAATTGATTTGATTAATGACATGATATTTTATTTTATGTTTCAGGTATAAGTTCGTATTTTATTCTTAAAAATAATTATTAAAAAACGAGTAATTTAATAGAATAATAAATCCACATCTCCTTTCCCTTCACGAATAATCTCTAAATCTCCCGTTGTGCAATCAACTACTGTAGAAGGTACATTATCTCCAAAACCCCCATCAATTACAATATCAACCTTATCCCTATATTTTTCATAGATGAGCTCAGGATCTGTTGTATATTCAAGAATTTCATCATCATCTTTGACGGAACTCGATAAAATCGGATGTCCAAGAATAGTTACAATTTCTAAAATGATGTTGTTATTTGGAATTCTTATCCCGACAGTTTTCTTCTTACTTTGAAGAATCTTGGGAACGTGATTATTGGCTTCAAGAATAAAAGTATACGGACCGGGTAGCGTTTTCTTCATTGCTTTAAAAACCTGATTGTTAATAGGTTTTGTAAAATCTGAAAGATGACTTAAATCAGCACAAATAAAAGAGAGGGACGATTTTTTCTTTTTATTTCCGATAATATCTATAATTCGTTCAATACTTTTAGGTCTAAAAATATCGCACCCAATCCCATATATTGTATCAGTAGGATAAATAATAATTCCCCCGTTTTTAAGGCACTCGACTATTAATTGAATTTCTCGGGGATTTGGATTTTCGGGATAAATTTTAACCAGCATATTACATTATGGTATAAAAAGAGGGTAAGCTACTTATATCGCATCGCTACAACCAATGTACCCTTGCTACATTCCTGTCCTGGGGGAGTTAAAAGGGAGCTGATCGTATAAGACTTACCCGCTGCAAAGATACCATTTATTTTGATTTCCCAAGCTTCATTGTAGTGAATTTAATTTTTTTTAATCTTTATTCACTTATTTATAAACAAGCCAAACGTTAAATCAATCTTATTTAAGAAGTTAGATTTTTGTTTCTTCTTTTTTCTAATTTACGAAGCCAGATAGGCAGCACAAAAAGCCCAATAAGTAAGTATGGGTAATATGAAATCATTCTCCATGCCAAAGCCGTAGCCCCTTGTAAATTCAGAGGAATGAATTCCCCAAAGAAGGCAGGAAAACTAATCTCAGCAACTCCGCTCGCGCCCGGAGTAGGACTAATTAACAGAATTACCCACATAATAAGTTGTTTCGCAAAAATGCTGACTTGCTCCGTCCAAGTGAAGTCCTCAAGCGGATTAATGGCAACAATCAAACAATTTAGAACCAAATAACGAGCTGTCCACGAAAATGAAGTGGCCGTAAACGCCAACAACCAATAGCGAAAAGATTTTCCTTTTAGTTCTTTAGAAGTTAAAATAATATCTTCTCCGGTTTGAGCTGCATCGTTTCTCCATTTTCTTAAAAAACGAATAGAGAAAATGGTTATAAGTAACTTTTTGAATCCTCTGGGAATAACAAAAATCGCTATTAAAATAATTGTTGTAAATAGAATGAGAACTCCGTAGCCAATATAAAAAAAGAAGGATAGATCGAATCCTAAATTTCCGTTGACTTGAAGAATAGAATTTCCTGAAACGATTAAAATTACCGCTACAGCCAAAATATAGAAGAGTTCATCCAAAAAAGAGGCAGTCATTACGATGGCAGTACTTTTCCCGAGGGTAAATCCTTCGGCTTTAAGAAAGAAAATAGCAAACGGAGAGCCGCCGACCACTGAAGGGGAAGCCGCAGAGGCAAATTCCCAAAGCATAATTACCTGAAAAGTGCTTTTCCATGACATATAGTGTCCTGTAAGTATTTGAAGTCTCCAGATATACATCAAGTCTCTGAGGAACATGAAAAAGAAAGCCAAAACAACAAAAAAGAGACTCACTTCAATGCCCCGTAAAAGAGAAAAATTAAATTCATTGACCCATATTGAATAAGCAGAAAAACCAAAACCTATTAAAATGGGAATTACAACACGTTTGAAGTTGAAAATAGATTTAAGTTTCTGATTTTGTTGAGCGGACATAATTATTAGGGGGCGTATAAAAAATCACATTCCCTATATTTTGGAAATGTGATTTGTAGATTATCAATCGTGTATCATAGATTCATTACCATGAGATTCCATTAGAAGATAAATAGATTTGCGCTTCTTTTGATCCTAATTGCGCTGCTTTTTGAAGGGCAGCAATGGCTAAATCCTGATTCCCGTTTTCAAAGTAAGCGATACCAAGATTGTAATGAATTGCAGATTCTTTAGGGGTAATCTCGATTGCTTTTTGGTAAGCAATGATTGCTTGCGGAAAATCTTTTTTATCCAAATAGGCATTTCCCATATTATAATAGGCATCCGGATAGTCGTTCTTTAGGGTAATTGCTTTTTGGTAGCACTTTACGGCATCATCATAATTCCCTATAGCGTAATAAGCATTTCCCATATTGAAGAAGGGTTGTGGTAAACTTGATTCAATGGCAATTCCTTTTTGATAATATTCAAGAGCCAATTCATTCAATCCCAATTCTTGTGATTCGAGTGCCTTAATAAAGAGATTTTCGGCTTCTTTTGCCTCCTCCGCAGTTAGTGGCTTTGTTTTCGGTTGATCTAACTGTGGTGATGGTACCTTAGCTGATTCAACTTGAATACTTACTTTAGCTTTGCCTTCAGTTGGATTAGTTATCTCATTTTCAATTTTTTCGGCAAGGATTTCCAGATTAGTGTTTAATTCTCCTTTTAAAGTACATTTCTTCTTATTCCAATCCTGTTGGATAGAGGAAGTAATCTCTTTACGAATAAGGTCTTTAACTTTGTTTGTATTATCAGGAGTAAGAAAATCGGGACTTGAAAAGAGTTGTTTGTAGGAGAGTTCATCGTAGATTGCATTGACAAATTTGTCATACAATTTTAGTTCTGCTCCGTTTCTGGCCACAATACTGTCACTGTTTTTTTCAGTAACGGAAAAGGAAAATTTGGTTTCCTGTGCCACCCCATAAAAAGTCGATATCATTAAAACGACAATCATGGAAAGAATTTTAACTGTTTTCATTGTTGTAAATTTAAATAATGTTTATTATTTTCTGCAAAGATAATGAAGAATTTTAATAATAAGAAGTCTTTATTGTGAAAAATTAAGAAATTACTACTTTTTTTACAACTTCTGCGGCTTTTTCAGCAGCTCCTCCCCCACCCAACAATTCTTTCAATTTCAAGTATTCTTCTTTCATTTCATTGATATTCTTTTGATTATGAAGGATTTGATTGAGCTCCGCGTACAGATTGCTTACAGTTAAATCATTCTGAATTAATTCTGTAACAATTCTCCGATTTGCGACCAGATTGACTAATGATATATATTTTATCTCCTTAATAAGCCATTTTGCAATTAAATAGGAAAAAAAGTTTCCTTTATAACAGATAACTTGCGGAACGTTAAAAAGTGCTGTTTCCAGCGTGGCAGTTCCTGAAGTAACTAAAGCCGCTTGGGCGTGGCGCAGCAAAAGATGATTATCATAAACAATCGGAATATTCTTATTTTTAAGGATAGCGCGGTATCGACTTTCGGGTTGCCACTTCACTCCGGAGATAACAAACTGATAATCAGGAAAACGCTGGGGGATTTGAAGCATAATGGGCAACATCATATTGATTTCCTGTTTCCGACTCCCGGGCAAAAGTGCTACAATAGGCTTTTCTGAGAGATGATAAGTTGCTCTGAAATCAGTTGAATCATGGTCAGGGGATGTCGTTTGGGGCAGTTCATCCAATAAAGGATGTCCCACATAATCTACTTCATAATCATATTTTGCATAAAATTCTTTTTCAAAAGGCAAAATGGTAATCATTCTATCCACATATTTTTTAATAGAATGGACTCTCCCCTTTTTCCATGCCCATACTTGAGGAGAGATATAATAAACCACTTTAAAATTGTTTTCTTTGGCAAATTTGGCGATTTTCAGATTAAATCCCGGATAATCAACCAAAATGACTACATCAGGTTCATAAAGCAGAATATCAGTCTTACAAATGGCTAAATTACTGAGAATGGTTTTGAGATTAAGGACTACTTCAAGAAAGCCCATAAAAGCTAACTCTTTATAATGCTTTACGATATCTCCGCCTTCATTTTCCATGAGATCTCCGCCCCAACAGCGAAAATCGGCTTCCGGATCTTGGAGTCGAATTGATTTCATTAAGTACGAAGCATGTAAGTCTCCGGAGGGTTCTCCTGCAATGATGTAATATTTCACGGGTTATAATTTTCTTTAAAGTTTATTAATAAGATTTTGAAGATTAAAATGAAAGCGAATTTAGGAGCGAATCATCCGCCAGATTAGGCATGGTAACTTTGAGTTGCGGGTTGAGTGTCATAGCTCGTTTTACGGTTGAGAGGGCAGGACTATTTCGCGCCCATGCTCGACGGGCGATGCCATTATTTACATCCCAAAAGAGCATATTTTTAAGCCGTCTGTCCGCAGCATCACTTCCATCGAGCACCATCCCAAATCCACCGTTGATAACCTCTCCCCAGCCGACTCCGCCACCGTTATGAATGGATACCCACGTTGCTCCGCGGAACGAATCCCCGATCACATTTTGAATAGCCATATCTGCAGTAAATGAAGATCCATCGTATATATTCGATGTTTCACGGAAAGGAGAATCTGTTCCCGACACATCATGGTGGTCACGCCCTAACACAATCGGCGCTGTGATTCTTTTCTCCCGAATAGCTTTGTTGAAAGCTGCAGCAATTTTTATGCGTCCTTCTGCATCAGCATATAATATTCTGGCTTGTGAGCCTACTACTAAGTTATTTTCCTTGGCTTCACGAATCCAATGAATGTTGTCCTGCATTTGTTGCTGAATCTCATGGGGAGCATATCCGCTAATTTCTTCAAGAACTTGCATGGCAATCATGTCCGTAGTTTCCAAATCTGCTGCTTTCCCTGAAGTACAAACCCATCGAAAAGGTCCAAATCCGTAATCAAAACAGAGCGGTCCCATGATGTCTTGGACATAGGATGGATATTTGAATTTTCCTTCAGAATTGAAAATGTCGGCACCGGCACGGCTTGCTTCAAGCAAAAAGGCATTCCCATAGTCAAAAAAGTACATTCCCTTTTGAGCTAATTGATTGATCGCTTTAACCTGACGACAGAGACTTGTTTGTACTGCCTTTTTAAAATCATCCGGACGATGAGCCATCATCTCTTGGGATTCTTGCAGACTGAATCCTGCCGGATAGTAACCACCTGCCCATGGATTGTGTAAGGAGGTTTGATCCGAACCCAAATCCACAGATATGTTGTGTGTTACGCAATATTCCCAAAGATCCACAATATTGCCTTGGTAAGCAAATGATCGGGTTCTTTTTGCATTTCGTTCTTCCGAAACCCTTTTCATCAAGAATTCCAAATCATCACAAACTTCATCTACCCAGCCTTGTTGATATCTTTTCTGCGTTGCGGCAGGATTTATTTCGGCGGTAATGGAAACCACTCCCGCAATATTCCCTGCTTTGGGTTGTGCACCGGACATTCCTCCCAATCCTGCGGTAATAAAAAGTTTTCCGGCGGAATTGCCGTCAATTTTTCGGCATGCATTTAGTATGGTTATGGTAGTTCCGTGAACAATCCCTTGAGGACCGATATACATATAGGAGCCGGCGGTCATTTGTCCGTATTGGCTCACTCCCAAAGCATTAAACTTTTCCCAATCATCAGGCTTTGAATAGTTAGGGATAACCATTCCGTTGGTTACAACTACTCTGGGGGCATCTTTATGGGAAGGGAAAAGCCCCATGGGATGACCGGAATAGAGGACTAACGTCTGTTCATCGCTCATCTCGGCCAAATATTTCATGGTTAGTCGGTATTGAGCCCAATTTTGAAAAACAGCCCCATTGCCGCCATAAGTGATAAGTTCGTGCGGATGTTGGGCCACTGCTTCATCTAAATTATTCTGAATCATGAGCATGATGGCGGCAGCGGCTTGGCTTTTGGCAGGATATTCTTCAATCGGTCGGGCATACATGCGGTATGTTGGGCGAAAACGGTACATGTATATTCTACCGTATCTCTTTAGCTCTTCCGCAAATTCGGGTGCCAAAATGGGATGCCACGAAGGATCAAAATAACGAAGTGCATTCCTGACAGCTAACTTTTTTTCTTCAATTGTCAAAATATCTTTACGGATAGGCGCATGATTAATTGTTGAATCATACGATTGAGGTGCCGACAAAACTTCAGGAATTCCTTGAATTATATCTTTTTGGAATTCTTGCAATGTTGATTTCATATTCTTTCTATATTATAAATATTTCTGAATTTCTAATCTGTTTAGAATGAGCAAAAATACACTTTTTTCCGAAAAATTTAATTATTTTCCGAGATTCTGTGGCTATATTTTCCTATATATTTTTCTGTTGTATATCCAAATTTAGCAAAAAAAACTTATCTTTGTCGGCAAGGGGATTCTCCCTTCATTTAATTAAAATCTATTGATTATGAGTACCTTTTCACACCTGCATGTGCATACTGAATATTCAATTTTGGACGGTTTAGCCAAAATCCCCGATTTAATTAACAAAGCCTATCAGGATGGGCAACGTGCTATGGCTATTACAGACCACGGAAATATGTTCGGAGTATTTTCATTTGTTAAAGAGGTCGAGACATATAATGCTAACCATGCCGGTAAAGATGATCCTTTTAAGGCTATTGTGGGTTGTGAAGTTTATGTGGCCGCTCGCAGTCGTTTCGACAAAGATAAAAACGTGCGGGAAGACCGCAGCGGGCGACATCTCATCCTCCTGGCCAGAAATTGGACAGGATACCGCAATCTCTCACGTATTGTCTCTTACTCCTTTAGTGAAGGGATGTACTATACCCCCCGCGTAGATAAAGAATTGCTTCGTAAATATTCTGAAGGGTTAATCGCTTGTTCCGCCTGTTTGGGGGGAGAATTGCCTCAAGCCATCCTCAAATACAATGCTTATGATCCCCATAATCCAATCCCGACCGCTTTTGACCTCGAAGCCGCCGATAAAATTGTGGAAGAGTATAAATCCATTTTTGGAAATGACTATTATTTTGAATTACAATTAAATGGTCATAGAGAACAAGTTCTTGTCAATAAAGCAATTAAAGAGCTTTCTTTAAAGCATAAAGTGAGGTGTATTGCTACCAATGATGTTCATTATGTAAATCGGGAAGACTATGAAGCTCATAAGATGTTGATCTGTATCAATACCCGGAAAGATTTTTTTTCAGGGGAAGGAAGCATGCAGGATGAAGATTCCGACAACGGCTTTGCCTATTCGGGAGAAGAGTACCTCAAGACCACAGCCGAAATGGAGGCCATTTTTGCCGATTATCCGGAGGCTATTATAAATACCCAACAATTAGTCAATAAAATTGAAGTCTTCAAACTTACTGCGCCTCCTTCATTGCCTAAATTTAAAGTGCCGACCCCTTTTAAATCGGAATATGACTACTTGGAACATCTGACACTTGAAGGAGCAAAAAAAAGGTGGCCTGAATTAAATGAGACTATTCGCCAAAGGTTGGATTTTGAGTTGGGCACCATCAAAAGAATGGGCTTCCCCGGTTATTTCTTGATTGTACGCGATTTTATCAATGCAGGGAAAGAACTGGGAATCCGTTTCGGTCCTGGAAGAGGTTCGGCAGCGGGTTCTGCCATCTCCTATTGTCTCGGAATTACCAATATTGATCCCATCGAATACAAATTGCTTTTCGAAAGATTCTTGAATCCCGATAGAATCTCTTTGCCGGATATGGATATTGACATTGACGATTCCGGACGTGAAAAGGTAATTCAATATGTAATTGATAAGTATGGTATTGACCGTGTTGCACAGATTGTGACTTTCAATACGATGGCGGCAAAATCGGCTATCCGGGATTGTGCCAGAGTGTTGCAGTTGCCCCTCTCCGAGAGTGATCGTCTTTCCAAATTGGTACCGGAAGGTCCAAAAGTTACTTTAGATGGGGCATTGACTTCAATTCCTGAGTTGAAAAAAGAGTTGGAAAGCCCCAATCCATTAGTACGTAAAACCATAGAGTTTGCACGAAAATTGGAAGGTACCGTCCGAAGCAGCGGAGTGCATGCCTGTGGTGTGATTATCGGGAAAGAGAGTTTGTATGACTCCATTCCGCTTTGTACTTCAAAAAACAGTGAAACGCTCGTAACCCAATATGAAGGGAAAATTGTGGAGTCGGCAGGGCTTTTGAAAATGGACTTTCTTGGTCTTAAAACATTGAATATCATTTCGGCTGCGCTCTATAATATTAAAAAAAGGCATGGAATTGATATTGATATTGATGCCATTCCGCTCAATGATGCTAAAACTTACGAGTTATTCGGAAATGGAGATACAACGGCCATTTTTCAGTTTGAAAGTCCCGGAATGCGTAAGTATCTACAAGAATTAAAGCCCGAACGTTTCGAGGATATCATTGCCATGGTCTCCTTATACCGCCCCGGCCCTATGGATAAAATTCCCTCTTTTATTAACCGAAAACAGGGAAAAGAGAAGATTACATACGACATTGAAGGAATGGATAAGTATTTGGATGAAACATATGGTATTACGGTTTATCAGGAACAGGTAATGTTGCTGGCTCAGTTTATTGCCGGTTTTACTCCCGGACAAGCGGATACGCTTCGTAAAGCCATGGGGAAGAAAATGGAAGGAATCATGAATGACCTTGAAGAGGGATTTCTTCAGGGAGGAATGAAAAATGACCATCCGTTGGATACGCTCAAGGAAATTTGGAAAGAATGGAAACGTTTTGCAGAATATGCGTTCAATAAATCCCATGCCACTTGTTATGCTTATGTCGCCTATCAAACCGCTTATTTGAAAGCCCACTACCCTGCCGAATTTATGGCAGCAAACCTGACCAATAATCTCGATAAATTGGATAAAATTACCACTCTGATTGAAGATTTATCCCATAACCATGTTCAAATACTGGGCCCTGATGTGAATGAATCGGAACTTAATTTTATTGTGAATAAAAAGGGCAATATCCGTTTCGGACTTGGTGCATTGAAAGGCGTTGGCTCTGCTGCGGTAACTTCGCTCATTGAAGAACGGGAAGAAAATGGTAATTTTGAAAATATTTTCGACTTTATCAAACGAATTAATTTGAGAAATTGTAACAAACGAATGCTCGAAGCAATGGCTTATACCGGAGCTTTCGACAGCTTCTCAGGGTTACATCGCGCTCAGTTTTTTCATCCCGATAAAGACGGGAAAACATTCATTGAAAAATTAATCAATTACGGAACGAATGCCCAATCAGCGGTGGCACAGAATCAGTTTTCCATTTTTGACTCCGCTCCTGAAATGGATGAACAGGCGATGCCCGAAGTTCCCTCCTGCGAGCCATGGCACCCGATTCAGCAATTGAAGTACGAAAAAGAAATTGCCGGGTTCTACATCTCCGGACATCCGTTCGATACGTACAAGCCTTTGATTACCAATTACACTACCACAGATTTAAAAAGACTGTCCGATGCGAATCAGCAAACTGGATTGAGCAATCGAATGTTGGCATTTGTGGCCATCGTTACCGAAGTCAAAAAGGGAATTACCAAAAATGGCAAAGACTACGGTTCCGTTCAATTGGAAGATTATAATGATTCCTATAATTGGATGTTGTTTGGGGAAAATTTTACCAAATACAGTCATCTCTTTGAGGAGGGGAAGCAACTCTTTATTAAAGCTCGATTGGAAGAGCGTTTTCGGGGCAAAGATTATGAAGGGCCCAAGAGTTATGATTTAAAACCGGTAGATATTTTTTATTTAAACGAAGGGTACGAAAAATTGTGCAAATCAGTGATGTTGACATTAAGTATCGAAAATCTCACGGCGAACACGGCATATCTGATTAAAGAGGCTGCGGAGAAATCACCGGGAAATACCCCGTTAACCATTCGTATAGTTACATTAGAAGGCAACTTTCACTCCGATTTTCACAATTATAAAATAAAAGTGAATCCGGAAGTCTTTGTTAAAGAGCTTACGCTTATTGAAGAATATAAATTGGAATTAGCATAATAATTACCGCAAAGACGCAAGGGTGCAAAGATTCTTCCGTTCCAATGAGCGTTGTTTTCATTGCCTCATCTCCTGCTTAATAAATCCGTGAATCTTTGCGTCTTAGCGTCTTTGCGGTAATGTAGTTTTCTACCACAGAGGCACAGAGACCACAGAGAATTCCTCTGATTTTTTGTTCGATATCATCTTCCTCCGCCAATTTTATATTCCTCCCGAATATTTTCCCCTTTCTGACGGATGCTTCTGTGTTGCAGGTGTCTGCTTATCTGCCGTTGGGGTTTGCTTATTTGCCGTTAGGGTTTGCTTATTTGCCGTTGGGGCTTGCTTATTTGCCGTTGGGGCTTGCTTATTTGCCGTTGGTGGTTGCTTCGACTTACATTTGGGTTGCTTCAGCTTACATTTGTGTTGCTTCGACTTACATTTGGGTTGCTTCAGCTTACATTTGTGTTGCTTCAGCTTACATTTGGGTTGCTTCAGCTTACATTTGGGTTGCTTCAGCTTACATTTGTGTTGCTTCAGCTTACATTTGTGTTGCTTCAGCTTACATTTGGGTTGCTTCGACTTACATTTGCATTCCTACCCGTTACATTTGGGTTCCTACCGATGAAACTCTATAATAATATTATTGCTGTCCGGGGAAATAATTGCCGAAAGAATAATGTACGACCTCAGGCATAACCAAGATGGCACACGATCCATTTCTCCTACCCCGTCCTTCGGCGACGCTTCTATTGTGTTGATGGACAGGTATATCTTACAAATTAGCCAATTGCTATGCGTCGCCGAAGGACGGGGTAGGTAATATGATTCTTCATTGATATCTCATCGGATTATATTCCGCCCGCCAGAACTAACTCTTTTTGATTAGGGGGCTTGCTTTTTGAAAAACAAAATCGAAACACTTTGAAAGTTATCCCTCAAAGTGTTTTTTTTGGGGGGGCGTGTTTCGTTTAATTCCTATGATGTTGTGTGTAGTTTTTAGTCCATTCCACCTAACAAAGCAACTAAACCCATTGCTAAAAAGTGTCCTATTTTACTTAAAATACCCCAAACAATCAAAAAACCAATTGCTCCCCAGAAACTTTCAGGTTCTATCCAATTCCAAGCTAAAATGCCTGACCCAATTGAAATGATAATTGTGACTATCCACAATAGAGCCACTAAAGCTCCGCCATTGTCTGAACTACTCATCTTTATTTGATTTAATTGTTAATGATTTTACTATAAATAGAACTGCTGCAATAATATCAAATGGCATCCAAGCTTCCTTATCATTAAGATAAATGGGAATTAATGGATTAAATAGAATCGCAATTAGACCAAATGAAATGACCCAAAAATTAAATCCATTTTCAAATTCTTTTACGATAACTGCAATTGCTCCAATTGTTACGATAATTCTCAAAAAAGTATAATACCCAATTGGCAAATCAATTAAAGCTATTAATAAAAATGCCGCACATATTAATGTTAATATCTTCATTTTAGTTTTTACTCATTATTTGGGCTACTATATCTTGTGAATATTTCATTCTAAGTATATCAGGAGCTGTTTCAGGGTCTTTTTGAATAAATTTCCAATTTTCTCCATTGTCGATTGAAATTGCGATTATTTCATCCCCCATTTTAATTTCATCAAAATCTCTTTTCGCAATAATTGAAATAACGACAGTAAATAATTTATCAGTATCAGTTTCAATCCTTTTAGTTATTTTTCCTATTTCAAAGTCATAAGTTAAGTTTTTTTCTCTCGCCAACTTTTTCATTTCTCTAATTGGCTCTCTAAACATCTCTTTGACTGCTTCAATGCTATATTCTTCTGGATACTGTTGTTTCATCCAAACAAACATATCGGGATAGCAATAACTGATTGCAGTTTCAGGGTCTCCACCATTTAAAGCGGTTAAATATTCTTTTATCTGAACCTTAAGAATGCTATCAATAGTGGCATTGTCGGCATTATCAATTATTATGGCACTTTCTTTCTGATTTGTCGAAGTATTATTTGGCTGATAATTGCAAGAAGCAGTCAATATGACAAATCCGATAATTATAAATTTCTGTTTCATTCTAATAATATTTTTTAGTACTACTGTCTTTTTAAAATTACACACAACGGCTGGCGCTAAAACTAGGTGGGCTTTCGCGTCAATTGGCCAGCGAGTGTTAGTTTATTTTTTTATTTTTTTTTGTCACGTGGACTAGGCCCACTTAGTTTTAGCGTTTGTTATGGTGCGTTTATTCATTCTTCTTTGGTATTTGTCCAACTGTTTTACTTCCATTTACAGTCACAAATTTCAGAATTTGATAATATTCTTCCATTGTCGTGTTAAACTTAAATCTTAATGTGAAACAGCACTCACAGGAGCAAAATCCACCATATGAAGTGTAAACTAAGTTCAAGGTGTCCTTTCCAACAACTTCTGCTTCTCCCAAAAAGTTATGACAGCAGTTTGCAATTACAGATACTTCAATTGTCAATGATGTCGAGTCTCTGGATATTTCACTAAATATTGGATAATTTTTGAACTTACTTGGTTCAATAGAATTGTCACACCCTTGAACTATATCCAAACTAATGGGAGAAAGTCCACAGTTTAAAAGTCCAATCATTTTATTCGAGTAAGGAAGAAAAGTGGTTCCTATAAGAACATGTGGTTGAGCTTGACTAATTCCTCCTCGAATAATAATCGTGTCAATTTCAGTCTTTTCAGTATGTACTGATTTTTTTATAAATACTGTGTCACTTTCCACTATCTGACTATATATGCCGTTTAGTTGGAAAATACATATTGTCAAAGTCAATATTATTTTTAGTCGTCTCATTTTAAATGCACCATAACGTTTACGTATATAAATCGTTTGGCATTTCGAAGCACTTACCTGTCAAGTTACAAGTACATTTGATACGGGCTGAACCGTTCGATAAACCACTGACTGCCAAATGTTTTATATACGATGTTAGAGCCATGTGCATTATTTTCTTAGAAGTTTTCAAGTATAAATTTCACTATTTTTTCTTTACGCAGACTGATTTTTTCTTTGTCCCAAATT
>Ga0116193_1002591_pt1 | contig 13622 bp, 10 predicted proteins | sample AD_UKC115_MetaG_FD_89892 | JGI IMG/M metagenome (GOLD analysis project Ga0116193, IMG submission 89892) | Active sludge microbial communities of municipal wastewater-treating anaerobic digesters from Hong Kong - AD_UKC115_MetaG | ecosystem: Engineered > Bioreactor > Anaerobic > Digestate... | reverse complement strand
GGTGGCTTCTCATGGACGGGCGGAAAGGAGTTCTATTTCCCACAGACTACAGGGAAGCCCGCGTGGCGTGATAAACGAACGTGCGAGTTGCCCATTGAGCTTGAGCCGGGCTCCTATTATCGCGTGGGGATCAATTCAAGCTCCCACCAGAATTTTAAGAGTACAGATGGCATTCCTGTTCCACCTCAGGCCATCGTCTTTACAACGCGCGGGGCAGATGCAGCACTGGTAAAAGCCTTGACAGCGCCCAAAGTCGTATCGCTAGCGCCAGAAAACAACGGCACCGATGTCGACTCGACGGTCAATCGGCTGATAGTCGAGTTTGATCAGCCCATGGGGGGCGGGTTCTCCTGGGTTCAGGAAGACGCCGCCTTATATCCGGAGACTACGGGGAAACCGGAATGGAGCGCGGACAAGAAAACGTGTACGTTGCCGGTGAAGCTCAAGGCCAATCAACAGTACCGCATCTGGTTGAACCAAGTGGGATACAACAATTTTCAGAATGACCACGGCGTCGAGCTCGAACCCGTGCTTTGGGAGTTCACAACGAAATAGCGGAACCAGGATCGGAAAGGATAAGGGCATGTCAAAAACAGTAGTGATCGTTGTCGGCGTCATCATACTGGTGTTGGGATTACCGTATGCAGTGAAGGCGATGCGCGAACAGGATACATCTGCCGCCACGGTCGCAGTTCCAACTCAAGCAGCGCCAACTCAAGCTGCGGCGCCAGTGCCCATTACCCCCGGCGCCCCCGCTGTGGTCACATTTGATCCGCCCAACGGCGGCACCGGTATCTCGCCCAGCTTAAAGGAAATCCGGGTTACGTTCAGCGTTCCCATGGCCGGCGGCTTTTCGTGGACAGGCGGCGGCCCTAATTTCCCCGGTTCTCAGGGACAAAAGCCGTACTGGACGCCGGATAAGAAAACCTGTGTTTTGCCTGTGACGCTGAAGCCCAACTGGTCCTATCAGTGTGGTCTCAACTCACCCTCTTTTAAGAATTTCAAAGCACAGACCGGAATTCCACTTGACCCGGTTGTGTACACGTTCAGCACGGGTTCCTGATTCCTTTCTCCGCCCACCCGGAGACCGCAGCGGTTGGCTGACTGATATCAGCCGGCCGCTGTTCGGCTTTGGGAGTATTCGCGGTAGCGGATGACCAGGCACGTGGCCACGATCAGGGCGGCGACGATGATGAGAAGCGACAGGCCTGCTTTGCTGGCGTCGATGATCAGTTGTTTCTTTTGGAACTCGATCAGGGCAAGCTTCACGACGGTGTTCTGGCGTTCTGTCGCCATGGCGGGCAGCAGAGCATTGAGGTATTTCTCAATCGTCAAAAAATCCACGGCACCGGGCACGATGGTGGCCAGACGCTGCCAGCCGAACATGAACAGCACGCCGATGATGATGGGCTTGCGCGAGATGGCGCCCAGGAACGTGGTCAGGGCGCCGTATCCCAACAGCGACGCCACGCCCACGCCGGCATAGTGCGCGAGCAACACGATCGTTTCTCTGCAGAACTCAAGCTTGCCCACCGCCGTACAGGCCGCAAATGTCAGCACGACCGATGTCAGCAGGATGACCGCGGACATAAATACGTACGCGCCAAACCGGCCCAGCACCAGCGCGCTACGCGGAATCGGGCGCGTTACGATGTACGGGATGGTTTGTTGCTCAATATCTTCGCCGATCAGCATACAGCCGAAGAACAGGGCCAGCAATGGGGCCATGGCCTTCAGATAGATCTGTTCCATCAGGAATTTGAAGATCTTGATGCCGTCCTCCGAGAACTCCGACTTCGTCAGCAGCGGCAATAGCAGGGGGATGATCACCGGCGCCAGCGTGACCAGCGCGGCCAGCACAATGCGCTTGTGGCGGATCATCATAGTCGTGGCATGGGCGAAGGCTCCGCCAGTGAACGTCCAATAACTTCTTTTATCTCTGGTAACAATCGCGCTTTCGCTCAGGCAGGTTTGTGTTGTCATTTGATTAGGTACTCGAAGACCGATTGCAGGTTATCATCAGGGCACGTCATTGCTTCAATCGCAAACGCGCCATTCAAAATCAATTCATTCAGATGCTGATAGGCCGTATTAGGATCCCGCGTGCGAAGGGTCACGGCGCCCTCGGAGAATTCAAGGCTCAACGTCGCATCATCACTGATGAATTGCTGGCTCAGTCCGTGCGGGTCGCCGCACGTCACCGTGATTGCGTGCGGATGCTCGTCAATAAGCCCTCGAATCTGGCGAATGTCGCCCTGAGCCAGGATGCAGCCGTTGTGTAGCAGCAACACGTTGCTGGTCACGCGCTCGACCTCGTGCAGCACGTGGGTTGAAAAAATCACCGTGCGGCCTGCTTCACCCAGGTGGCGGATGAGCGAAAAGATGTCCTCGCGCGCTTCGGGGTCGAGGCCTGACATGGGTTCATCGAGAAACAAGAGATCGGGATCATTGGCGAGCGCCTGGGCCACCTTGATGCGCTGGCGCATGCCGCGGCTGTATGTGTCGATAGGATCGCGCATGCGGGCCGTCATCTTCACCAGCTCACACGCCTCTTCGGCGCGCCGTTTGGCGGTCTTGTTGTCCATGCCGCTGAGGCGATTCATCCAGCGGACGAACTCAAAGCCCGACATGTTTTCGTAGAACCTGTCGATTTCCGGGCAGTAGCCGATTCGATTTAAGACATCGAGGTTATTACGCGGGGGCTGGCCAAACAGGTGGATGTATCCCCGGCTTGGTCCGTAAAGGCCCAATGCCAGCCGGATGAATGTGGTCTTGCCCGCGCCGTTCGGACCCAGCAGGCCGGTCACGCCGGCCCCAATGGCTACCTCGAGATTGTTCACGGCCATGATCTCGCCGAACCACTTGGAGAGCCCGCGCGCTTCGATAATTGTAGCTTCCATCAGTCCGCCACCTCCGCCTGTTGTATCTTCGTGCATACCAGCCAGGCGGCCAAGGCGCATACGACGGCAAGAAAGAGAGCCGACCATTGCCATGAGAGTTCGAACATGGGCCGCCTCTGATCAAACAGAACTTCACCGATGCGGTTGATGGCCAGCGGGAACGCCACCACCGAATAGTTAGGTTCATGCAACAAGTCCGGCAAGATGCGTCCGAGCATCAGGTCACCCAACAGGACCATGAATAAGCCAATGGACGCGTAGCGCTGGCTGCCCAGGATGGACGAACTCGCCAACACACAAAGTGCCGCCGGTATCACCAATGCCAGTGAGAACAAAACAATCGGCCACGGCAGCCAGTATGTGTTGCCCAAGGTTTCCAAGCTCGGCGTCAGGATGTTGTGAAGAACCAGGAGGAATATTGCCGGAACCGCCGTGAGCCCAAGGCCCACGATGATCAGCGTCACAAGTTTGCCGAGTACATAATCAAGCCAGTTGAGCGGTTTGGAGAAAAAGACTTCCATCAGGTTGTTGCGGAAGTCGTCGCAAATCATCCCGGAGCCAGCCATTAGGAGTGTCAGGAACATCACCGGGCTCTGTATCCGGAGAAAGTTAAAGAACATCGTGGGGTTCACCGAAAACACCTCAAGCGACGCCATGCTCTTTAACATTTGTCCGACCTGATTGTTCGGATTGGATGCGACCATGCTCATCAGCACGACTTGCAGTACTCGGGCAAGCACGTGCAGAGATCCCAGGATCATCAGCACCAGGAATGTCCGATTCTTGATTAAAATCCGGAACTCTTGTTTAAGTACTTCCCACCAACGCAAGCGTTTGCGGACATCGCCCTCAAAACTTCGGTACGTGCGGTAATAAATTGGCATCTACAACGGCTCCACAGAAGTAGAACCGCGGGAGCGGTTCGATTTCAAAGCCCCGGGTTGGGGTGAGGAACGAACCCCTACCCGGGGATCTATCCACATAAAGGCAGGAACCCCGGTAGGGGTTCGATAAAAACCTGCTTCTTCACAATTGGCGCCCTTAAGAAGGTACATGGTTTTTGTCGAACCGCTGCCGCGGTTCCCATGCTTCTTCGGCCTCGATCCCCGGGTAGCCGACTTCGTCGCCAACCCGGGGCTTGGCAATCCAACCGCTCCCGCGGTTGCTTGACCATGACAGTGATTTTCTGAAAACAAATGAGCTATCACTACTTTACCTCTCCCGTTTCGACACTGTTGATGGCTTCTATGAAGACTTCTTCAAGCGTCTGGCGCACGGGTTTGAAATGGCGCACCTGAGTGTCGACTTTCCCGGCCAACCCAAACAGCAGGGGCTGGGCATCCGCCGGAGGCGTATCGGGAACGTTCACGAGGAGTATGCCTGTGAGCTGGTCACGGCATTGGCAGCCGGCCTGGGTCAGCGCCTGCATGTAGGCCTCTTTGTTATCGCGCACGCGCAACTCGTACATCCCCTCGCGCGGCTGCATCAGCGAGGCTACCTCGCCTTCGAGCGCAATCCGTCCCTTATTGATCATAATGACCCTATCGCACACCCGCTCGACGTCGGGCAGCAGGTGCGTCGAGAGCACGACTGTCACCTTGCGTTTGTGGGCCAGTTCGTCCACGCGCTCAAGCATCTCCTCGCGCGCTTCCGGGTCCAGGCCGCTCGTAGGTTCATCCAACAGCAACAGCTTCGGGTCGTGCACAAGGGCCTGCGCGAACTTCACGCGCTGGCACATGCCCGTCGAGTACGTCTCCATTTTCCGGTAACGGCTCTCGCCGACGCCGACATAATTGAGTACCTCGTGCGCACGCTCCATCGCGTCGGCCCGTGACATGCCAAACAGACTACCGCAGTAAGTCAGAAAGGATACGGCGCTGACCTTCGGGCTCATCGCTTCGCGTTCCGGCATGTAGCCCAAGCGTTGCCGCACGGCCAGGGCGTTCTCCGGCATCTCCTTCCCGAACACGCGGGCCGATCCGGCCTCGGCTCGCACAAACCCCAGCAGCGTCTTGAGCAGCGTGCTCTTGCCCGCGCCGTTGGGTCCGAGCAGGCCGACCGCGCCGCCTTCAATCGAGCACGTCACGCCGCGTAGCGCCTCATTGTCTTCATAAAACACATGAAGGTCTTCAATGGAAATAACGGCCATAGGTCTCCCTTCAGTATGACACCGAAATATTCACGTCGGCCGTTTGGCCGGAGGTTATCCGAACGGGTCCAACATACGCCGGGCGGATGTTGCTCGACATGATGTCGCCCATGCCCGCGTAGACAATAAGCAGCGTGTAGTTGCCTTCCGCCAGGTTGTCAATCCGGAAGTAGCCGTCCGGGGCGATGGTCGTCATGCCGTATTGAATTGATGAGCCAGCCCCCTGTAGCATCGACAAGGGGTTCATAAAATTAATCGTCCGTGGATCAATCTGCGTGCCCGGCGGCATCAGCACGGCAAAACCATAGACACCTGCGGGCGGTGGGGGGGTGCACAGTCCCGTCAGCGCCGTGTGCGTCGGTTCGCCAAAATTATGGGTAGTGACTTCGCCCTCGCGTATCTCGACCCGCCCCAGCATTGGCGCCACCATGCCCATCATCGGATTACCATTTAAGTTCACTGCCGAGGCCAGATACTCGCCGGCCGGAATGCCGTCCATGCGATAGTGACCGGTATCGTCTGACGTGGCCACATCCGTAAACCCGCCGCCGGTAACCGTGACCAGCGCGCCCGCGGCCAGTTCACCGTCAAATTCCACGGTCCCCTGCAGGCTTCCGCCGCCGGTCAAGACCACCTGAACGTCCGATACGGTCTGGCCGTCCTTCAGCATCACCGGATTGCTTCTGGATTGCGCGTATCCCTCAAGTTTGGCCATTACCGTATAGGTGCCGGCGGGGAGACGTTCAAATTCGAATGTCCCATCGGCGCCAACTTGGATGTTGCGCTGCCCAGGCGCAAATTGCTCAAGGCCGCTGAAATTGCTGAAGTCGCTCTCGCCGCCGGTCAGCCACACCAGCGCCCCGGCCGCGCCGGTGCCGTCGGCCGTAATGACGCGCCCGCGGATATGTCCGCCCGCTTGACTCACCTCGATCCGCACGCCCTCGACATTGCGGCCTGGTGACACAGAGACCTGCGTACGACCGGGTGTCAGGCCCGGTGAGCGCGCCTCGAGCGTGTACTCGCCCGGCGCCAGAAACATTTCGAATCGGCCTTCGGCGCCGTACCGGCCATCGCCGTTGAACGAGCGGTCATCGTAGGCGTTGAACATCCGCTCAAGCGAATCTTCGACACTCTCGTCACCCGCGTCTTTCCGAACATGAATGGTAAAATAGTCCGGCGCCTCGCCCGTCTCTTTTATGACAACCGTTCCACTTACGTACGAAGTGGAGTCCAACATAATGTCGGTGGGCTCATCGATGCGGACGTTGCTGACATTCTTGCCCTGGTATCCTCCGCATTCGGCGGTTAAGAGCAGGAATCCGGCTTTTATCCCGTAAAACGCGTATTCACCTTTGGCGTCCGTCGTGGTCTCCATGGAATCGCCCGACATGTCTTCGGCCGACATCGACGCTAAAGACAGTCGCGCATCCTGGAGAGGCTGCCCCTGTGCGTCTGTAACCTTGCCATAAACGACGCCATCGCCCTCGCCCACAGGGGTCAACACGACCTCGATGCCGTGTATGTCAGTATGGCCATTCGGGCTGATCGGTTCACCCTGAGCCGCAAATTTGTACTTATCTTTTCTGGCCAGAATCTGATAATCGCCCATGGGCAGGTTTTCAATTTCAAACGAACCGTCTTCCTTTGAGCGGGTGGGGCGAAAGGCGTGGGCGGCGTCCAACGGTGAGAACAGCTTTGAGTAGCCCGGCAGGCACAGGATCTCTGCACCTTCGATGGCAGAACCGTCCGTGCTGATCACGCGCCCGAAGACGGTGGTGCCGGGCTGAAGATAGATATCCACGCGCGCGCTACGGTGCGAGGGCGTGAGCAGAAACGGCGAGGTCAGTTGCGGGGCGGTCTTTTCTGTGGCCGCGTACAGCCGCCACTCTTTGTCCAGCGGCACGCCCATGATTTCGTAATAGCCATCAGTCTTGGAAGACGCGTTGGCTGGCGGCCGCATCTGGACGCCCGCTTTGACTAGTTGCGAGAATGGACTGGTGCCGTCGCACAAGATGAGATCGACGCCATGGACCGGCTCTTTCTTCTGTGTGACGACGTACCCCCACACTTGACCGGCAATGTCAACCGTAAAATTGACGTTCTTGACCTCTTCGTCCGGCCGCTTGATGGTCACGCTTCGCGTGGCCTCCTTGCCTACGGGTAGATAGGGCACTTTCGACGTGTTTATGGAAACTTCAACCGTGTCAGGCTTAAGTCCGCCTAGCGTGTAATCGCCGTTTCCGTCTGTCTTTGCCCAGGCGTTATACCAGTGCATGACGTTTACTGTAACTTCCACGTCCGGCGCGCCACGGCCTGAACCGGCCTCAGTCACGCGGCCCGAAATCTGCGCCCCATTTGAAAGCGCCACATCTTTGGTTAGTTTGTATTCTCCCTCTGCCAGAGACGATGTGTCATCAATAAAGGTGATGTAGTTGTTGGCGTGGACGCTGAAACGAAACGGCCCGGGTAGTGGCACCCGCAACGAGTAATGTCCCTTCTCGTCCGTTTTGGCGTTGAATGAACGACCCTCATCGCCTGTAAGTTCATCTTCCGGAGCCAAATGCTCCTGTTTCGTGTAATAGCGTTTATAAAAGATGTTAGCTCCGACGATGGGCTTTCCTGTACGCTTCTCGGTGACCGTGCCCTGAATCGCATAATCGAAGCTTTCGGACTCTTTAGGTGCACGCGTCACCTCCGGCCTTGGCTCATCGCTTTTGGCATAGCTGAGCGCTGGTGACGAGGAGAGGGGTGGCGGATTTTCCGGTTTTTCCTGATAGGACAGAGTCGAGGCGGGCGGGGCTTCCGGTTTGTCCGGCGCCCAGAAAATGGTGATGACGACAGCCACGAGCATGAGAACCCAAATTCCGGCCACCATCTGCAACGCCGACAGCTTGCGCTTGCGATGACGCCGAACCGGTGTCGACTGTTTCATCCATTTATCCCCAAGTAGGACTCAAATGTTACTCACTATATTACTACGTGTCAACTAGCGAAACAACCGGCTTCACCAGTATAGACTCTGAAGTTGTTATGACCAATTGAGGCTGGTAAGATCACTGAAAACCGATAATAAAGGAATGCGACGATGCCCCTGTTTCATTTTTTGTGTGAAAAGTGCGGAGAACAGTCCGAAATTCTCATCCGCGGAACTGAAACTCCAGCCTGCCCAGCGTGCGGCTCGAAGAAGCTCGCCAAACAAGCCAGCGCATTTGCGCCCGTCATGGGTTCGGGTGGTGCAAAAGAAATGCCCTCCGGCTGCCACAGTTGCCCCAGCCGCAAGAGCGGCGCTTGCCCGCACTCTTAGGCGGCCTGTGGCACCCACAAACCGCGTTTGTGGGTGATGGGAAGTATGGGAATTATGGGAGGCATGGGAATTGCCGACCTTATCCGGAGCCACCTGCCTTTTTTTGCCTTTTGCGGCAATGTTTTCCTCTCTTGCTGACCGGGCGCGCTCTTGTAAGTCTAATATTTAAAGTTTCTTGCGTTCTGAGCCGATATGTGGAACGAGGATTGCTGAGGCCGTACGGATTGTCTTCAGCCATCGCCGCATGTGGAGAGAGGAGCGTACTGTGGGAACTCTGTTCAGCGCATTGGATATCGCCCGGTCAGGATTGCAGGCCGCCCAGACCCAACTCGACGTGTCCGGTCACAATATCGCTAACGTGAACCGCGAAGGTTATACGCGGCAGCGGGTTGTCCTGAATGATCGTTATCCGATTGAACAGACCTACGGCTACATCGGCCGCGGTGTGCAGGTTCAGACCGTCGAGCGTCTCCGCGAGACGTTTTTGGATACAGTGTATCGCCAGCAAGTGCCGACCCTGGGCGCGGCCCAGACGCGCGCGGCGTACTACGCGCGCCTGCAGGACCTGTTCCAGGAGCCTGGGGATAGCGGATTCGGGACCCAGATTGACGATTTCTTCAATGCTCTGAATGACTTTGCCAACAATGTGGAAGAACAGCCGGTACGCATGTCGGTTGTTACCGAGGCACAGACGCTGGCGCAAAATCTCAACGAAATCTCACGTCAAATTTACTCGTTGCGCACCAACGCCAACGAAGAAGTCATCCATGCCATACCGGAAATCAATTCGTATGCGGAACAGATTGCGGCGCTGAACGTCAATATCCGCATCGCCGAAGGCAGCGGTGGCACCGCCAACGATCTGCGCGACGAACGCGACCTTCTGCTGGACAAGTTGTCTTCGCTAATCAATGTGACCATCAGCGAACGGCAAACGGGTGAAGTGGACGTGCTGGTCCACGGCAGTCAGTTGGTTAATGCCACGCAGTTCCGCGAGATCATCGCCGTGCCTGATGGAACGCTGGATCCGGATCGCGCCGATCTGGTCGCCTTGCGCTTTGCCGATAATAATGAGGCGGTAGTGGTCACTGACGGTCAGATTTTCGGTGCGCTACAGGCGCGCGACGTCGACACCGTGGACATGCAAAACAGGATGGACAACCTGGCTGCCGCGCTGATTGAACAGATGAACCAAGTCCAGAGCACCGGGCGGGGCCTTGTGAACCTCAGCGGAAACATCACAGGCTCAAATGCCGTCACAAATGCCGGCACGCCGCTGGGGACGGCCGGACTGCCCTTTGACGTTACCGTGCCGGGTTCGTTTGACGTGACCGTATACGATGCCGGGGGCACGCCGACCACCACGACGATCAACATTAACGCCGGAACCACGCTGAACTCCCTGGCGGCGAGCCTCAATGGCGTTGCCAACTTTTCGGCGTCCGTTAACGCCAATGGCACGCTGACCCTCGGCGCCACCGGTGCCAACACGTTTTCGTTTGGAAACGATTCATCAAACGTTTTGACGGCGCTGGGTATCAACAGTTTCTTCACGGGCGACAGTGCCAGTAATATCTCGGTCAGTGACCAGATTCTCAATGATCCGCGTCTGTTGTCGTCTAGTTTTAACACGGACGTCCTCAACACGGGCGACAATTCGGCTGCCCTGGCCTTGGCCCAGGTGCGAACGGCTACCGTGCTCGAAAACAACACCGCCTCCATCAACGACTACTATGAGTCGACCATCGTGCGCCTCGGCGTCAGTGCGCGCGCCAACACGCAAACTATGGACGTGGTCCAGTCCTTTGTGAACGACTTTCAGCAGCGGCGCCAGGAAGTTTCCGGTGTGTCGCTGGACGAAGAAGCCGTCAACCTCATGCAGTTTCAGCGCGCCTATGAGGCTTCAGCTCACGTTGTGTCGGTGGCAAACGCCATGATGGACGCGTTAATGGGCATGATTCAGTAGTTTTTGGGGTTGGAGAGAAGCGGGTGTTGCAGCCCGCACCAGGCGGACAAGTCCGCGCTCCAAGCTAGTTTGTTCATTGTGTGGGGGCAGTGTTACGATATTTCCATGACCATTTCTGTCTACACAGATGCCGAGCAGCGCAAGCTGTCCCGGATTTTCCCCGACCTATTGCGCAGTCGCCACCTGCTGTTAGATCTTGTGTCCAAGGAACTGCGCGCCCGCTATCGGAATGCGGCGATGGGCTTTGTCTGGGCCATTCTTCAGCCAGTGCTGATGATGAGCATCCTTACTGTCATCTTTGGCTACATCGCCTTCGGACTGCCGCAACGCGGAACGGGCAAGTCGTACGCCATTTTTCTGCTGTGCGGTCTGGTTCCCTGGCAATTTTTCTCTTCGGCCCTGGTCTTGGGGACGCAGTCGTTGCTGGCCAATGGCACGCTGATTAAGAAGGTTTACTTTCCGCGTGAAGTGATTCCCATAGCCGCTGTGCTCAATGCCCTTGTCAATGCCCTTATTGGCTTTGCAACACTGGCGATCGTAATGGTCGTGCTGGAGGGCGTCGATTCAATTAGCATCCATTGGCTCTATGTGCCGGCGATTCTCGGCATTCAGGTGGTTCTCGTGATGGGCCTGGCTATGATGTTATCCGCCTGGAACGTTTACTATCACGACGTTGGCTATATGCTCGAGGTGGCGTTGGCATTTGGCTTCTACGCTTCGCCCATCATCTATGCGTTGCCAAACAATATGGCGTCGTTGCCGGTGTCGCCCACGGTGGCACAATGGCTTTACCGCCTCTATATGCTTAATCCGATGGCTTCTCTTATCACTTTGTACCGTGATGCTATATGCAAAAGTGTCATTCCGGACATAGGCCTGTTCGCCTGGGCCGCCTTCTTGGCGATAGTCATTTTCCTGCTTGGTTTGTACATATTTCGGCGTCATGCCCCCACGTTTGCGGACCATCTTTGATGGCTATTATCCAAATACAGAACGTCACCAAGACCTTCCGCCTGCGGCGGGGAGCGCAGACCTTGTTGACCAAAGGGGGCCTTCGCGCCCTGTGGCGACCCCGGGAACGGCTCAATGCGCTGGACGATATCTCCTTTGAAATAGAACCCGGACGCTCCGTTGGCATCATCGGGCGCAACGGGTCCGGCAAGAGCACGCTGCTGAAGATCATGGCCGGCGTCACGGTCCCCACGAGCGGCAGCGTGACGGTGCGAGGCCGGCTGGTGTCGCTACTGGAACTGGGCGCGGGATTTCACCCGCTACTGACTGGCCGTGAAAATATCTTCCTTAACGGACAGATCCTCGGCATGTCGCGCGCGCAGATGCAGCGCGCGTTCGACGACATCGTGGAGTTCTCCGGCATCGCTGACTCCATTGACAACCCCGTTAATACGTATTCGAGCGGCATGTTCGTTCGGCTTGGCTTCGCGGTCGCCGTACATACTAATCCTGATATCTTTCTCGTTGACGAAGTGCTTTCGGTGGGTGACGAGGAGTTTCAACGCCGATGCCGGTCGCGCATCAACGAGCTGCGGCAGCAGGGCAAGACCATTGTTTTCGTGTCGCACGATCTCAACATTGTCAACGCCCTGTGTGACGACGTCATCCTGCTGAAGAAGGGGCAGATTGTCTCACGCGGCGCACCGCGTACGATTATCGACTTATACCTGCGCCAGTTGGGCCGCGAAATCAGCGCCGGTTCGACCACGGCCACCTTTTATCAGGGCGCCATCGTGCTCGCCCACGGCGGCCTGACAATTACGCAAAGCGTTCATCTCCATACCCAAACCCACATCGACCATATGTGGGCGATGAGCCACGACATGCAGTGGGATGACGCCATTGTTGAAGATGGTTGCTTGCGCGCCACGGGGCGTTCGCATCGGTATCCTTACCGCCAGCATTGGGAGCTAAGACCGGCTGGCGACGACACCTTTGTTTTTAAGGTCTGGTTTGAGGCTTTTGAGCCGATGGATATTCAGGAGTACAACGTGTCCCTGGGCCTGCGCCCCGAATACACCTTTTGGCAAACCGAGCATGCATCGGGCGCGTTTCCTCCCTTCGATCCGAAGGAGACGGAATGGAGACACGTCAACCGGAGTTATACTTCAGCGAGGACGGTCGGCGCGGGGGGTGAAAACCTGCCGTCCGTCCAAATCGAGGCAACCGGGCAAAGTGAGTCATTCAGGATGACCCTGATTAACACTGGCTATGAACAACACACGCGCGTCCTTCAGGCCATGCGGACACCCGATGGCAGCCAGGGCCTCCATTTTGAAAAGGGCCGCTTCCTGTGGTTTGAGGGTCTGGTGCGTGTGAAGAAGGATAGCGAATGTTCGGGTACTGTTTAGACTGCGGCAACAAACCGCTTTTCGTAGGTCCGAATTCCGATTCGGACGTGCGAGCTAAGGAATCGTGGTTGTGAGCAGCCACTCAGTAGATGTCTCCGTCGTTGTCCCGGTGTACAACCGGGCCGACCAACTACGCTGCCTGCTGGACTCCTTCGAGCGCTTGGCGCCAGCGCCCACATTCGAGATTATCATCGTCGACGACTGCTCGACCGACCCGTCCGTCGAAGCGCTCGCTCGAGAGTGGACCACCAAACCTCTTTCCTTCGACGCGCGCTACATCCGGCTGGAAAAAAACGCCGGGCCCGCCGTTGCCAGAAACCGGGGCGTCGCTGAAGCCAAAGCGAACATCATCGCGTTTACCGATTCGGACTGCCGCGTCGAGCCTCACTGGCTCCAGCACCTGATCAAGAGACTGGACCGCAAGGCAGGGATAGTCGGCGTGGGAGGGAGGGTGCTGCCCGTTAATACCTTCGGATTTATCTCGGGCTACAACACGTTTAACCGAATCCTCGAACCCTCGCCCCTGCTCAACTATCTCATCACAGCCAACTGCTGCTACTATCGAGATCAAATCCTGGCGGCAGGCGGTTTCGACGAGGGCGTGCGGTTCCCCGGCGGCGAGGATATCGGTCTGAGCATCCGAATCATCCTTCATGACGGGAAATTTGCGTATGAGCCAGAAGCGATCGTCTATCATGACTATCGCGAAAGCGTGCTCAACTTTCTTCGAACCTGGAAGAATTATGCCCACGGCAATGGCTACGTTGTGGCCAAATACTTTGGGCCCATGTGGACTCGGCCCGCTCCCGACGCCAAATGGAATCCGCTCATGATTATGCCGCCGGGCATCAAGTACCGGCATATCCGCCATTTTGTTCCAAGCCAGTACCTCAAGTGCAAGGCCGAAGGCGTTCCCATCATCCGGACCCTGGTCTACATG
>Ga0116193_1002589_pt1 | contig 13630 bp, 13 predicted proteins | sample AD_UKC115_MetaG_FD_89892 | JGI IMG/M metagenome (GOLD analysis project Ga0116193, IMG submission 89892) | Active sludge microbial communities of municipal wastewater-treating anaerobic digesters from Hong Kong - AD_UKC115_MetaG | ecosystem: Engineered > Bioreactor > Anaerobic > Digestate... | reverse complement strand
GGTGCCGATTTTATCATTTCCCTGTTCGCCATAGCTGGCTTTCAGCCGCAGGGTGTTCAGCCACGGCAACTCTTTCAGAAACTCCTCCTCCGAAATCTTCCAGGCCACACCGGCCGACCAGAAATCGGCCCACCGCCGGTCTTGGTGGAAAATCGAATTACCGTCACGGCGAATGCTGAGATTGGCGTAATATTTTCCGGCATAATTGTAATCGACCTTGGCCAGATAACTTTCAATCCGGTAGTTGTCTTCATAAGAACCCGATCCTTCCGATTTTGCCGCAGCATTCAGCTCAAACAGCCCGGGCAGCGGAAATCCGGAACGAATCGCTTCCAGATGGTTAATCTTCAGGCTGAACGATTCATGCCCGGCCATTGCGCCGAGGTGATGCTGTCCCCAGGCAGTATCGTAGCGAAGCAGCTGATTGGCGCTGAAAGTAAGGCTGCGGTCATTCTTCCGGGTTGAACGCCCTTTAAAACTGGCGGCTGCCCCCATCTGGCTGTTTTCATGGTTCAGCACATTAAACGTCAAATAATCCACACTCCCGCTGACGTTGAATTCCAGTCCTTTGGCCAGCTGAAAAGCCAGCGAAGAGCGGGCCGAAACATTGTCGCGGGTGTACTGGCGTTTATCCAAAACCGCGGTGGCCAGCGGGTTGACAGCCGATCCGTAAGCACGGGAGCGTCCGAATGCTTTTCCAAAATCGAACAAAGGAGTGCCGTCGGGCCCCGTTTGCCGGTTCCCCGATCTGTCGTACTCATAAACCGGAAAGACCGGTGGAATTTCGCGGGTAAATTTGAAAATATTGAGGAAAGAACCGGCGAGATTTTCGGGATAATTTTGTCCTGAAATGGCGCCGGACAAACTCATTCCCAGGTCAATCCACCGATTTACCGGGGCATTCAGGTTTAAACGGGCTGCATAACGTTTGTAGTCAGAGGCTTTTACGATGCCGTCTTCATCCAGCGCCGACACCGAGGCAAAATAGTTAGCCTGGTTGAAGGCGCCACTAGCCCGCAGGCTTACTTCGCGCCGGTAACCGGTAACAAAAGCCTCTTTTTCCCAATCATCTTCCCACAACAGTGAAGCGGCAGGATTAATTTTTCCGTCGGCGCCCACCAGCTCATTGTCCGGAACCTGGTAGGCGTTGTAACCGCCAAGGGTCGAAACCAGATTACCCGAAGCCAGCGCGGCTGCTTCTGCCGCCGGTTTGCCCTGCGCCAGCAAGCTGTTCCGGAGCGCTTCCCACATGAGTTCATAATATTGCGAGGTCGAAACCCGCTGGTACGACGGGACGGCTCGTCCGGAGATTCCGCAGGAAGTGATGATTTCGAGTTTTGAGGCCCCTTCAGCCCCTTTCCGGGTAGTGATAATGATGACGCCGGCAGCGGCCCGCGAGCCATAGAGGGCAGTGGCAGTAGCATCCTTGAGCACCGTCACCGACTCGATATCGCCGACAGGCAGTGAGCTGAGGTCGCCGCCATAAGGAAACCCATCGACCACAATCAGCGGCTCCACCTCGTTGAAAGAGTTGATTCCCCTGATGCGGATGGCAGCCCCTTCGCCGGGTTGCCCCGAACCGGAGGTGGCCAGCACGCCCGAGACCAATCCCTGCAGGGCTTTCGTCACATTACTGGTCTGAAATTTCTCCAGTCTTTCGGATTTGATCAGCGCCGCTGACCCCACAAACGCCTCCCGCGCAACTTTGCCGTAGGCTACCACCATCACCTCTTCCAGCCCGTACGATTCGGGATGGAGCTCCACATTTACCGTGTTGCCTTCCACAGCCATCTCCATACTTTTCATCCCCAAATAGGAAAAAGCAAGGACAGCCTCCGGAAATGGCAAATCGAGCTGGTAGAAACCGTTACGGTCGGTGATGGTACCAACGGTGGTGCCTTTTACAATCACCGACACTCCAAATACCGGCGCATGGTTCTCAAAACTTGTCACAGTGCCGGAGATGCGGTTTCCCTGGCTATGCGCAGTTTGGGCCCCCATCAGGCAGATCAATAAAAAAAGAATTCTCCTTCTCATAAGTCAGGCTCCCCCTGGTTGATTCTGTTCAGAACCTTTTTTCTAAAAACTAAAATACCACACAAATCGCTTCATGTGGTTGTTGTACAAAAATCTGAAATAATATTGTCTTTTAAACTCTCTCGTACTTTGCGCGCAATAATACAAAAAGAAAGGCAATCTCCGGCCATCGGTTCAAAAAAGAAAGTCCCTCAGCGAAAGACAGCTCTAATATACAAGCTTTTAAATAAAAAATCAGTATTGAGCCTGACCTTAAAAGCCTGGTCAACAATACTGATTTCAAAAAACAGGAGCCGCCCCTATACGTCTCCCTTGTTGCAGAACCGCGTCGGACTACGGTTTATGCATTGCTTCCAGAATTTCGCCGCCTTTGCGGATAGCCGTAAGGTTTAGCGGAATCATATTGTGGTAACGGGGAGGCAGCGACTTCTCCAGACCACGTTCCACATTCTGCAGGGTAACTACCGGTCTCACTTTGAGGTAGCCGCCCAGCACAATCATGTTAAACACCTTTGGATTGCCCATTTCAATGGCAGCGCGGGTCCCTTCCACCTTGTAGATGTTGATGTCGGTCCGTTTGGGCGGGCGGATAATTCCGTTCGGGTCGTAAATCAGCACTCCGCCGGGTTTTACGGCCTGCTCAAACTTGTCCATCGACTGCTGGTTGAGGATAATCGCCGTGTCATATTCATGCAGCACCGGCGAACTGATGCGTCCGTCGCTGACGATGACCGTCACGTTGGCTGTTCCGCCGCGCATTTCAGGCCCATACGAGGGAAACCAGGTCACCTCCTTGTCTTCCATAATTCCCGAATAGGCTAAAATTTTGCCCATCGAAAGAACGCCCTGTCCTCCGAAACCAGCTATGATAATTTCTTCCGTCATAATTTTCCGTTTTTAATTTTTTGAAACCGGTGCATTTTTTTCGCTGTCCTTCATGTCTCCCAGCGGATAGAAGGGGAACATGTTCTCTTCCATCCATTTGTTGGCCTGCACCGGCGACATTTTCCATCCCGAATTGCAGGTAGAAACCACTTCAACGAACGAGGTTCCTTTTTTCTGATCCACATTCTGGAAAGCTTTCCGCAGGGCATTTTTACATTTACGCACCGCGGCGGCTGTTTGCACCGACTGGCGGGTTACATAGCTTGTTCCGGGCAGCTGGGCGATCAGCTCGGTAATTTTCATGGGATAGCCATTCAGATCGATATTCCGTCCGAAAGGAGTGGTTGAGGTCACCTGTCCTTCCAGGGTTGTTGGCGCCATCTGTCCGCCGGTCATCCCGTAAATTCCGTTGTTGATGAAGACCACGACGATGTTTTCGCCCCGGTTGCAGGCGTGTAAAATTTCGGCAGCCCCGATGGAAGCGAGGTCGCCGTCGCCCTGGTAGGTAAACACAATTTTATCGGGGTTGGTGCGGACAATTCCGGTAGCAACGGCCGGCGCACGGCCGTGGGCAGCCTCCTGCCAGTCGATGTCGATGTAGTTGTAGGCAAACACGCCACACCCCACCGGCGAAACGCCAATGGTACGCTCCTGCAGGCCCAGTTCTTCAAGCACTTCCGAGATCAGCTTGTGTACCACACCGTGGCTGCACCCCGGACAGTAGTGCATAATGGTATTGAGCTGAAGTTTCGATTTTTCGTAAACCAGATTTTCCGGCTTGATGATATCACTGATGTTCATAACGTTCACTTTTTAATCAATTTTTCTTCAAGCGCCTCCACCACTTCGTCGGGAGAGGGTAAAATGCCTCCCATCCGCCCGAAATACTCGACCGGCAATGACAAACCGGCGTCGAACGCGGCCAGTTTTACATCTTCAATCATTTGACCGGCGCTCATTTCCACCACCAGGAATCCTTTGGCACGGCGGGCCAGGTTGGCCACAGCCTGCCGGGGGAACGGGTAAAGTGTGATCGGCCGCAACAGCCCCACTTTAATTCCTTTGGCACGTGCCAGTTCGATCGATTTCTGACAGATCCGGGACGAAGTGCCAAAAGCGATCAAAATGTATTCGGCATCGTCGCACATGATCTCTTCGAAACGCACCTCTTCGGCTTCCATCTTGCGGTATTTTTCCTGAAAACGCAGGTTGTTGACCTCCATTTTCCCCGAATCCAGTTCGAGCGAAGTGATCACATTGTGCGGGCGCCCCGGAACTTTTCCAACGGTTGCCCACGATCCCCATTTTTGGCGGACCTCTTCACTGGTCCAGCGGGGTTTGTGGTCCGACAGTTCTACTTTTTCCATCATCTGCCCGATTGCCCCGTCGGTTAAAATCATGGCAGGATTGCGGTATTTAAAGGCCAGTTCGAAGGCCAGGTCCACAAAATCGTTCATCTCCTGCACCGAAGCGGGAGCCAGCACAATCAGCTTGTAATCGCCGTGCCCGCCGCCTTTGACCGCCTGAAAATAGTCGGCCTGCGACGGCTGGATGGTTCCCAGACCAGGTCCGCCGCGCTGTACATTTACGATCAGGCAGGGCAGTTCGGCCCCGGCAATATAAGAGATCCCTTCAGCCATCAGGCTGATGCCGGGACTGGAGGAGGAGGTCATCACTTTTTTGCCGGTAGCAGCAGCGCCATACAGCATATTAATCGATGCCACTTCACTTTCGGCCTGTAAAACCACCATGCCGGTGGTCGTCCAGGGTTGCAGTTCCATGAGGGTTTCCATCACCTCCGACTGGGGCGTGATGGGGTAACCGAAATATCCGTCGCAACCGCAGCGGACCGCAGCTTCGGCTAACACCTCATTTCCTTTCATTAATCTTAGTTCTCCCATGTATGTCAAGCATTTAAGATTTTATATTCAAATTCTTACCCGGTAAATGGTAATACAGGTGTCGGGACAAACCATCCCGCAATTGGAACACCCGATACAGGCTTCGGGATTTTCCATGTAGGAGTAGTTGTACCCCCGGCTGTTCACCTCTTTGTTCAGGCTCAGCACATCCTGGGGGCACGCTTCCACACACAGCCCGCAACCTTTACATCCTTCTTTGTCGACAACGACTGCACCTCTGACTTTTGCCATAGCTTATCATTTTATGTTTCTTTCAGCAGGAAGTTTCTATCCCGGCTGCCGGTTTCAGCCTTCCTGCGTTATAATTTTTCAAATAACGATCTCTTTATTTCCAACCGGCAAGTCGCAAATCTACCTTATCCGGTTACTCCAGTACGCAACAAAAGTTGCGAAATTAAATCATGCTAAGAACTTTTGCCAAAATATTGCGGTGAATCCCGAGGTAAGAGGCGATGTGCTGCCGTTGTAGGCGTAACGCCAACGCGCTGTTTTCCGCGAGAAACTGCTGGATCCTTTGCCGGGCATTCAGCGACTGGAGGGCGTGTATCCGCTGCAGCGCCTGGATGTAGCTCTCTTCGGCCAGGATACGTACCGTCCGTTCAAACTGCCGGTTGTGGTCAAGCATATTCTTAAACTCCTCTTTTTCGATGCAGATCAGCTCCGAATCTTCGTAAGCCCTGATCGACTCCGAGGAGTTGGTTCCGTAATAAAACCCTTCGTGGTTACTCACAATAAAGTTTTGAGGCGGATAAAAAAACCGGGAAATCCATTCGGTTCCCGCCGGAGAGAGGTAGGTGGCATACAAGAGGCCACTCACCAGGATTCCGATTTTTTTGGTCTTTTCGCCGTAGTTGAGAAACGACTCCCCTTTTTTCAGCAACACCGGTTTATTCTTCAGCGACATTTCGCTGATTTGAGCCAGCGTGAGCTTGTACCGGGATATGACCTTGCTCTCTTCCATTTTACAGTCAGATTCCGTGACGGGCTACCGGAAAATCGGCATGAAACAGTTTCAGCCGCTCTTCCAGATCTTTAAACTGGCTGCGCTGCACGTGCGACACACAGGCCCGCAACCCTTCGCGTTCGCTGCCGGTGTCGTACAAAGCAATGGCGCTGATGCCATAGTAAAGCAGGTTTTGCACCAGCTGGGCGCCGGTCATGCCGGGATAAGCCAGCGTAAAATAGAAACCGTCGGCCAGGGGTTCGCCCAAATCTTCCTCATAAACCAGATAAAATCCATTGTCGAGGAAAAGACGTTTCATAATTTTTGCCTTTTCGCCATACTCCTTCACCTCTTCCACGAAGTTGAAACGCCCATCGCTGGCGGCTTTGAACATGGCTGCCAGCGCCCACTGCGCCGAATGGCAGGTTCCGGAAGAGAGTGAGTACAACACCCGCAGGGTAACCGTACTGCCGAAGGTCGGACTTTGAAACCGTTTTTGCAGGTTGGGATATTCGCGATCGTAAAGGGCGTTCGAAATCGCCATGATCGCGCAGCGCTGGCCTGCGTAGGAAAATATTTTCGAGCTGGAGATAAACAGAATATAGTTGGACGTGTATTTGGCCACCGTTGGCTGAAACGGAGCCTGTCCCGGCGAGGAAAGGTTTTTACGGAAATCCATCGCAAAATAGGCCAGGTCTTCCATTACAATCACATCGTACTGGGTGGCCAGTTCGCCAATCACCTGCAGTTCTTCCTCGGTAAAACAGATCCAGGCCGGATTGTTGGGGTTTGAGTAGATGATCGAACTGATGTTGCCTTTGCGGAGAATCTCTTCGAGTTTGGGACGGAGCTTATCGCCCCGGAAATTAAAGACATCGAAGGAGCGGAATTTTTGTCCCAGCACCATCATCTGCTGTTTCTGCACCGGAAATCCGGGATCGATGAACAGCGTTGTATCTTTCTTCGGGTCGATGTTTCCGGCTACCAGAAAGGAGGCATAAGTGCCCTGCATCGAGCCCACGGTGGGAATGCAGCCGCGCGGATCAACCTCGACATCCATAAAATTTTTTATAAAGCGCGACGCTTCCTGTTTGAGGGGAGCAATACCGTCCATCATCGGATAGATGGCTGCCACGCCGCGTTTCAGCGCGTCGATTTCGGCGTCGGTACCGATCTGGGAAGGCATCAGGCCGGGAACTCCCATTTCCATGCGGATATATTTCACCCCGGTTTCGGCTTCAATAGCATTGACTACCGCTACAATTTCGCGGATGGAAGCACGTCCGGGCTCGGGAATCCGCAGCTCCCGGATCTTCTGTTCAACAACCGCTTTCGAGATGGGTGAACTGTTCATAGGCTTAATTTTAATTTAAAGTAAACAAAGGTTTTAGGAAATGACAAACCGGTTTGGAAACGCCCGGGCAGCATTTTGTCAAAACCGAAGCGGGCAGACCGGTCTGATTGTTTTTTGAAAGAAAGAAGCCTTTCTCTCTTACCAAATACAAATAAATCAGACAAAAAATTTTATCTGATTTATATCATACGTTTCAGAAGCCATGCTGACTCTTCAAAAGAGCGACCCAGGCGGCAATCCGGGCGTCGGTCAATTCCGGCTCAAAATCCTCATCCACAGGTAGTCCGACAAACATTCCATCAACAATGGCGGCCGACTCTTCAAACTCGTAACCTTCAACCGGCACCTGCCCTACCAGGCGGGCGCTGGTTTTTTGCAGTTCGCGGGCCAGCTGCCCCATTGAATCGACAAAATTGGCGGCATAGGTGATGTGGTCGCCCAGCCCGAAAATGGCGACGGTTTTATCCCGGAAGTCTCCTTGGCTGATCTCGGGCATAAATTTCGCCCAGTCGTTGTTCGAAAAGGTGGAATCCCAGGTCTCCTTTCCGACCGTGGATATTCCGAAGATAATTTTATCAAAGGGTTCCAGGTTGGCTGCCGTGGCATTTGCTACGGAGACCATTTCAACCTTTTCGGCGCCCAGCAGCTGACGAATCTTGTCGGCAACCCGGTTCACTGCGCCCTTTTCCGGACCAAAAAATATCGCAATCTTACTCATAATTACCTGGTATTAAATTTATTAATTACTACTGGTTATGTATTGCCAATTCGCCGCGCACATATTCGCCCAGGATCGAAAGGCTCGAAACGCTTTTGAGTACCTGGTGAATGGCCTGTTCGTAATTGGGCAACGCCTCCCATTCAATATCGACATGAAACGTGTATTCATTGGGTTTACCGATAATCGGCACCGACTGGATTTTGGTGAGGTTGATCCGGTTTTCGGCAAAGGTGTTGAGCACGCGGGCCAGCGCCCCGTAGAAGTGTCCCACTTCAAAACAGATCGACGCTTTGTTGGTCCCTTCGCTCGAATTTCCGTGTTTCGAAAGGATCAGGAAACGCGTGTAATTTTTCCGGTTGGTTTCCAGACCGGTATCCACCACCTGCAGCCCGTACATATCGGCCGAACGCTGGTTGCCAATGGCAGCCGCTCCGGCAGGCCGTTCGTTGGCGATAAACCGGGCCGAAGCAGCCGTGTCGCTCATCTCATGCAACTCTACCTGCGGAAAATTCTTCTCGAGGTATTCGGCGCACTGTTTCAGCGCAATCGGGTGTGAATAGATATCGCGGATATCCTGCCTGGTGGTCCCTTCGGCAGCCATCAGGTTCATCTGGATATGCAGGTAGATCTCACCGATAATTTTAAGGTGAAAGTCGCGGATGAGCTGGTAATTGTTGAGCAGGCTGCCGGCAATGGAGTTTTCGATAGCCATCACGGCATACTCCACCTGGTCGGTGTCGACCAGCTCACACACCCGGGTGAACGACCTGCATTCCACCACCTCTATCTCTTCGTTAAAGTATCGTTGCGCGGCGTCTTCGTGGAATGACCCGGCAATTCCCTGTATGGCGATTCGCTTCATTCGTTTGTTTTTAATGATTCCAAATATACAAATTCTGCGTGTTGCGACTCAAAAAAATAACGCCCGGCATGCAAGGCTTAACAATAAGCCCGGCATGCGAGGCGTCGGCTTTTCCGGAAATCGCGTCGTCGGTTCTTTCAGATCTGAAAATGGCTGCCGCTGCTCTCCAGCGCTTCGCGGTTCCGGTTGATCACTTCCATACACTTGTCGATGTCGGTTGGCCGGATCACAATTACGGCCGTATTTTCATTCATCGAAAAGGCGTAGAGGTATTCCAGAAAAACATTTTCGTCGCTGAGGATTTTCAGGGTAGCCGCCAGCGAACCGGGCTGGTTGGGGCTGTTGAGCAAAATCACGCGTGTGGTTTGTACCGAAAAATCGTGATCGCGCAGCACCTCCACGGCTTTCTCGGGATCGGGAACAATCATACGCAGCACGCCGAAATCAGAAGTATCGGCAATGCTGAAGGCCGAAATATTGATTCCGGCATCGCCCAGAATCTGCGTCACCTCATTCAGCCGCCCCGACTTGTTTTCTAAGAATACGGAAACTTGTTTGGCAATCATATTTTCAGAGTTTACGGTTGTCAATCACACGTTTGGCTTTCCCGGCTGTCCGTTCGATGGTTTTGGGTTCAACCAGTTTCACATCGACCGAAATGCCGAGGGTGCTTTCAATTTTGTGGGTAATCTTCATGCGCAGGGCCTGCAATTCCCTGATTTCATCAGAGAAAAACTGTCCCTGTACCTCCACCATCAGTTTCAGGGTATCGAGATTTCCTTCCCGGTCTACGATGAGAAGATAGTGCGGTTCGGTTTCGCTCATTTCGAGCAGCACGCTTTCAATTTGCGACGGGAATACATTCACCCCGCGAATAATAAGCATGTCGTCGGAACGGCCGGTGCATTTTTCCATGCGCACCAGGGTACGGCCACATTCGCAACGGTCGTAGATGAGCCGGGTGAGGTCGCGGGTCCGGTAACGGAGCAGCGGAATCCCCTCTTTGGTGACGGTGGTAAATACCAGTTCGCCGCGTTCGCCCGGCGCAACCGGCTGCAAGGTTTGCGGATCGATAATTTCCGGGACAAAATGGTCTTCATTGATATGCATGCCGGCCTGAAACTGGCACTCGCACGAAACCCCCGGTCCGATCACTTCGCTTAACCCGTAAATATCGATGGCTTTCAGCCTGAGCTTCGCCTCAATTTCGCGGCGCATGTTTTCGCTCCACGGTTCGGCGCCAAAAATCCCCACCCGGAGTTTCAAATCCTCGGGACGAATGCCCATCTCCTGCATCACTTCAGCCAGGTAAAGGGCATACGAAGGGGTGCAGGTAATTACGGTAGTTCCAAAATCCTGCATCAGCCGGATCTGCTTTTCGGTATTTCCTCCGGAAATGGGAATAACAGTAGCCCCCAAGTTTTCCGTTCCGTAGTGAATTCCCAGCCCACCGGTAAAAAGGCCATATCCGTAGGCTACCTGAACAATATCGTTACGGTGCGCGCCGGCCATCACCAGCGACCGGGTGACCACTTCGGCCCACATGTTAAGGTCTTTACGGGTGTAGCCCACCACAGTGGGTTTTCCGGTAGTTCCCGACGAAGCGTGTACCCGTACAATTTCACTCATCGGGACGGCAAACATCCCGAACGGATAGTTGTCGCGCAGGTCGGTTTTAGTGGTAAAAGGTAATTTACTCAGATCGTCGATACTGCGGATGTCGGCCGGGACCAGCCCTACCTCCTGCATCTTCCGGCGATATCCCGGGATGCTGTGGTAAACCCGCTGTACGGTTTCTACCAGCCTTTCCGATTGTAAAGCCCTCATCTCCTCACGGCTGGCACACTCAATTTTTTCGTTCCAAATCATTTTTATATCGCTACTACAATTTATCATTTACTTTTTGATATCCCAATTGCCAGGATGACCCCAAGCGCAATTCCGAGCAGCGCAGCAAAAAGGACGCGAAACTCGGATGGCAGTAAAAAAGTGATGGTATGCGCCGGAATCCAAAAAAACGGAATCGTTTTTTTGAAGACAAAGTTATACTGCACGTTCCAGTTTAATCCGGTAAATATTTCACCAAACCGGATGGGACGCAGCAGCCCCGTCAATGTTCCGTTGTTGTTGACAATGTGGATATCGGTTACTTTATGCAAAGTCATCATAACGGGCGCATAGATCAGGTTTAGCGTCACGCTGATGGTAAAAGCGGTCAGGATGCGCAAAGGCCCCATGGGGCCGCCAAGCGATGCAGCCGCCTCCTCCATGCCCAGCGCTGCCAGAAACACCGGCGCCCCGGCCGAAAAGATCTGAAAAGCCATTACGATCGTCAAACCGAGAAACCCCCACACGACCGCCCGGGGCAGCAGGCCAAATCCGGGTTTGTTATAAACTCCTTCGCGCAGGCGCAGCCCAAGCGCTTCGCCGGTGGTAGCCAGAATGGCAAATTTCAGAAACCCCGTCACAAACGGATGCTCCACATTAAACTGCTGATAGAATTGGTACAACGCGCCGGAAATAAAAAAAGGCACAAACAGCAATCCGACGAAAAGGGTAAAAATTAGATCTTGTTTTTTCATAAATCTTAGTACTTAAACTCCGTAAATCAGGTCATCGTTTAACGGGGTCAACCCCACTGCCTGCAATTTTTCATTAATATCTTCGATCTGGTCGGCATCGATAAAAAAGAAGGCCTTTTGCCCCGGCTCCACAACACGCCCGTAAGCGTTGGTGAAATTCACCCCGGCCGAAGCAATTTTGGTGAGCAGTCCATCGAGACCGCCCGGCACATCCTGCATTTCGAGGGCCACAATTTTACGTAGCGAGGCCGACATACCGGCTTCGCAAAGTTTTGTACAGGCCCGTTCGGGACACGACACCAGCAGGTTGAGGATCCCCCATCCGTTGGCGGTGTGGATCAAACTCATATTCTGAATATTGATCCGGTTTTCCTTCAATACCGAGGTGACCCTTTCGAGGCGACCGATTTTATTTTCGAGAAAGATGGATACCTGATAAGCCATTTTTTCAATATTTATGTTTCTGAATATTTATGCCGGATAGTTACCGGCTTTTAACGCTGCCCGCAAATCCCTGACACGGACGGCTTTCCCTTCCGATTTCGGGATAGAGCCCGGCTCAACCAGTCTGACGATGGGTTTGGTTAAAACTTCGTCGCGAATCTGATTGGTAATCTGGCGTGTAAGTTTATCCAGCCGGGCTACGTCGCCGTTAAACCAGTCGCGTTTGACCTCAACCTCCACAATCATTTCGTCGCTGCCATTGAGGGTATCGAGCGTAATCAGGTAGTCGGCGCCCACTTCCGGAATTTTCAGCAGCACCCCTTCGATCTGCATCGGGTAGACGTTGCACCCTTTGATGATAAACATGTCGTCGGAACGGCCGGTGATGCGGTCGATACGGCGGTGGGTGCGCCCACACGGACAATCGCCGGGCAGGATGCGGGTGATATCGCGGGTACGGTAGCGCACCAGGGGCATTCCTTCGCGGTCGAGGGTGGTCATCACCAGCTCGCCATATTCTCCGTCGGCAACGGGCTGCAGCGTTTTGGGATCGACAATTTCAACCACATACGCATCTTCCCAGATATGCAACCCCGACTGGTATTCACACTCAAAAGCGACGCCCGGTCCATTCATCTCCGAAAGCCCGAACGAGTTAAACGCCTTCACGCCAAACATCTCTTCGATGCGGCGGCGCTGCTCTTCGGTGTGCGGTTCGGCGCCAATTACCAGCAGGCGGAGTTCGGTATCCCTTTGGGGATCGAGGCCTTCGGCCTGAAACACTTCGTAGAGCCGCCCCAGGTAGCTCGGGATCGCATGAATTACGGTGGTGCCGTAGTCGCGCATCAGCTTAATCTGGCGCTGGCTGTTACCGGCCCCCGCCGGGATGCTCAGCGCACCCAGCCGTTCAATTCCGTACTGAAAGCCCAGTCCGCCCGTAAAAAGTCCGTACCCGACAATATTCTGAAAAACATCGGTGTCGCGTACTCCGGCACAAAACAGCGACCGGGCCATCAGATTCGCCCACGAACAGATATCGTGACGGTTATGAAAAATTACCGTTGGATTTCCGGTGGTTCCGCTTGAGCTGTGCAGCCGGATGATATCGCGTTTGGGCAACGTCAAAAAACCATACGGATAATGGTCGCGCAGGTCCTGCTTGGTGGTAAAGGGCAATTCCCGGATCTGTTCCACCCGGTCAATTTTTTCCGGAGTAATGTGAAGTTTCCGGAACAACTCGCCGTAATAAGGCGAACGCGCAGCCTGCGAAAGTGTTTTCCTCAACCTTTCAACCTGAATTTTTTCAAGCTCTTTGCGCGAAAGAACCTCTAACTCTTTTTCCCAATAGATCATCAGAACAAATAAAATACAGTGAATAAACTACGGAAATTGGTGACCGCTTCGGCATTTTTGACCTTTCCCCGGTCAGTTAAATCGATTTCGCCATAGGTAGCGGTCGTTATTTCCGGTTCCCAGGAAATCAGCAGGTGTTTGTATTTCCAGGTAAGCTGGGGGGAGAGACGGTAACAAACATCGACATCGGCGCCGCGGGCATAAAAGGTAGCCGTTGGATTTTCCGAGGTACCGAAATTTTTCATGTAGCCGGCCAGCACCCCTACTTTCCAGGTGTCGCCGTACAACAGATTCAAAAAATTATAAAGATGGTTGGTGGGGGTGTAGGTTTCATGTCCGGTAACCGGATCGACCGACGCCACGGCATAACCGCCCGGCAACAAACTTTCGGAGACATTTTGCCCGAACATGGATTTGGCTTTCAGCTCAAATTTCCCCCTGGTATATTTCAGGTAAGCCAGCGCCGCGATGGTTGGCAACTTTTCGCTGGTGGCATAAATTTTTCCGCCGGTGCCGGTGGTAAAACT
>Ga0116193_1002588_pt1 | contig 13642 bp, 11 predicted proteins | sample AD_UKC115_MetaG_FD_89892 | JGI IMG/M metagenome (GOLD analysis project Ga0116193, IMG submission 89892) | Active sludge microbial communities of municipal wastewater-treating anaerobic digesters from Hong Kong - AD_UKC115_MetaG | ecosystem: Engineered > Bioreactor > Anaerobic > Digestate... | reverse complement strand
TCAATGGATTGATATACAGCTTTCTTTTCAACATTACAGAAAAGTGCAAGTTTTGAACGAACATCATCACCTAAAGACTTCTCTGTGCGACAGACTAAAATGTCCGGTTGAATACCAATACTACGGAGTTCCTTAACTGAATGTTGTGTGGGTTTGGTTTTCAGTTCTCCGGCAGCTTTTATATACGGTATCAAAGTAACATGAATAAAAATAGCATTTCCACGTCCCACATCGAGTTTAAACTGACGAATTGCCTCAAAGAAAGGTAATCCTTCAATATCACCCACAGTACCACCAATTTCGGTGATTACAACATCCACATCTTCTATATCGGATGAACGACGGATACGAGATTTAATTTCGTTTGTAATATGGGGAACTACCTGAACTGTTCCTCCCAGGTAATCACCCTTTCGCTCTTTTGTAATAACTTCGTTATAAATGCGGCCTGCGGTTACATTGTTATACTGACTTGTACGTCTGGAAACAAATCGTTCATAATGACCCAAATCCAAGTCGGTTTCAGCACCATCTTCTGTAACAAAAACTTCACCATGTTGATACGGACTCATTGTACCCGGATCAACATTGATATAGGGATCGAATTTCTGGAGTACAACTTTCAGACCACGCCGTTCCAAAAGACATCCCAGAGATGAACAAACGATTCCTTTTCCAATAGAGGAAACAACGCCTCCAGTTACAAATACATACTTAGCCATGATTAATATCCTTTAATGTGAGATTGCATCAATTTTTCTACCTTAATCAAGTCCTCAGGAGTATCAACAGCCTGAGTTTCAAAACTTGATTCCACTACTTTAATTCGATAACCGTTTTCCAAAACACGTAATTGTTCAAGTTCTTCGATTTTCTCTAAAACTCCAGGATTCATCTTGGTATAGTTCAAAAGAAATTCTTTTTGATAGACATAGATTCCCAAATGCTTATAGACATCGGGACTTATTGAACCAGAATCCAATGATTGGAATCCTTTTTTGGGATAGGGAACACAAGATCTTGAAAAATAGAGAGCAAATCCCTGCTGATCCGTTACGACTTTAACCACATTCGGATTGTTTAAATCATCAGGATTTACGATTTTCTTTTTCATTGTTCCCATAACTATATTTCTGTCCTGAACCAAAGGCGCCACAACTTGATCCAGCATTTCAGGAATTATCAGTGGTTCATCACCCTGAATATTGACAACGATATCGACATCTTCATTCTGAACAGCTTCAGCAATCCGATCTGAACCCGATGGATGGTCAGAACGAGTCATGACCGCTTTTGCATGATATTGTTCAGCAACTGCCATAATCCGATCATCATCCGTGGCTATGAGCAAGTCGGTTAAAAGTTTTGCCTGCTTTGCTCTCTCATAAACATGGATAATCATTGGTTTACCACATATCATCGCCAGAGGTTTTCCCGGGAAACGACTGGCTCCATACCGAGCTGGAATCACACCGATAACTTTGCAGCTCACAGCCGTCCCTCCAGAATTCTGATAATCTCTTGTGGACTGCAGGTAGCAACCCCGACTTTCCCTACAACGATACCTGCCGCATAATTAGCAAGAATTGAGGCCTCTTTCATTGATCCTCCTGCAGCCATGACACAAGCCATCGTTGCGATAACAGTGTCCCCTGCACCACTTACATCAAAAACTTCGCGGGCCTGGGTTGGGATATGTGTAATATCGCCATTCGCCTCAAATAGCGACATCCCTTCTTCTCCCCGAGTGATCAGTAAGGAAGACCCTGTTAATACATCAAGCAATTGCCGTCCAACCTTCATTAATGACTCTTCATTAGTAACAGGAATGCCCGCAAAAGCACCCGCTTCATGATGATTAGGGGTCAGGATATTCATGCCCCGGAATTGTTTAGGATAAAAAACCTTGGGGTCAACTAAAACTAACTTCTTTTTATCACTGGTTAATGTCTGGATTTCATCCAAGACATCTTCCTGTATGACTCCCTTGGAATAATCCTCAATGATGATGGCATCACAATCATCTATATGGTTTTTAATCTGTTGAACCAAATCAGCTTTTAAGCCTTTAGATAAAGGCTCTAAATCTTCACGGTCAATTCTAACCACCTGTTGACTATGAGCAACAACGCGGGTTTTGAGTGTAGTCTTACGACCCTTATCTGCCAATACAGCCACAGGATCAGCACCAGACTTTTTTAAAGCATTAATTAACCATTCTCCCATGGCGTCGTCTCCGACAACTCCGGCAACTTTCACCTGCCCCCCGAGAGAACGGATATTATTAACTACATTGGCGGCACCTCCAGGTGCCAGAGATTGTTTGGTAACCGAGACCACTGGAACGGGTGCTTCAGGGGATATCCGATTTACCTTACCCCAGATAAACTCATCTACCATCAAATCCCCAATAACCATGATTCTGATTCCCGAAATAGCGGCCAAATATTTAGCTGCTTTTTGAGAATCCATTAAGACTGGAGTTGATATACTCATGGCTTTTTGCTCCTTGTTGTTTTCTTTTCCAGAATCGCCATGACCGAACTATATAAAAGGGGAATCATTAATTCATGATGTCCAGTGATTGCATATCCTTTACCACCCGTACGGGTAGGACGAGAGACAACATTCTCTCTTGGACGATAATGTTGAATCATGTCAAAGTTACAGGTCACAAAATTACGAACGGGATATCCCAAATTACGGGCAATCGTCAGTGCTTTTAAGAACACCTCAGGTAAAATGACTGCAGAGCCCAGGTTCAAAAGAACTCCACCATCATCCAAATTCGATATCTGTTCAACAAACAAATGAAAATCCTTCAAACTGGTTGTTCCCATTACCGCACCATCGACTGCAGGATGTTGATAAATAGTATCTGTCCCAATAGCTGTATGTACCGTAATAGGTAAACCCAGCTGGACTCCATTTGCTAAGACACTCAAAGACCTGTTAGGTAATTTCTTCGATTGAATGGATTTTCCAATTGAATAACCCATTCCCCAGCCCTTAGAACAGCCCAATTTCAATGCTGCATGAATAAAGTCACCGGTCTCGTGTACCATACCAAAAGTGCCATCTTCAAGGGATTTTGCGACATCCTCACTGGTTTGACCAATCATGGCCACTTCTGTGTCATGAATACTGGCGGAACCGTTCATAACCACACCGGTGATAATCCCCCGTTTCATCAAATCAATCAATAATGGAGTTACACCACATTTGATAATATGGCCCCCAATCATAACAATCACGGGCTTCTTATGCTCATAAGCATAAACAATGGCCTTTACAACAGCCTTAAAATCACCAGCCGCCAAAATATCAGGCAGATTGTTAAACCACTCTGAAAAATTATGGACATTTTTCGGGAGATGAGAAAATTGATTTATTTGAACTTTATGCACTCGGTCTTTGATGGAATACAAATGCACTTTTTTGGGGTCAATGTCCTTCATAATATTAATGCAGGAACTTCTCCAGTGTGTAGATTTGAGAATAAATTGAAATCACTCTCGGACGGGATTCTATCTTATCAGATGACTGCCATAATTTCAAAGATTAATCTATATCCGACTATTATAGTCTGGTACAAACATCGAACAAGATCGATCTCGTTCGATTGTTCTTCGTTCGGAACTGAATTAAATATTGATAATCAATCGGAATATTTCCTCAGTCTGCCTTGTTAATAGTTGGTTCGATTCTGCTATTGATTCAGTCAGATTCATCGGGCCATTCTGAATGGGGAAAAGGGCTGTAAAGCCATCATTATGAAGAGCTTGCCTATTATTCCCAATAATTCCGGCTAACGCGATGACCTTACAATGATATTTCTGAGCACGGAAAGCAAGTGCTGAAGGAGCCTTCCCGGATCGGGATTGACTATCCATTTTACCTTCACCAGTAACAACTAACTCATTATTTTTCAATGCTTCATCAATATTTAATTCATTCATAATATAGTCGCTGCCAGATACAAGCTCAGCGTTAATAAATGCCATTAAGCCGGCACCCAAACCACCCGCTGCCCCAGCTCCCGGGACTTTAGATAAATTGATACCGAATGTCCTTTGAATTAATTCATTAAAATGAATAAATCCTTCCTCAAGTTGGACGAGCATGACAGGTGTAGCACCCTTCTGTGGAGCATATCGAGAAACAGCACCATCTTTACCTAACAGGGGATTTTTCACATCACAGGCAACCCGTATTTTCACTTTATTTATTCGTCTATCTAAATTCGAATCATCAATTGACACAATTTGAGTTAAATTTCCCCCACCAAGCCCTACGACCTTACCCTTCTTGTCCAGAAACTTTATTCCAAGGGCCATTAAAGCTCCGGTTCCCATGTCCACAGTTGCACTCCCCCCTACACCGACAAGGATTTCAGAAACATCTGAATCCAGGCATTTTTTTATTAACTCTCCGGTTCCATAGGTATGAGCTTTTAAGGGGTTTCTATGATTGATTGGAACTCGAAAGAGACCTGATGCCTGAGCCATTTCAATAACAGCGGATTTTCCCCGATTTATGATTCCCCATTTTGCGTTAACTACTTCATCCATTGGCCCCATTACAGTCGTTGTCTTTTGTTTTCCCCCTAACCCTCTGACTAGAACATCCATCGTTCCATCACCCCCATCAGCGATGGGAATCAATGTTGTTTTAATGTCGGGATTAACACGCAATATCCCTTTTTGTATAGCTTTAGCAGCTTCATACGCTGTTAAGGATTCCTTGAATGCATTGGGAGCTATTAACACGCGGGGTAATTTTTTATTTTTCATAATCCGTCCTGATATTCAAGTTTATTCATTCAAGGTACAATGAATACATATTTTATTCCAGAAATAAGGTTGAAATCATTATGTTAATTTTGGGTATTGCCGGTGGAACAGGATCTGGTAAGACAACCATCGCTAAGTCAATTTCGAAACAACTGGGCCACCAAAAGATTAAAATTCTTCATCAGGATTCATATTACCTGGACCAGAGCCATTTACCATTTGAACAGCGGCAAAAAACCAATTATGACCATCCTTCAGCCATGGATATTCCTTTATTGAAAAAACATATCAGTGATTTGAAATCTGGAATTCCCATTGATAAACCCATTTATGATTTTAAAACTCATTCCAGAGCCTCCGAAACAGAACATATTGAACCTGTTGACATTCTTATCATTGAAGGCATCTTTGCCCTTCAGGATCCAGAATTAAGAGAAATTGAAGATATTAAAATATATGTTGAGACAGATGCCGATATTCGTGTACTTCGACGTCTTCGTCGTGACATTCAGGAAAGAGGACGCACTGTAGAATCTGTCATCATGCAATATAAAGACATCGTTCGCCCCATGCATCTCCAGTTTGTTGAGCCAACTAAGCAATATGCCGACATAATCATACCTGAGGGTGGACATAATAAAGTCGCAATTAATATTATGGTTAATACGCTTCGAGAATATGTTCGCCGTTTGCAAGAGTCTCAGCCTCAAAACTGATTATCCACCACGCGTCATACATAAAGCGTAAACAGCCATTGCTCCAGCATCTTTTAAAACCTTAGAACAGGCATTAATCGTAGCGCCAGTAGTCATGACATCGTCTACTATCAATATAGTTTTGCCTGCAATAAGGGTTTTATTCTGTGCAGCAAATAATCCCTCCACATTTTTCATCCGCTCTTCACTATTCAAGCCTACCTGGGGAATATTGTACCGAGTTCGATATAACACATTATTGATTAATGGAATATTCAATCGAACAGATAACGGTTGGAATAAAACTTCAGATTGGTTGAATTCTCTATCTCTTAAACGTCGGGGATGCAAAGGCACGGGAACTATAGCATCAAGGGCAGGATAATCATTGGATGTATCAAAATAGTCTAAAACCATGCGACTTAAAGGAGAAATATATTCCGTGTGATATTCATATTTTAGACTGTGAATAACTTTTCGCATCCGTTTATCGTACAGAGCGATTCCTCTTGCAAGGTCAAAATGAATATTCTGAAGGGCTTTACACGCAAAACAGTCAATACCTTCACCATCACCGAAAGGATGCCCGCAAATTCTACAATAAGGAGGGCGCAAGATAACCATCTTGCGCCAACACTGTTCACAGACAAAGCCATCATGAATATAGCTGCTGTTTAGTTTTTGAGAACAAAAACGACATTTTACTGGATAGAAAATATCCACTAAAGAATGTAAATAACTCAATCCATGAAATTTTAAACTATCCAGTATTCTTCGGTTATTCTGCGGAGCCTCCATCTGAATGACCTTCAATCAAATTAATAATACTCTTTGCGTGTTCAGAGAGTGTCTCATCAGAATCGTTAATCAGCTTTTCCCATGCTTTGATTTGTTTTTGGGTTCTTCCCGGTTTACAAGTTCCACAAGACCGATGGCGAGACATGATGGCATCTTCGGCTTTTAAATAATAAACACGTTTTTCAGGCTGAATACCATTCACCCATTTGCAGTCTTTGTGGTGAAAAGTCACTGCAGCCATACTGGAAACAAATGGAGCATCGTTTAATTTATCTGAGTTTTGGGAGTGAACTGATTTTATGTCGCGGAAGGATTCAAGATTATGGATTCCAGCGTCATGCCCACTCATTGATGCAGGCACTTTATCTAAATATTTCAAAAATCTGAATTTTGTAAATCCGATTTCAATAATGTCATTATGCTCAAGATTGGCTTCCTTGACCTTCTGTCCATTAACCTTTGTACCCGCCATTGTTCCCATATCTTTCAGGATATAACGATTATTGAGATAGCAAATACGGACATGTTTTTTTGCAGCCAGCCAATCACCAACAACAACATCGCAATCTGATTCGCGTCCTATAGTTGCTTCAAGTTTCTCAAATTTATAGACTTGATTTGGATTACTTTCGGACTGCAAATAACAAGGTTCTATTTTGGGAAGGACAACAGTTTTATCAAAATCAAAGGGACTAATTGATTGGGTTTGAGTCTGGGTAAGAAGATCTTCAAGAAAATAGACTTTTACTTTACCAAATATTATTTCATCCTGGTCTTTCAAAGCTTGCTTCTGAATTTTCACACCATTCACAAAAGTTCCATTGGCACTGCTAAGATCCATGACAAAGTATGTTCCATTTACTAATTCAATCTGTGAATGATTTCGCGAGACACTTAGATTATCAATTACAACATCATTGTCCAAGGATCTGCCAACACGAATAAGTGGCTTATCAAAAGAAAATTCTTTCATCTCACTGAGTTTTATAACGAGTTTTGGCATATCCGATTACTCCCAATTTAGAATTTCAGTTTATGCCAGAATTTTAGGGGTAGTTCATCATCCTGTCAATTTATTTCTTCTGCTGAAAATATAACTGTATTGCTTTTACCAGACCAGCAATTGTATATTCTGAAGCTTCAATAGAAACCTTTAGTTTATTTTCTTCCATTGTTTTTGAGGTAATAGGTCCAATAGAAGCAAAAATAGTTTTCCCTTTCATCAAATCCAAAACATGAACAGGCGTCATTTTAATAAAATTAGTTACTGTGGATGAGCTGGTAAATGTAACCACATCGGGAAGATTAATACCACTACTCCACTGTTCACAAATACCCCTGTCAGGAACCGCAGGCTTCGTTTCATAAACAGGAACAACATCCACCAAAGCACCCCGCATACGCAGCCCTTCCGGAAGAACATCACGCGCTGACAAAGCCCTTAGAATTAATACTTTTTTATTCTTCAAATCATACTCATCAAGTTTTTTTAAAAGTGATTCTGCTACGTACTCATCAGGTATACAATCCGAAGTTATACCGTATTTTTTAAGTTCCAAAGCAGTTGCCGGGCCAATCACACCAACTTTTGCAGAACCTAACGAACGGGTATCAAGGTTCCTTTTTTCCATCAGGTAATTAAAAAAATACTCCACACCATTTTGGCTGGTAAAAAGAACCCAATCATATTGGCAAAGATTAGAAATTGCTTTATCTAGTAGTGAGTAATCAGGAAGAGATGTGATTTGAATGGTAGGATATTCTAAAACTGTTGCACCCTGTTCTTGTAATAAAGCTGACAATTTACCGATTTGTTGTCGAGTCCTTGTTACTAAAATCTTTTTCCCCCATAAAGGTCTGGTTTCAAACCAATTTAACTTTTCCCGATAATTCACAACATTTCCAACAACAATAACCACAGGGTGAGTAATACCTGCCTTCTCAACATTCCTCACAATAGTATTCAGGTTACCAATAATAGTTTTCTGTTTTGGCGTAGTACCTCTGTGTATAACAGCAACAGGCGTGTCTTCGGATAGTCCCCCAGCAATCAGATGCTTCATAATTACGGAAAGATTACCCATCCCCATTAAAATCACCAAAGTGTTCCCACTTTTTGCCAGTTGTTCCCAATTCACAAGACTCTCGTTTTTCAAGGGGTCTTCATGTCCTGTTACAACAGTGAAGCCAGAGACACACTCGCGATGGGTAACAGGAATTCCGGCATAGGCAGGAACAGCTATGGATGAAGATATTCCCGGGATTATCTCGAAAGATATTCCAGCATCAAAAAGACATTCTCCCTCTTCTGCACCGCGTCCAAAAATAAAAGGATCTCCACCTTTTAAGCGACAAACTATTTTACCTTCCCGGGCTTTATCAACTAATAACTGATTAATTTTATCTTGCGGTAGGGTATGTTTTCCTGCTGTTTTACCCACATTTATCAATTCGGCCTGAGGGTTTGCATACTGCAGTAAAAACTCATTTACCAGTTGGTCATATACAATTACATCAGATTTTTCTATACAATTAAGGCCTCTTACGGTAATTAAGTCTAAATCACCAGGACCAGCTCCAACCAGATATACGATCCCTTGTTCATTCATATGATTCGCAATCCTTTAATATCTTATCCCCACCATTTTTTATAATTATTTCTGCCAACTCAATACCCAATTCCGTATGATTATCTATATGTCCATGTAATATTTCCCTGACATATTTTTTACCATCAGTAGAAGCTACTAATCCTTGGACTTCAAGTCTATTATCAATGACATGAGCAAGACAAGCCACGGGAAGATTGCAACTGCCACCAAGCCTTTTTAAAAAAGCCCTCTCACAGGACACTTCGATATTTGTTTTCGTATCATGGATAGACTGAAGAATATTGCGTATTTCAAAATCATCCTGGCGACACTCTATTGCAAGGGCCCCCTGGCCAACAGCTGGCAACATTTCCTCACAATCGATATCCAAAACTTGATTACTCACTATTTCTAAGCGATTCAATCCAGCTTTGGCTAGAATAATTGCATCACAACAGCCATCCATCATCTTTCTGATTCTAGTGGGAACATTTCCCCGCATCAAAGTAACACTTACATAGGGGTTGTTTATTAAAAGTTGTGACTTACGTCTAAGGCTGCTCGTTCCCACTTTATATCCCGCTGGCAATTGCTTCAGAAGTGGTTTTGAAGAATCATACTCAAAAGCTGTTTTCCAAACAATCACATCGTTCGCTTTTTCTCTTTTGGGTGTTGAACCAATCACAAGTTTTTCAGGCAATTGTATTGGCAAATCTTTCAGGCTATGAACTGCAAAACGAATATCTCTATTCAAGATTCCAGTTTCCAGCTCCTGCGTAAACAAACCTTTTCCACCAATTTTACTTAATGACACATCCAATCTTTGGTCGCCTATTGTAAGAATCTCTTTAATCTGAAAATCAATTTGAGGACAGGATTTTTGCAATTGTCTAATAACGTCTCTAGTCTGCGCTAAAGCCAACTGACTACTTCTTGTGCCAACAGTACAAATCATAAATCCTCACGGTCCTTGGGAGGCAAATGAATTTTGTTAATATCTAATTCAAACAAATCAACCAATGACTTGGCATAATAATACCCATTCCCAGAAATAGTTGACTTCTTCAATGTTGCAATCGGTTTATGTAATATTTGAGCAGAGATTCTATTTACTAATTTATTCAGAATAATGCGTTCATTTTTATCTAAATCAGGCAGTTTGTTAAATACCTTTTTCAATTCTCTATCTGTTATTTCCTTAAACTCTTCTTTCAGCTCTCTGATAAGAGGATTGACGGATTGAGCAATATACCAGCTGAGATACTCTTTCAATTCATTTTCAATAATCAACTCACACTTACCCAACTCCATTTGGCGACGATTTAATCCTTGTTGAATAATTTTATTCAAATCATCAATATTAAAAAGAATTACATTTTCAATTTGATTCAAATCAGGATCTATATCCCTTGGCATTGCAATATCAACCATAACGAGTGGACGCCCAGTCCTATATTGAATGTATTTCTCAGCATCTTTTTTGTAAAGCACTATTTTAGGGGTACTGGTTGAACTTATCACTATATCAACATCCTGAAGAGTTGGTAACACCTGTTCCAAGGTTATTGGAATCCCATTATATTTCTCTGAAATACTTTTTGTCTTTTGGTAGTTCCTATTTGCTATAAAGACTTGGGATACACCTTCTTTTATCAAGTATTTCAGTGTTAATTCTCCAGCATCTCCGGCTCCGATCACTAATACTTTTTTATCATTTAAATCATTTAATATCTCAACCGCTTGATGAACTGCCGCTGAACTTATTGATGTTATCCCCTGATGAATTCGAGTTTGGCTTTTAACTTTTTTTGCCACAAAAAAAGATCTCTGAAATAACTCATTAAACAAAGCACCCACATAACCATTTTTCTTAGATATTTCATAAGCTTCTTTTACTTGCCCAAGTATTTGAGATTCACCAATCACCATGCTATCCAGGCTGGAGACAACTCTAAATAAATGTTTAACGACCCCTGGACCGTGATGTATATATAGGTAATTTGACAAGTCATCTGTAGAAACAAAATATTTTTCAGATATTATTTGTTTTATTTTCACAACAGACTCAGAGAAATTACTTTTAGTTGTGGCGTATATTTCCATTCGATTACAGGTCGATAAAATAACAATTTCATTCAGGTTTGCTTCTGAATGGAATTGTTCCAGAGTATTCACCAATACGTCTCGATTAAAACAAAGCTTTTCTCTCAGCTCAATGGGGGCTTTATGGTGGCTTATACCAACATTAATTATATTCATATCTTTTTATCTTTAAGTATTTGACGAATTATCTTTCCCATTTTTCGATCCAATTGGGTAAAGGCCTCAGATTGAGGAGTGGTCTTCAATAGATTCAAAGTATCTTCATTAAGTATTTCAATAAATATGTGTTCTCTGTCATTAATATTTAATATTTTCATTTTTTTTAATGCTACACGCCATTTCTCAATCCAGTTCACAAAAACTGTAAACTCTGGCCCAAATTCTTTTTCAAAATATTTTCGCAACCATTTAGATAAAGCAGGGGCTCTACCAGAAGTAGAAAATGAAACAACCAAAGATTCTCTTATAATCATAGATGGGACTTGGAAATGACACAATTCAGGCGTATCTACAATATTTACTAAAGGAGTAACATCTATGGCTTCATTGTAAACTGCCGCGTTTACATTGGCATCACCCGTGGCACCGAAAACAAGATAAGCGGACTTTAGATCACCTGGCTCATATTTTCTATTTATGTGATTTAGATTATGTTTTGTAACTAAAACTGTCAGTTGTTCAGATAAAACAGGGGAAATTATAACAATATCTGCGCCCGTGCCAATGAGATTCTTTATCTTTTGGAAAGCTATTTTTCCACCTCCAACGACAACACACCGCTTCCCCCTCAAATTAAGCATAACAGGATAATGATGTAAGCTGAATTCAGTCATTGGCGGTATCATTATCTCTTTTTAAAGAGATACTTTCCATCTTCCACATCGATTAATACACTATCGCCATCAACTATTTCTCCAGATAACAATTTCATAGCTAGGGGATCTTGTATTTTCTTAATAATTACTCGTTTCAAAGGTCTTGCTCCATATAAAGGATCAAAACCATCTAAGGCCAAGAGTTCTCCAGCCATGTTGGTCAACTGTAGAGCTATATGACGGTCAGCCAATCTTTCTCGAAGATGAGTTATTTGTATATTAACTATTTCTTTAATGTGATCTAAACTCAATTTATTAAAGATAATAATGTCATCAATTCTATTAAGAAATTCAGGTTTAAAGTGCCCCCTTAGGGTATTTAAAACTTGTTGTTTTGATTCCTTATCATCAAAACCTTCTGGCAAATTAGTTATAAACTGACTTCCAATATTAGAGGTCATAATTATTAACGTATTTTTGAAATCAACAATTCTACCCTGCCCATCGGTCAAACGACCATCTTCCAATATTTGCAGCAAGACATTGAACACATCAGAATGAGCTTTTTCTATTTCATCAAATAAGACGACAGAATATGGACGGCGTCTTATAGCCTCTGTAAGCTGTCCACCTTCTTCATATCCAACATAACCCGGAGGGGCACCAATGAGCCGAGAAACGGTGTGCTTCTCCATATATTCTGACATATCAATTCGTACCATTGATTCTTCGTCATCAAACAAAAACTCAGCCAAAGAACGAGCTAATTCAGTTTTCCCCACTCCGGTGGGCCCCATAAATAAAAAGGAACCAATGGGGCGATTGGGGTCAGCTATACCAGCTCTAGATCTTCTTACTGCATTCGAAACTGATTCAATGGCCTCATCTTGACCCAAAACGCGACTTTTCAGCCTTTGTTCCATATTTAAAAGTTTTTTAACTTCAGACTCAAGCATCCTTGAAACGGGAATACCTGTCCATTTGGAAACAATATCAGCGATATCTTCCTCATCAACTTCTTCTTTTAACATTTTCTGATTTTTTTGGATATCAATGAGCTTTTTATTTAACACTTCTATTTCTTTAGAGAGGCCAACTAACTCACCATACTTTATTTTTGCAGCGGCTTCATAATCACCAGCCCGCTCCGCATTTTGCTCATCGATTTTGGCCGTTTCAATTTTTTCTTTGAGTTGATGGATTTGATTTAATGTGTCTTTTTCGAGCAACCAATGAGACTTCATTGATTTACTACTTTCTTTTAAGTTTGCCAATTCTCTATCAATCTGTGTCAGTTTATCTACGGATGATGAATCCGTATCTTTTTTTACACCTTCCCGTTCAATCTCTAATTGGCGTATTTTCCGTTCAACCTCATCTAATTCTGTGGGCATACTATCAATTTCAATCCGTAATCGTGAAGAGGCCTCATCGACTAAATCAATTGCTTTATCTGGTAAAAAACGGTCAGTTATATATCGATGTGATAAAAGCACGGCTGACACCAATGCTGCATCTTTTATTTTTATTCCATGGAATAATTCGTATTTTTCTTTCAGTCCTCGGAGAATAGAAATCGTATCTTCAACAGAAGGCTCACCAACATATACCTGTTGAAAACGTCGTTCCAGGGCAGCATCTTTCTCAATATGTTTTCGATATTCATCCAAGGTTGTTGCGCCAATACAACGCAACTCACCCCGGGCCAATGCTGGTTTCAGCATATTAGATGCATCCATGGCACCTTCGGCGGCTCCAGCCCCAACCAATGTATGTAATTCATCGATGAAAAGTATAATTTCACCTTCAGAAGTCTGAACTTCCTTTAATACAGCTTTCAGACGATC
>Ga0116193_1002586_pt1 | contig 13645 bp, 11 predicted proteins | sample AD_UKC115_MetaG_FD_89892 | JGI IMG/M metagenome (GOLD analysis project Ga0116193, IMG submission 89892) | Active sludge microbial communities of municipal wastewater-treating anaerobic digesters from Hong Kong - AD_UKC115_MetaG | ecosystem: Engineered > Bioreactor > Anaerobic > Digestate... | reverse complement strand
CCGGCATTGGAAGGCGACAGCGTCGTTGGCAAGGCTGTGGCGCCAAACGAAATGATGGTTTGGTTTAATAGATATTAAATTTCCAAAAGGGCAGGTCTTTCGGCCTGCCCTCTTCTGTTCGCTGGAGGACCAGCGGTCTGAAACTAAGAATGACAACAGTTTGGGGACAAGGCCTAAGTTGCGCTACGATAAGATTTCTTATTTCGCTGCAACATTGGCGAGTTTCATCTGCCCGGCGTCATCAATGAATTGCAGAAAGTCTTTCTCCAGCGCAGCGGGATCGCCAAAGGCTTGTTGAATTTCCTCGAGCAACTCAGCGGAATTGCGCTGCCCCTGTCCCTTGGTCGCCATGAGTGAAAAATACGCCTTCAGTTGCTCTGGCCGCTCGTTTAGCAGGAAGCGAAACAGCCCCTCGCCTTCGGCATATAAATCGCGGACGTCATAGTCGCCGCCCGGACGGAACTGAGGCAAAACGAGAAATTGCCTGAATGGCATCAGCCGGTGATTTTGCCCCGCGTCGTGCAAAGTGGCCAATCGCAACGAGTTCTGATTGGCTGGCAGGCCTTCATTTTCGGGATTTTTGCATTCAAACGTCGTCGCCAATCCCTCCGTCAGCCACGCCGGATGCGTGGCGCCGCGCACGAGCAACCCCGAATTAAACGACAACTGGTGCGCCTCTTCATGGGATAACTCCAAATAATCATCAAATCCCGCCGATGTATTGCGAGGCGCAAAGGCCACGCAGTTCGTCTTTGACGAATAATAGAGATTCAGCCAGGAGGCGTCGAATTGGTCTGCTTGCAAAGCGTAGGAGCGAAAGGATTCCGTCTGGGCAAAGGCCAGCCAGGTCAGGCGTTGGGGTGGTGAATTCAAAATAAATCCATGCTGGCGCATGCCGGCATAAAAACGATCAAACACCGTCTCGAGCATCTGCCCGGTCTGCTGCGCCCATTGCGCAGTGCCTTGATAGATCAGCATAAAATGCGAGCTTTCCTCCCAAGCCGGGGCAGAAGAGAAGAACGAGGCAAATTCAGCGGGGCGAAGATCTCCTGTCGCTGTCTCGGCGGAACACGTCTGGACAACAAGAAGGATGCAGAGAATACAAAAACTCCACCGGCGCAAAAGCATGCAATTCCATTCCTGACGCACGGACATTCCAAAATTTTTATGGATTTATGCTGTCAATGCTGAATTGAGCGGGGCAAATCTGACGAGGGCAGGACGTTGTCCAGGCAAGGCAAGGACAATGCTCAGGAAAAACCTTACCCTGCATGCTTGTTTTATCACAAACAAAAAAGACGCATTGTGGTCAACCGCTGAAACTTTTGGCCAGTTGCTGTTTAACGCGCTCTATTGAAGAGTTGATTTTATTGGACAGGGGCCCCATGGGATCCTCAATCAGCGCCATGGCGTAATGGCTTTGGGCGCGGTCGTAATCGCCGCGCTTTTCGTAAATCTCGCCGATGCGGACATACATCTCGGCGCGCGCATTTGTTTTCTGATTGGAATCGGGTTGTTCATCTGGCAAGTCCAGCGCCAGTTGCTCCAGCTCATCGAGCGCGGCCTCCGTATCGGTGCGCGACATCATGATGCCCACCAGCCAGCGGCGAATCGTTTCATTGCGCGGCAGGTATTGCAGTCCTTTTTTAAGCGTATGCTCCATTAGCGTTTTGCGATCAGCCAGGTCATAAATCTGCGCAAGGCTGATGTAGGTCTTGAAGCGGTAAGGATCAGCGGCGAGGGATTTATCATACAAGCGAACGATGCGCTGAAAGGCATTTTCATTCCATGGCACGGCACGGAAGGCGGTGCGGGCGGCGGCCGCGCGCTGATCCCAATGCTCGGCTTCGAGCGGATAGATATTTGTGGCATCAAGCAGCACATCGGCCGGGCGACGACTATTGGCGGCGCTGAGGGCCAGCCGTGCCGCGCGATAGGGCCGCGACTCTTCGATCGTCACGAATAGCACCAGAATTACCGCAATAAATGGGGCGGCCAGCCCCGGCTGCCATGCGCGCCAGCCTTTGGCATTGGCAATGGAAATCGGCTGGGGGTGCTCATAGCCTGTGGCCATTCCCAAGAGCAGAAAGAAGAACAATCGCCCGACTGAGCGCGCTAGAAAGCTCTGCCAGAAAGTGCCCACAATCAGCAGCGCAATCAACGCCGCCAATCCCGCGGCCATGAAGGAGCGCCCATCGCCATTGTTGGCGTGGAACAGTTCCAGCGTGCGCGCCAGCGGCACAATCAACAGCAGCACCATCAGGCCAATGCCCAAGCGTCCCATCTCCGCGCGCAACACAACCCAGCCGTTGTGCGGCAAAGGCAGACTCATGTAATCCTGTGAGGCAAACGCCGGGAGGATTTCCGGAATGGAACCGACTCCGCAGCCGGTCCAGGGACGGACATTGGTAACCTGGCGCAAAGCCAGCGATTGCGGATCGCCGAAATGCTGTGTGGCAAAAAACAATGAAAAGAACACCAGCACGCCGATGGTCACCACCAGCAGCAGGAATCGAAAGAACGAGCGCTGCTCGGCCACGGGCATGCGCCCGATAATCATTAACACCGCGGCCGAGCCCAGCGCCGTGGTGATGATGAATAAATAATCGCCCGGAATGGCAGCGCTGTTGGAAAGCGCGCCGCGCGAGAGGATTAACGCCAGCAGGCTACCCATCAGTGCATAGAGGACCAGGAAGAAATCGGGCCGTCGCGCCAGGAGATGCTGCGCCACATACCAGAGCAGCGCCGCATCCAGCCAGAACATCAGGTCTTCCATGGCCGCCCCGGGAACGGGCGCCGATCGCGCGGAGAGAAACGCATAGAATAGGAAGACAAACGGCAGCAGCGCCGTCCAGTGAAACACCGCGCGCCGTTCGCGCGCATTGATCCAGAGGACAAGCAGGAAGGCGGCATTGCACAGCAGGTGAATGGAAAAAGCCAGGCGAGTTTCCTGCAGGCGCAAGCGCGGCAGCGACTGCGCCATGGGCGTGGCAAAGAATGCCAGTGCCAGGATCAGGCATGCCAGCGCATGCACGGTCATCGACGGCAGGGGAAGCGAAACCAGCGGCGCGCGATCAGTCGTTGACGGCGCGGAACTCATCTCATCTCCTCGATTGTCTCGCGCAGCATGTCCTCGGGAACATCGCTGCGAATCGTTACGCGCCCGTAGGCCTCGGGCAGCACAAAACGCATCGTCTTGCCCACCACTTTCTTGTCATGCCGCATGCGCTCCAGGATCATTTCGGCAGGCAAAATGGCCGGAATGCGCACGGGCAATCCCACTGCTTCCAGCAGGCTTTCCAATCTCTGGGCCTGATCCGCCTGCCACAAATTCATCTTTACCGCCAGGCGCGCGGCGCCGACCATGCCAATGGAAACGGCCTCGCCGTGCAGCATTCCAAAACGCGCGGCCAGCGTCTCCACGCCATGGCCGATCGTATGGCCAAAATTCAGGTGCGCCCGCTCTCCCGTCTCGCGTTCATCGGCCTCCACCACGGCGGCCTTGATCTCGCAGTTGCGCCGAATGACCGGCCCCAGCAGCGAGGCATCCTTGGCCAGCAGCGATTCTGCATTTTTTTCCAACGTGGCGAATAATTCAGCATCGCGAATGACGCCATGCTTGATCACTTCCGCCAGTCCGGAGATGTATTCGCGCCGGGGCAAGGTGGCCAGGGCGCGCAAATCCATCACAACACGGCGCGGTTGATAGAACGCGCCGATCAGGTTCTTGCCCAATGCATGATTCACGCCCGTTTTTCCGCCGACGCTCGAATCAACCATCGCCAGCAGCGTCGTGGGGACCTGGACGAAGGGAATGCCGCGCAAATAAATCGCTGCCGCAAAGCCGGCCATGTCGCCGATGACCCCTCCGCCAACGGCAAACAGCGTGGATTGGCGCGGCAGGCGGTGGTGCACCAGATGATCGAGAATCAGATTCACATTATCCATCGTCTTGGCCCCTTCGCCATCGGGCACCGCGCACAATGAGGATTCATAGCCTGCCTTTTGCAAGGCCTGCTGAGCCGGGCGGCCATATGGCAGAACCAGCGGGTCGGTCGTGACGACCACTACCGGCGCATCTTTTGACAGCAGATCCTCCGTCTGCTCGCCAAGTTGTTCGATCAGGCGATCGCCAATGCGGATCTCATAGCTGCGTTCGCCGAGATGCACCGGGACGGTTTGGATGTCATTTGTGGTGGTCATATCCAGCCTGTAGGGTGGGTCTTGACCCACCACTTTTTAGATTTGCGAAGCGGCTCTGCTGTGGTGGGTCAAGACCCATCCTACAGTTCCGCCCAAAGGTCATAGCCATCGGCGCGGGTGATCTTTACTTCGCCAAATTCGCCGATCTGTTTTGGGGAAACACCCTTTACATAGATATACCCATCAATTTCCGGCGCTTCGGATTGCGAGCGCGCGATGGCGGCGGATTTCTTCTGGTCGCGCCCTTCAAACAAGACACGCACACTTTGCCCCACGCGAGCCTGATTCTTCCTGAAATGGATCAACTGCTGCTCGCGCATGAGACGATCGAATCGCTGCTGCGCTAACTCCGGATCGACTTGCCCACTCATTGTGCAGGCTGCCGTCCCTGGTTGGGGCGAAAAGATGAACGCGCCAAGGCGGTCAAATTGAATGGTTCTTACCGCCTCGAGCATTTCCTCAAAGGCCTCATCGGTCTCGCCGGGCAATCCGACGATGAAGGTCGTGCGCAATGTCGCTTCGGGAAGGACGCTGCGAATTTTGCTGATGAACTTGATACCCGCCAACTGCCCCGCCGGGCGCTTCATTTTTCTCAGCAGGTTTGTATTCACGTGCTGCAATGGCAGGTCGAGGTAGTTGCAAATGCGGGGCTCGCGAGCGATCAGTTCCAGCAATGCGTCCGTCATCCCTCCGGGATACAAATACAACAGGCGAATCCAGAAATCACCATTCAGCGCGCACAATTGATGTAACAATTTCAGCAGGTCTGCTCCGCCGCCATCACGCCCATAGGCCGATATATCCTGCCCGATGATATTTAGTTCCTTCACGCCATTGTCGATCAGCTCGCGCGCTTCTTCAATCAGCACATCGGGCGCGACGGAGGCATAGCCGCCCTTGATCAGCGGAATGGAGCAGAACGCGCATTCGTGATCGCATCCATCGGCGATTTTCAAATAGGCATAGGGATGATGCTGCAAATGGCGGCGCGGCAAATGATGCGGCAGGTGCATGTCGGGCTGATCCTGCAGCGACATGACCACTTCGCCCGAGTTCGGATCCACTTCCTCAATCAATTCAGCCAAGGCCTCGAGGTTGCCCACCCCGCCAATGCCATCCACTTCGGGATAGGCGTGCAGGATTTCCTCGGCGCGCAATTGCGTCAGGCATCCCGCCACCACCAGGCGCGCCGGGCGCCCTTTTTCGCGCTTGCGTCGCGCCCAGCGATCAATCTCCATCATCGACTGCGCGGAGGCGGCCTCAATGAAGCCGCAGGTGGTGATCACCACGGCATCATAGCGTTCGCTGCCAGAGTTAACCAGACTGACACTATGGCCGCGCCGGGCCAACACGCCAGCCACATATTCGTTATCCACGGTATTCTTGTCACATCCAAGCGTTACAAATCCGATCTTCAAAGGGACCTCTTCATCAACCGCCAGAGTTCAGCCTTCAGGCTGCAAAAAACATATTCTCCTACACATTAACCATATTCTGTTTTGGGCTGTCTTTCATTGGAATGTTTCTCTCTGGTTCATCCTCTTTTCGCCTCAGCAGATGAATGTTCCAGATTGCCAGCGTCACCGCCATGGCCAGCAGTAGCGCGCCCACCGCTTGATGCGCGGTTGTGATGCCGGCCCATAATGCCGTAACATTTGTGCGCGGACGCGTGGCGCCTTGGGTGATGATGATCGAAGCCAGCCCCAGCGCTAGTTGCACCGCGGCCAGCGCGAGCAACGTCTTGCCGCAGCGGCGCAAAATCCAGTTCTCGCCATTCAGGAACCAGGCGCGCGTGCCAGCCGCCACGGCCAAGGCCAGCGCAAAGACGGCCATGGTGATATGCAGCGCCAGTCCATGGCTGATGTGGCGCAAGATTGCGCCGACAATGAGTTGCGCCATCAGCATTACTACAAGCAGCACACCCAGCGAGCGATCTGCCGAGGCACCCGGGCGAACCAGTGCCTGCATAACAGATTGATGCGCGCGCGAGGTAAAGACCGCAATACCCACAATGGCGCCAAAAATCAGTTGTCCGAACACGCCATGCACGATGGCCAGCGCGATATTGGGCGCTGTCTTCGAGGGATCGTCGCTCAGGGTGAAGTATCCGGTCACGCGCAAGCCGCCCAGAATGCCTTGGCAGATCACTGCCGCGATAACACCCAGTGAGAGAACCTTCAGCCAGGTGCGGCGCTCGACCACCCATAAATGTATTGCCAGCGTCACAACCGTCAACCCCACCAGCGAGCCGATCAATCGATGGGCATGCTCGAAATAAATCCCGCCGGTCATGCGCGAGATGGGATAAAGGAACATATTATAGCCGAAACTATTGGGCCAATCGACCACGGAAAGCCCTGCGCCTTCGCTCGTAACGACGCCGCCCACAGTGATGAGCAGCATCGTGGCGGCGGCTGCGACACGGGCGAACCATCCGGTCCAATTCACCGCTACGGGATTGTTGGCCGGCTCAGGATCACGCAAGAAAATTGTGCTCATGCGCACAGTCTTCAATGGCTTGACTTTCCGCGTGGTCAGGCGCGTGCCCAGCCCGGCGCAGATCATTCCCAGAAACGCGCATCCGCCAATAAACCCGCCAATGTAAGCGGGCGTGGAGGGGAGCAGGGCGTTTGTTTTTTGCGTCGAGGCCAGCAGACTGCCTAGTATCAAAAGATTTAAAATGCCGATGAGTATTCCGCTTGCCAAGCCAATGCGCCACCCGCGCTTCGTCAGCGCGCCGGCTGCAAACGCGCCCACGACAAAGCATCCAATTAAGGCGCCAAAAATGACCGCGCTGGGCACGTGAAAACCTGGCAGGCGCGACAAGTAGCCAAGGGCCCACATCGCCACGGTGGTTCCAAACGAGATGGTGAGCACATCTCCAGCCCCCAGGCGTTTTTGCGTTGCGTCCATGCCGCAGTTCCTTTCGCGATGACGGATTGCAACATGCAGTCTATATGCTGGCGAACGATTTGTCCATTCGGGAACGCCAAACTCCCGTGAAAGGTTGCCACTCAGTAGAGTGGCGTTCCCAGGTTTTCCCAATAGCCGTTATTTAGCGTCGCCGCGCCGCGGCGCGTATTTTTCACTTTCATCAGACACATAAAACTTCTTGGCAGTTGCTGCTGACTGTGCTTTGAAATAGTAAATGAATGAATGCGTTCCCTTGGAGCGCAACGGCTGTTTTCTGGGCATTGCCCTTTCACCCCTACACCTGCGAGTTGATCATGGCCACTAAAGTCGGGATCGTTGGCTGCGGAAATATCTGCGGCATCTACTTCAAAAACATTGAGCGTTTTCGGAATCTGGAAACCAAGGCATGCGCCGATATCATTATGGAAAGCGCTGCGGCTAAGGCCGAGGAGTTCCATTGCGCGGCGGTGAGTGTCGATGAATTGCTGGCGGATCCGGAAATTGAAATCGTGCTGAACCTGACGATTCCCGCGGCGCATTTCTCCGTTGCGATGCGAGCCTTGGAAGCGGGAAAACATGTCTATAGCGAAAAGCCGTTTGCGCTTACGCTGGAGGAAGCCCAGCAATTGCTCGCCACCGCTCAAAAGAAAGGCTTGCGAATCGGCTGCGCGCCCGACACCTTCCTGGGCGGCGCGCACCAAACCTGCCGCAAGCTGATCGAAGACGGCTGGATTGGCGAGCCGGTCTCGGTGGATGGGTTCATCCTTTCGCATGGCCCGGAACGCTGGCATGCGAACCCGGAGTTCTTCTATAAGAAAGGCGCCGGCCCGCTGATGGATATGGGGCCGTATTACATCACGGCCATGATCAACATGCTGGGGCCGGTCAAGACGGTGGCTGCGATGTCGCGCATCAGTTTTCCGCAGCGGCGCATTGAGAGCAAACCGAAGTTCGGCACGATGATCGATGTTGAAATTCCCACGCATGTCTCAGGGGTAATGGAATTTGCCAGCGGCGCGATTGGCACGTTGATCACGAGTTTTGACACGTGGGCCAATCAACTGCCGCGCATCGAAGTGCATGGCACGCGCGGCTCGCTGGCGGTGCCCGATCCGAATCAATTCGGCCCGGTAGTCAAGATCAACATTCCCGGAAGAACCGATGGCTGGAAGGAAGTTCCGTTCTGCTATGGATTCCTGGAAAACAGCCGTGGGGTGGGCTTAAGCGACATGGCTAATGCGATTCAATCCGGCCGGCCTCATCGCGCCAGCGGACAGCTGGCCACGCATGCACTGGATGTGATGCTCAGTCTGCTCGAAGCAGGCGAGGTGAAGCGGCATGTGGACTTGAGCACGACCGTGGAAAAACCTGCCATTCTTCCGATGGGTTTGACTGAAACGGAAACCGAGCCGTAATCGGAGATCGACATGCCGCAGGAAACAATGTCCAGCCGCGAGCGAATTCTGGCCGTCATGGAAGGGCTGGAAGTGGATCGCTTTCCGGTCTGGCTGAAGATGGCGAATTCCACTTGGAAAGCCTCGCAGCCTGAGCCGTATCGCAGCATGGATGAGATCACGTTGTTGCGCGAAGCGGGATGCGATCTGTTCCTGAACAACTGGACTCGCGTTGAAAGAAGCACGCCTTATGTGAAGCAAACGGTTCAGAATGGAGAAAATCTCAAGACCACCGTCTATGAAACTCCAGATGGGCCGCTTGTCGCCAGCGAGCATTATGATGTTTATACCTCCAGTTGGCATCCCGCGAAGTATCCGGTGGAAACCGCCAGCGAGTTGCGGATGCTGCGCTGGCTGTTCACTGACACGACATACCGGGTCGAAAGCGGACGGGCGGAAGCTGCGCAGGCAAAACAGCGGGAATTTGTGGCCAATGACGCCGTGACCTCCGCCGGTATTGGTCCGGGGCCGTTGATGAGTCTGGTGGAGCATCTGTGCGGGCCGGAAAACACGACGTTTCTGATGTATGATGAACGGGAATTATTCGAAGAAACGTTGCAGATCATGCACGAGGACCGGATGCGGCATCTCAAGGCGCTGTTGCCGGTGACGCATGCCGATGCGTTCTGGCTGATCGAAAACACCAGCACCTCGTTAATTAGTCCGCAGATGTTCCGTGACTATTGCATGCCGCACCTGCGCGATTACGGCAATCTCATCCGCGAACATGAGATCATTGCCGTGCATCACATGTGCGGACTGCTTAATCCCATTCTGGAAATGATTGACGAACTGCCGGCCCAGGTGAATGAGGCCTATACGACGCGTCCGCTGGGCAATGTCTCGCTGGCCGAGGGACGCAGGCGCATGCCGAGCAAAGCGCTGATCGGCGGGACGAATGCCGTGTTGTGGATGAATCCGGTGGAGGAAATTGTGCAAACAGTCGCTGATGACCTGGCGCAATGCCCCGACCGGCGGCGGATTTTTTTGAGTTCCGCCGGCATTCTCCCGCCAGGGGTGGACATGGCGAAGGCGCGCCAGGTGGTGGAAGGCTTAAAGAAACTATAGATAATGCAAGCGCACAGGATAGGTCTTTCAGCTTTGCCGGCGGGCTGAGGTAATTCGCCCTGGATTTCTCAGTCGCTGCGCTCCTTCGAAATGACAATAATTGGTTATGCTCGATGACAAAAGTATGTGAAATATGCGGGTGTTTCATCCTTCTCGATGCGGATCGATGGCATCGCGCAGACCATCGCCTAAAAAGTTGAAGCACAACATCAACAAACTGATTCCCAGCGAAGGCCACAGCAAAATCCACGGCTGCGTGTTCAGGTAGAGCAAGCCATCGCTGGCCAGCGTGCCCAAACTGGCCTTGGGCGCCTGCACCCCAAGGCCAATGAAGCTTAAGAAGGATTCGGTGAAGATCGCTTCGGGAATGTTGAAGGTCAGCGTAACGATGATCGGCCCGGCGGCGTTGGGCAGCAGATGGCGGAAAATGATGCACCGGGCCGAGGCGCCACTGGCGCGCGCGGCCGTCACATATTCCACCTCGCGCAGACGCAGCACCTCACCGCGAACCATGCGCGCCATGCCCAGCCAGTAAACCGCCCCCAGCGCAATGAAGACATTCATGAGACCTGGGCGGAAGACCACCATGAGCAAAATGACAACGAGGATCAGGGGAACAGAATAGAGAATATCGACGATGCGCATCATCAAGGCATCGATGCGCCCGCCGCTATAGCCTGCAATGGCGCCATACAGCGCCCCGATGCCCAGCGAGATCAAGGAGGCGACTACGCCCACCGCCAGCGAAATGCGGATGCCATGCAGCACGCGTACGAACAAGTCGCGCCCGAACAAATCGGTGCCAAAGGGATGGCTCCAGGATGGCGCCTGTCGCTGGATGGCGAAGTTTTGCGTCACGTAATCATAAGGCCAGACCCATGGCCCGACGACCGCGAGGACTCCCATTACCGCAACAATGACCAGCCCTGCCATCGCCAGATGATTGCGGCGCAATTGGCGCAACGCGCGGCGGGTGGGCGAATCATGAGGCGCGGTCTGGTGCTCGTGCTCGGCTTTAATGCTTTCCATGGAAACTCATATCTCAGTTCGTGCTCGTGCTCGTGCTCGTGCTCGTAATCGGCTTTCACTTTTTTCATACAAGCCATTCTTCATGAACAAATTAAAGCCAGCCAATACTGCCGATCAGGAGATCGGCGCTCCCATAAAAAATCTACAGCATCTTCACCGACGACGTCCTCCCGGGCCGGGAGGACCTACTATAATGCTTTTCCGCGAGAGTTAAATTCTGCCCGCATCAACTCCACCACCCGATGATCCGTATGGGCCTTGGCTGCCTCTTTGATCTGCCGCGTGCGCGGAGCATCCGCCGCATACAAATTCAGCGCCTTAACCGCGGCAACGGCCAGTGTCACATGGGCATTGGCCACAAGATCAATAAGAAACGCGAACGACTCCTCCGTGCGGGTCAGCGCCATTGGCAGCAACAATATCTGCTTGTGATGCGAGGAAAACGCCTCTTCATACGCGTCGTGCAATAATTCAAACGCCGTTTCCTTCCGCGATTGCCCCAATGCCAGCGCCGCTTCCTCCACCAGCGCGAGGTCCGGCGATTGCAGAAAATTTACCACGAGCGGAATGAATCGCGGGTTCATCGACAGCAATGCACCAAAACATTCGCCCATGACATCGGCGCGCTCATCCCCCATGAATACCTTCATCTGCAGCACCAATTCGCTGTCACGCCCGGGCAAGCCCGAAAGCGCCCGCGCGGCGGCCAGTCTGGGGCCAGGCTCGGGATCCAGCAGCAGGCGCGACAGTTCATAATGCGCCTCAGGATGCGCGCCCGCGCCCAATGCATAAGCGCAGGCCTCCCGCAGCGGTCCGGCCATATCCGCCTTCCCGCCATAGACCGGCTCCATCTGCACATGATGAATGCCAGTCATAAACACAGTATAGGAGGCGGGAGCCAGTTCGCGCAGTGCTTCGACAATGGCCACTTTGGCCAGGCAGCCTTTGTCTGTTTTCGCGGGATCCTGCATGAAGCGCTGGAAAGCGGAGTCCAGTTCCGCGGCCAGATCGGCGCAATGATAGATTTTTGCCAATTCCGCGGCACGCGCGGCCACCACTCCATTGCCGCCCAATAAAGATTGCCGCAGCAACGGCACGAACTCGTCATTCTCGGGTGAAAGCGCATTCAAGCGCGCCAGCAGGAGTTCCGTTTTGGCCATAAAAGGATCAACTGGGATGCGTCTTTGACCTGCCGCCACTTAAGCCGAACCGCTCAATAAGCTTCGGTGTGCTGCAGGTTCTCCACCGCTTGATGATATACATCGAGATCGCGATCGGAAAACAGGACAAAACGAACGCATTCGACGTGCGGACAATTTGGCAAGGCCTCCAGCACCGTGCCAATGGCAATGGGCGAGGCCTGTTCAATGGGGTAGAGGTAAACGCCTGTGGAAATCGAGGGAAAGGCGATGCTGCGAAGGCCATGCCCCTCCGCCAGCATCATGGAATTGCGATAACAGGCCGCCAGCAGGTCGGGTTCACCGCGATTCCCGCCCCTCCAGACCGGCCCCACGGCATGGATGATATACCGCGCCCTGAGGTTGTAACCTTTGGTCAGCTTCGCCTCGCCGGTCTTGGCGCCACCCAGATTGCGGCACTCTTCGAGCAAATCCGGACCAGCCGCGCTGTGGATCGCCCCATCCACGCCGCCGCCGCCTAAAAGACTGGTATTGGCGGCGTTAACGACGGCATCGGTATCCTGATCCACGATATTGGCGTGGACGAGTTCGATTCGGCTCCAGAGGTCTTCCCTCTCCATGCTGCCCTCCGGCATTGCTGGATTCAGGCAGTAACTGAAAGGCAATAAGCAAAAAAGCCGCCTGAAAAAGGCGGCTTGTTTGAACAAAATCTGGAGCGGGAAACGGGACTCGGACCCGCGACCCCAACCTTGGCAAGGTTGTGCTCTACCAACTGAGCTATTCCCGCTGATGAGGCATTTTTGATAAACCACCTGCGCGCGGAGTGTCAAGAGAAGATGATCGAAAAAATGATGCGTCATTGCCGCAAGGGAGCGGCTCCGGGGAAGCCGATCTCCTGATCGGCATCTCTCCAGAGAGCAGATTTACCTGTAACATTGCCTTGCATAATCCTGTAAAACTTGACTTTTCGTATTGGCGGCGTTTTGCTATAGGAGACGTCTAAAGCGCGGCTTTTCCCGCCGAAGGGCGCTCCTGCGGGACAACGATGACTTCCAAATGAATTCTCAGCCCCCTGATGGATTTTCTTTTTTGAGGCATAATCATGATTGATCATGTGGCCGTCGTAGGCGTCGGCACAATGGGACGAGGCGTGGTATGGGCATTGGCACAGGCCGGCGTCAATGTCACATTGAAGGAACGCTCGATGGAGCAGGCGCGCGAAAGCTTGCAGATGCTTGAAGCCGACCTGGACAATGAAATTGAGCGTTGGACGCTGACCAAAGCCGAAAAGGCTTCGATCCTCTCGCGCGTGCACCCCTCGGCCAAAATGGAGGACTTGGCGCAAGCGCAGTTGCTCATCGAATGCGTGCCCGATGATCTGGAGATCAAGCGGCGCGTTTTTTGCCAACTGGACCAGAGTTTGCCGCCGGAGATGATTTTCGTTAGCAACACCTCCTCGTTGTCCATAACCGAATTAGCCGGCACGACTTCGCGCCCCGACCGCTTTCTGGGCATGCACTTCTCCCTTCCGGTCCCCAAACGACCGCTGGTGGAACTGATTCGCGGTCGCCAGACGACGGCCGAAACCGTGGGAAAGGCCCGCCGTTTGGCGATCCGCATGGGCAAAACGGCCATTGAGGTGTTTGAATCGCCCGGCTTCGTCACCACGCGCATGATCACACCATATCTCAATGAGGCCATGCACATCGTCATGGAGGGCATTGCCAGCGCCGAGGACGTGGATACGGCCATGCGCCTGTCCTACGACTTCTCCATTGGCCCGCTGGCCATGGCCGACAAGATGGGGCTGGATGAGGTGCTTTTGTGGATGGAAAAGCT
>Ga0116193_1002583_pt1 | contig 13666 bp, 11 predicted proteins | sample AD_UKC115_MetaG_FD_89892 | JGI IMG/M metagenome (GOLD analysis project Ga0116193, IMG submission 89892) | Active sludge microbial communities of municipal wastewater-treating anaerobic digesters from Hong Kong - AD_UKC115_MetaG | ecosystem: Engineered > Bioreactor > Anaerobic > Digestate... | reverse complement strand
TTCTGGGTGGCGCCGCTGGCCTCGGCCTATTCGCGCAAGCATGAGTTCGAGGCAGATAGTTACGCCGCCGAGGTTGCCAGCCGCGACGACCTGATTGCCGCGCTGACCAAACTCTACAAGGACAACGCCAACACACTCACGCCGGACCCGATTTATTCCGCTTATCATCACTCGCATCCGCCGGCGATGATCCGTATCGCCCATCTGCAGCGAACCTGATATGCGATTGTCCTGGGGTATTTTCTTGAACGTCACGGTTGCCTGCCGCGTCACGCCGGGCGGACCGGTACAGCAAAGGAGCTGACATGGACGCCCCGACTCTTGAAGCCCTCGCCTACAGCCGCCCGGAGCCGCAACACCACCACGCTGCATTCACCCACGCGGACATCGAAGCGCATCTGGCTGTGGTGCCCGACTGGCGCTACCTTGAACCTGACGGCAGCTTTCCGAAAGGCCGCATCGTCAAGACGTTCCATTTCAAGAATTACTACGAAACGATTGCCTTCGTGAATATCGTGGCATCGATTTCCCACGTCACCGATCACCACCCTGACCTGAGCGTGCATTACAACCGCTGCGAGGTGTCGTACAACACGCACGACGTAGGCCATGGCCAGGGTGGCATCTCCAACAACGACTTCATCTGCGCTGCCCGCATCGAAGTCGCCCACCGGCTCCTTTAATCCCACAAAGACACTGCATGCAGCAAGCTCTGGTGATCGAAACCCAACGCCGTCACTGTGTCGTCCAGTTTGATGATGGCTCCCGAATCACCTGCGTGAGCAAAGGCCGGCAGCTGCAGATCGCCTGCGGGGATCAGGTCTCGGTGACTCGAACCAATGACCACGAAGGCGTGGTTGAGAGCGTCGGCGAGCGCGGGTCGCTCTTCTATCGAGCCGACGCGTTCAAGGAGAAGCTGGTCGCCGCTAACGTGACTCAGGTGGCCTGTATCGTGGCACCGTTGCCAGCCTACTCGGACGAGTTGCTCAATCGCTGGCTGGTGTGCGCCGAAGCCAGTGGCGTCAAGGCGATCATCGGCCTGAACAAGGTCGATCTGGTTGAGGCCGCCGCCACCGCCAACGCGCTGGCCTTTTACCGCGACCTCGGCTACGAAGTGGTGCCGTTCTCTGCCAAGTTCAACCACGGACCGATGCGCGAGCGTCTGGCCGGAGAACGCTCGGTGCTGATCGGTCAGTCAGGCATGGGCAAAAGCAAGCTGCTCAATGCGCTGGTCGGCAGCGATGCGCAACGTACCAGCGAAATATCACAAGCGCTGGACTCCGGCAAACACACAACGACGTTCACCCGTCTGTTCACCATCGGCAGCCACGACAGTTGGGTGATCGATTCGCCCGGTATGCAGGTGTTTGGACTGGCGCATTTCTCGCGCACCCAGATTGAGCTCGCCTTCCCGGAGTTTCGCGAAGTCATCGGCAAATGCCGCTTCCGTGACTGCAAACACCTGCATGAGCCCAACTGCGCACTGCAGGCTCTATTGACTGAGGGCAAAACTTCAACGGATCGCCTGAGCTACCTGCGCAAATTTTGCGCCGAAGGCGAGGCAGTGCCGCATTACGCACGGCACTGATTGCGGCCGGTGGCCGGCCGAGTCCGTTGGCGATCAGTCGCCCGTTGCTGGCTTGTCGAACGCACCGGATGCCGCTATAGTGAGCTGTTGCCGATACAACGTCCTGATCGGGGGGTCGGGGTTTGCGCAGCTCGAGTGAACGTCTTCGAATCAGTTAGGACAGCGCAGAGCTAATTAGCTGCGCGTCAGCGAATGCGACTGCGCAGAGTGGCGGCGGCCGCAAGGCTGCCGGCCTCCTACCCCGGTGGACAAGCCCGCATCAGCGCCTACTGCGCTGCGAACGGTTTTTGGTCGACGACGTATGCACCAGCGAGACCCGCCGCGCTGCGACCGCGGATGTCTTTTGTCGCGCGCATCGCAAGTACCATCTCCAATGCAGACTTGTCGCATGGTGCGAGCTCAACGTCCGACACATCCTTGGGGGTCGTGCGTTCGCCCCACTCGGCATAGTGTGAGCAGACCGTCAGCCCCGCACCGAACGCAGGCATGAGCAGTTTTGCGCGCGGCTGCAGACGCCCCTCTTCCAGCGCCTCCACCATCGCGACCGGGACCGTTGCTGCGCTCATATTGCCGTACTTTTGCACCGTCAGGTGCACTTTGCTCATCGGGATACCGGCATATTTGGCCACCGCTTCAATGATGCGGGAGTTGGCCTGATGAGGCACGACCAGATCAATCTGCTCTGCCGACACGCCAACCTTGGCCAATGTCTTAGCACTGGCGTCAGTCATTCCCTGCACGGCCTTCTTGAAAATCTGCGGCCCATCAAAAATCCATGACATATCGCCAAAGGTGACATTCGCGTTGGCGTAAGTGGCACCGTAGCCACCAATACGCAGAATGCCACGCGAATCAGCAATGCACCCAAGTGTCTCGCCGATCAGCCCGGTACGTTCCTCAGTCGCCTCAATTACGATCGCCGCGCAGCCATCGCCAAACAGCACGGCGACGCCACGGTTCTCCCAGTCCATGTAGCGCGAGATTAATTCGACACCAACTACGAGGGCCCGCTTCACCACGCCCGAGCGGATCATGGCGTTGGCAGTGGACCAGCCGTACAGGAAGGACGTACATGCCGTGTTGACGTCCATCGATGCAGCATTCGTGGCGCCCAGCTTGTATTGCAGCCCAGACGCCGTATTGGGCACCATTTCGTCGAAGCTGCATGAGCCGTAGACGATGAGGTCAATGTCTGTTGCCTTGAGGCCTGCGCAGGCCAGTGCCCGCATCGAGGCTACATACGAAAGCTCAATAGCATTGACGTGCGAGATGCGGCGTTCTTTCATGCCGGTTCGCGAGGTGATCCATTCGTCATCAGTTTCCAGGAACGTCGCCAGATCGGCGTTACTGAGGACGGCGGGCGGCATGCATTTGCCCCAACCGGTAACGGCGGCGTAAGTCATCGAATCTCCCCTGCAATGAGTCTTATTGGTTCGCGTTGCGGCAGTTATTTTGCCGCCATTAGGGCTGGGCCGCCGATCAGCAGATGACGCCAGCCAGAAACGACAGCGAACGACCACGAGCGAGCGCTGCCGCCCGCTGGTTGTACATCGGTCGCCCCCAGCAGTTGAAGCCGTGATCAACACCGCCGTAAACATCTATGCCTACGTTGTCACGATCGCCAAACGCCGTCTTTACCGATTCGACCGCCGTCATCGGGATGTAACCATCGTTTTCAGCAAAGTGCAGCAACATGGGCACTTTGATGTCCCGTGCCCGGTCCAGCATGGTGTGAATACCACCCCCGTAATAGCACACAGCGGCGTCCACAGCGCTGTCGGCAGCGCATACAAACGACAGACGACCACCCATGCAGAATCCGAGACTGGCGACCTTGCCAGTGCACGCTGAGTTCGCACGTAGCGCGGCCGCCGTTGCGCCCAGATCCTTCGCGGCGTTCGTAGCGTCAAGCGCAGTCATGAACGCGAACGCCTTTGGCGTGTCGATCTCGTTGTATCCCAAATCAACCCGCGGCTGCTGGCGCCAGAAAACGTCCGGCGCGTACACCATGAACCCGTCCATCGCATACTGATCGGCCACGTCGCGGATGTGCTCATTGACACCCCAGATCTCCTGAAGGACAACGAGGCCGGGCCCGCTGCCCTTGGGCGGCGTTGAAACATACGCACCAAAACTTCCGCCATCATGCGCCGCAATATCGATCCAGTGTCCGTTCACACCATCCTCCTGAATGTTCGGGTGCCGAAGCAGGCAGGCCGCCAACCCGCCTCGCAATAGAGAATTCAGCTTCGGCAATTATCGCCCAGCGACGACGACCTAAAATTGCTCCATGTCGCAAATTCTGAACATCGCCACCTACCGCTTCGTCGGTATCGACGACCCCGCAGCATTAAAGTCTGACTGGCTACCGAAAGCGAAAGCGCTCGGACTGAAAGGAACCATTCTCCTGGCGAGTGAAGGCATCAATCTGTTTCTGGCGGGCGCCGAGACGGCAGTTCGAAGCTTTATGGCGGTAGTCGACGATGACGTCCGGTTTGCCGGGCTGGATTTGAAGGAAAGCTGGAGCGATTCGATTCCGTTCAAGCGCATGAAGATCAAGCTCAAGCGCGAAATCGTGACGTTTCGGCAGGCCGGCGTAGATCCGGTAAACGCGCCGGCGCCGTTCATGGCGCCGGCCGAACTGAAACGCCGCCTTGATGCCGGCGACCGGATCGTGCTGCTGGATACCCGCAATGATGTCGAGGTGGCCAAGGGGACATTTGACAACGCCCTGTTCTGGGGCAATCGTAACTTTACGGAATTCGGCCATCTGGCCCGCGACCACATCGCGGAACTGCAGGGCAGCACGATCGTAAGTTTCTGCACCGGTGGCATCCGCTGTGAAAAGGCCGCGCCGTATCTCCGGTCCCTCGGCGCCAACGACGTCTACCAGCTTGAAGGCGGCATCCTGCGCTACTTCGAGCAGGTAGGACGCGACCACTACCACGGCGACTGCTTCGTGTTCGACGAGCGGGCCGCGCTGGATCCGTCGCTGCATGCGACGGGCGGGACAGACTGAGACTACGCCCGGACCGTCAGTGCTTCCACTTCACCACTGACAACAGATTGTTGAAATCGTCTGTCCACAAGGGCGCGCCATTGCTGCGCTGAAGCGGTTTGGCAGCGTCGCCGATTCCCTTCAGTGTGTCGGCGTTGCGGGCCAAAAGCACCCAGGTACTGGACGAGTGCAGCGCGTTGTCCGCTTGCGCCGGATCCTCCACGACCACCCCTGCGAGCTTCTCCTTGGCAGCGATCTCGGCCAGTACCGGCGGAAGATCGAGAAAGCGGTTCGAAACATGGTAAGCCACGATGCCATTGCTGGACACTTGGCTCATGAAAACACGGACCGCTTCCTGGGTGATGAGGTGCATCGGAATCGAGTCACCAGAGAAAGCATCGACGGCAAGCACTGTGAACTGGTTACTGGCCTCCCGCTCAAGCGACAGCCGCGCGTCACCCAGGATAACGTCAACTTTCGCCTTGCTATCCGCCAGATAAGTGAAGTGCTTGCGAGCTAGACGCTCTACTTCGGCATTGATTTCGTAGATGCGGCAGGTGTCACCCGCACGACACCAGGCGGCAACGGTACCGACGCCCAGTCCAATCATGCCGATACGTTGCGAATTGTGAGTCAGCGGCGCATTCTCACGCTGCAGGTTGACGGCTCGCCCAAAACCCGAGGTGGGCGTGTAGTAAGTTGTCGGTTCGCGGCGCCACTTCTCGTGCGGGTACTGCTCACCATGCAATATCGCCCCGTGTACCAGACGCACGAGATAGCTGTCGCTGCCAGGTTCGTCGTATGACTTCACCTTCAGCACCCCGTAGAAGTTGCGCGTTACCTCAACTGCGTTCTTGTGCTCCTCCCGCACGTACCAGCCGGCTGTGCCAACCACGCCGATGGCCAGTGCCACCGCGATCCATTGCAGAAAAGGATGCGCCGCTTGCGCCACCGGGACAAAGAGTAACGCGGCAACCAGCAGGGCCAGCGCAGTTTCAACGTAAGTGGCAAAGAGCAATGGCGCCAACACGCTGACTACCAGTGCCCCCAGCGCGCCACCAATCGACACCAGCAGATAAAAGCGGGTGAGGTGTCGGGGCGCAGGTTTCGCCATCACCAGCTCGCCATGACACACCATGCACACGACGAAGAGTCCAACGCAAAACACGCTGGTCTGCACGATGAGATCGAACTGAAAATCCTTATTGACCAACAGAAAGCACATGCCAGTGACCAGCACCATAAACGGTCCGGCGTACGCGGTTCGCTTGTACCAGCCGGTCCCGTCGAAGGTCAAAATGAAGGTCAGCAGATAAAGCGTCAGCGGCAGGATCCACAGCAGGGGCACACTGGCTACGTTCTGGGTGATGTGGTTCGACACCGCCAAAAGCAACATCGACCCGGCCGCCGAAAGCGCAATCCAGCGCAACTGGGCCGAAAGTGGCGGCGAATCATCGTCGCTGGACGAGGCTGCGCCCACGGCAGTGCCGGTGGTCGCTGCAGTGTCGATCGCTGGAACGCGACTTACCCGCCATGCCAGCGCCCCCAGCAGCAAAACAAATAGTGCGAACAGGCTCGACCAGCCCCAGGCCTGCATGCGGGTACCGACGAATGGCTCGATCACGACTGGATAGGCCACCAACGCCACCAGCGACGCCGCATTCGACAGCGCGAACAGGCGGTACGGGTCCTGTCCGGGACGCAGGCGCGCGAAGTAGCTCTGGATCAATGGGCTGGTGGTCGACAGCAACACGTACGGCAATCCGATCGTTACTGCGAGCAGTAGCAGGATGCGCGAGATTGGCTCCTCACCGCCAGCGGGCTTCCAGCTCTCCGGGGCCAGGATAGGCAAGGTCAGCAATGCCACGAGCGCAAGCACGATATGAAGCTGCGGCTGTCGCCTGGTCCCAAGTTTGCGTGGCGCCACATCGGCATAGGCATAACCGAGCAACAGTGCGCCCTGAAAAAACAGCATGCAGGTCGTCCACACCGCCGAGCTACCCCCAAACCACGGCAGGATTTGCTTGGCAATAAGCGGTTGCACGAGAAACAACAAGAACGCCGACAGCGCGACAACCGCGTAAAAGTGCATGAGACGGGAAGCAGAGATGAGGATTATTCGAGGCTCGTCGCCGGTCGACCAGGAGCCGACAGGTGCGCGCGGATTATCCCATCGCTCGGCGCCCTGCAGGTTTTTGTCGCTTGTCCCAGACGCTGGATGCCGACCGCTCGCGTGCCAACAAAAAACAAGGCCCCGGTGGGGGCCTTGCGCGCGGTCACTACATCCGACGATCGCGGTTAACGACGCTCCTGAAGTGCGCGGATGCGATCTTCGATCGGGGGATGGGTAGAAAATAGCGAGCCCATGCCTCCACCGATGCCCATGGCTTTGACGGGACCTGCCAGCTCGCCAGGCTGCAGACCGCCCAGACGTGCAAGCGCATGTTGCATCGGCTGCGTAGTGCCCATCAGGTCCGCAGCACCCGCGTCAGCGCGGAATTCGCGCTGCCGTGAAAACCACGCCACCACCATGTGCGCCACAAAGCCAAGCACCAGATCAAGAACGAACACTGAAATGGTGTAGCCGATGCCGACACTGTCGCGGTCGTTGCGCAGGAGCACCCGGTCCACGAAGTATCCGATGACTCGCGAAAGGAAGATGACAAATGTGTTCATCACGCCCTGAATGAGTGTCATCGTCACCATGTCTCCGTTGGTAACGTGCGCGATTTCGTGACCGATGACTGCCTCTACCTCTTCGCGGTTCATACTCTGCAGCAAACCGGTTGAGACGGCGACCAGTGCTGAGTTCTTGAAAGCGCCCGTGGCGAATGCATTGGGTTCACCCTCATAGATGCCAACGTCTGGCATGCCGATGCCGGCCTTCTCAGAGAAACGGCGCACCGTTTGCACGATCCACTGATGGGTCGGATCCGGCGAATCGTTGATGATCTCGACACCCATCGTCCACTTCGCGACCATCTTGCTGATCAACAGCGAAAAGATGGCTCCGGTAAAACCCATCACCAGCGCAAAACCGAGCAACGCGCCCAAGTTCAGGCCGCGTGGACCGAGGAATTTGTTCAGGCCAAAAATGCTCGACACCAAGCCAAGCACCGCGACCACCGCGACGTTGGTCAGGACGAAGAGAAATATTCGTTTCATGCAATTTCCTTGATCTTGCTAAGGACAACGAGAGGTGAGCGGACGACGGCAAACAGCACTGCTTAACCACCTAGTCGTCCATAACCGCGCTCATCCGCGATATATGAACGATACCGCGAACTTCAATGGCACGGAAACCCCGGCGCGAAGGGGGTGCAAAGTGCCGCTCTTGCAGGTCAGCAGCTTTTTGGCGGAACGGCTTCAGGCAGCGACTTCGGTTGCGGAAATCGCAGTACTCGACTTTTATGCTTTTTTGACGTGCACAAGGGCGTAGCCGTTGTGCGGTGGGCACTTTAGCGTTGCGAGCCACCAAAGCCACACGCCGTTTTTGGCGAGCGACTACGTGACGACTTCCGACCTAACCACCTTGGCTTGCCTAACTACTTGTTTTTCGGCATAATTTCAGGCTTTGCTGCTTCGGCAGCCCACCAACAGGCCGATTTCTAGTAATCCACATACGGAGTGCAGGACGAGGCCAGTCACGTATCCCGGTCGATGGCGCCGTTCGCGCCACAACTGCCCGGGGCGCCGTGAAACCTGAAGGAACACCATGCAAGCTGGCATTCACCCCGAGTATCGCGAAGTTGTCTTCCACGACACTGCCGCCAACGTCAAGTGGATCACCCGTTCTACGCTGAGCACCAACCGCAAGATCACGATGGACGACGGCAAGGAATATCCGTTGGTCATCCTTGAAATCTCCAGTGCTTCGCATCCGTTCTACACCGGCAAGCAGCAGCGTATTCTCGACACTGCCGGTCGTGTTGAGCGCTTCAACAAGAAATACGCCAAGAAAGCTGCCTAACCAGCTGGCGGCATATCGGCCCGAACCGCCTTCGGCTCGGGTCAGTCCAAAAAAGGCAGCCTGGCGCTGCCTTTTTTGTTTGATCCCGCAGGCCTGCCCGGTCACCAGCCCGCCAACGGCGACACCCCGCAGGAATTTGCCACCGCACTGATTCACCAGTACCTTCACGTTCACTGCTGCCACGCTTTCGCCAATGCAACCGCGCATCAACCATCAGCCGACCGACCGCAACAAAGCGCGGTGGAAGTCATGGGCGTTGCTTGCGTTGATCGGGTTCTGGCTGACATCCGGCGTGGTCGGACGCGACCCATGGAAGCCCGACGAGCCGGTTTTCATCGGCATCCTGCAAAGCCTGCTGGAACCGGGCCTTCGTAGCAGCTGGTGGCGACCGATGGTCGCTGGCGTAGCGATCGACACCGAAAGCATTCTGATTCACTGGCTGAATGCACCGCTGGTGCTGACGCTCAAATCCCTGCTGCCACTTCATGAAGCAGCGCGCGTGGCCAATGTGGTGTGGACCGCACTGGGCATAACAGCGCTGTTCGCGGCCGCGAGGCGATGGAGTGGAGGACACATTTCGTACTTGGCCGCGATCATCAGCATCGGCTGCGTTGGGCTTTATGATCGTGCCCACGCCTATGGACCAGACATCCCGGTTTTCGCCGCCGTCGCCCTGGCGCTCTACGGTTGCGCCTGCCTGGCGGCGGCGCCTCGACGCGCCACCTTGGCGCTGGTTGCGGCGATCGTCCTTGCCTTTGCCGGCCGCTCGGTCTTGGGTTACCTGGTTGTCGCGCTGCCGATCGTGCTGCTGTGCTTTGCCCCGGTCTACTCCATGCACCGCGTCGTGCTCGTGCGTGCACTGCTGTTCGGCAGCGTGATTTGTGCGGTCTGGCTTGCTGCACTCGCCCTGCGGGACAGCGTGGCCTTCGCCGAATGGATCGACGTTGATTTCGGCCTCAAGCTCGAGGACCGTGACCGCTTCGGGCCTACGTTTTATCTGAGCACGCTACTCTGGTTCGCCTGGCCAGCATGGCCGGTTGCGATCTGGTTGGTGACGCTGCGTGCCAGAGGTTTCGGTGGTGGGTGGCAGCGCGGCGAGGTGATCGCGCCGCTCGTTTTTATTGCTAGCGAGTTTGCGACGGTATCGGCGCTGACCGAACCGCGCGCCCTACACACGCTGTACCTGTTGCCGCCCATCATCATGCTCGCCGCGTTCGGAGTCGACACTCTCAAGCGCACCTGGTACGCACTGATTGATTGGTTCGGCATTCTGGTGCTCGGCTTGACCGCGATTGCCGTGGTGATGGTGGGATCCGCCATCTACTTCGGCTGGCCACCGATGATCGCGCAGCGCATCACCGCATACGTGCCGGACTTCGCTGGCAATGCACCGTGGCTCGGCTATGGTGTAGCACTGATCGCATTCGTTGTCTGGATTGCGCTGATCCAGCCAGCGCATCAGCACGCGCGCCGCGCCATGATCAACTGGGCTGGCTGCGTCACATTCCTGTGGATTGTCGCGCAGGCACTGCTGATCAATCCGGCCAACCACATCATGTCCTATCGCGGCGTATTCACCGCGCTTAACGCCAAGTGGCCCGCGACTGGGTGCGTCAACTCGGTAGAGTTTTCCACGTCGCAGGCAGCGATGCTGCAATATCTGATCGAGCGTCGCACGTTGCCGGTCGATGACGTTGATCAGGCCAGTTGTCCGTACGTGCTGATTCAGCGTTACCGTGACCTGCCAGCGGCACCGTCCGCTTCGGATTACGCGCTCCGCTTCCGCGGCAATCGCCCGGGCGATAATGCCGAAGCGTTTGAGCTGTACGAAAGAATCATCCCCGCTGCCCCGGCAGAATCACCGACCGACACCAAGACGGATGCCCCATGAAATTTGTTGACGAAGCATTCATTGACGTCGTCGCTGGCGACGGCGGTAATGGCATGGCGTCGTTCCGCCGCGAAAAGTACATCCCGCATGGCGGCCCCGACGGCGGCGACGGCGGACGCGGTGGCAGTATCTACGCCGAGGCCGATGAAAACATCAACACCCTGATTGACTACCGCTACGCCCGTATCCACCGCGCCCAAAAGGGCGAAAACGGGCGTGGCGCCGACTGCTATGGCAAGGGCGGCGACGACCTGGTGCTCAAGATGCCGGTAGGCACTGTCATCACGGACGCCGAAACCGGCGAAGAGCTCGCGGACCTTGCAAAGCATGGCACCCGGGCGCTGATTGCCAAGGGCGGCGCCGGTGGCCTGGGCAACATCCACTTCAAATCCAGCGTCAATCGTGCACCGCGCCAGCGCACGCTCGGTGAGGCCGGCGAGAAGCGCCGCGTGCAGCTTGAGTTGAAGGTGCTTGCCGATGTCGGCCTGCTGGGTTACCCCAACGCCGGCAAGTCCACGCTTGTGCGCGCCGTGAGCGCCGCCAAGCCTAAGGTTGCGGACTACCCGTTCACCACCCTCGCCCCCAGTCTGGGTGTGGTACGGGTTGACTACGGTCGCAGCTTCGTGATCGCCGACATCCCGGGCCTGATTGAAGGCGCGGCCGAGGGCGCTGGCCTGGGCCACCAGTTCCTGCGCCATTTGCAACGCACCAAACTGATCCTGCATCTGATCGATATCGCACCGTTCGACAGTGACGTTGATCCCGTCAAGGAGGCCCGGGCGCTGGTGGCCGAACTCAAGAAGTACGACCCGGAACTCCACGCCAAGCCCCGCTGGCTGGTGTTCAACAAGGTTGATCTGCTGGACAAGAAGGAGGCCGATGCCCGCATCAAGGATGCGCTCCGCCGCCTGCGCTGGACCAAGCCGTGGTTCGCCATCAGCGGCATCAATGCGGGCGGCACGCCCGAGCTGGTGCGCGCGGTTGGCGAGCATCTGGCCGCACCTGTCGCCCCCTGATCGATTCCTGACCTCACTACGGCAATGTCGTCCTTCGAGATACTCAGGCCCGCACGGCGCATCGTCGCCAAGGTGGGCAGCGCGCTGGTCACCAATGGCGGCGCCGGCCTTGATCGTACGGCCATCGCGCGTTGGGCCGCCGACGTCGCCGCACTTCGCCAGCGTGGCGTGGAGGTGGTCTTCGTCTCCTCCGGCGCGGTGGCTGAAGGCATGGCGCGGCTTGGCTGGAAGGAGCGCCCCAAGGCGATGTCCGAGCTGCAGGCTGCTGCTGCCGTGGGCCAAATGGGGTTGGTCAACGTCTACGAGCAAGCCTTCGCAGCGCATGGTCTGCACACCGCGCAGGTGCTTCTGACTCACGAGGATCTGGCTGACCGGAAGCGCTATCTCAATGCCCGCTCAACGCTGCTGGCATTGCTCAAACACAACGTCATTCCGATCATCAACGAGAACGACACGGTCACCACCGACGAGATCAAGTTCGGCGACAACGACACGCTGGGCGCCCTGGTCGCCAACCTGGTTGACGCACAGGCATTGGTGCTGTTGACCGACCAGCGAGGCCTCTACACCGCCGACCCGCGACGCGATCCAGCTGCGCAGTTTGTCAGTGTTGGGCGCGCCGACGACACGCAGTACGAGGCGATGGCCGGCGGCACCGGCACCGGTATCTCCCGCGGCGGCATGTTGACCAAAATCCTCGCAGCGCGGCGCGCCAGCAACACCGGCATCCACACCGTAATCGCCAGTGGCCACGAGCAGGACGTGCTGCAACGCGTGCTTGGCGGCGAAGCTATCGGCACCCTCCTCTATGCCCCGGAGGCCAGCCTGGCCAAGCGCAAAAGCTGGCTCGCCGACCTGCTGCAGCTGCGCGGCCGCGTGACGCTGGACGCCGGCGCAACCAAAGCGCTGCTGCACGGTGGCAAAAGCCTGCTACCCATCGGGGTGGTCGCCGTGACCGGTGAGTTTGAGCGCGGAGAAGTGATTGGCTGTGTGGACCAGCATGGCCGCGAACTGGCCCGCGGGCTGGCCAACTACTCGTCGAGCGAGACCTTGAGGATCATGCGCAAACCCTCATCTGACATCGAGTCGGTGCTCGGGTACGTTGACGAGGATGAGCTGATCCATCGCGACAACCTGGTGGTCACGGCCTAAGTTCCGGCCCCTTGCCACGCAAGGGAACCTTCCGTCCGACTATCAACCTATCAACGAATGGCTCATGCGCTCCATGAAACCTGTTCGCCCCCTCCTGCTTGCCGCTGCCGCCGGCCTGCTCAATCTATTTGTTGGGCAAAGCCTCGCCCAGACCAGCGTGCCCGCCGCCACACCGCGACAGGCCGCGCCAGGGCTCGCCGGCACGTTGCCATCGCTGGCGCCCGTGGTCAACCAGACAGCCGCCGGTGTGGTCAATATCTCGACGCTCAGCCGCAGCGCCGAGAGCGACAACCCGATGTTCAACGACCCATTCTTCCGCCGCTTCTTCGGTGCACCGGAACGACCACGGGAGGCGCAGGCCTCGGGCTCCGGTGTCATCGTGGATGCCGGCAAGGGTTACGTGCTGACCAATCACCACGTCGTGAAGGGCGCCAGCAAAATCGTTGTCACCCTGCGTGATCGCCGGGAATTCACCGCGAAGCTCATCGGCTCAGACCCAGCCACCGATATTGCGCTGGTGCAAATCCCGCCGGAGCGGCTGACCGCCGTCAAGGTCGGAGAGTCGGACGCGCTGCAGGTTGGCGACTACGTGCTCGCGATTGGCAACCCCTTTGGCGTCGGGCAAACGGTCACCTCGGGCATTGTCTCGGCACTCGGGCGCGCCGGCCTCAACATCGAAGGCTATGAAGACTTCATCCAGACCGATGCCTCGATCAACCCCGGCAACTCCGGCGGCGCGCTAATCAATCTGCGTGGCGAGCTGATCGGCATCAACACCGCCATCATCGGCCCCACCGGCGGCAATGTCGGCATTGGCTTCGCAGTGCCCACCAACATGGCAATGCGCGTCATGGACCAGTTGGCCCGCTTCGGCGAAGTCAAGCGCGGTGGCATCGGCATCGCATCCGTCGGCGAAGTCACCCAGGACATCGCCAGGGAACAAAAGCTGCCCGCCATCGAGGGCGCTGTCATCAACACCGTGATTTCAGGCAGTCCAGCCGACAAAGCGGGGCTGCGCAAGGGCGATGTCGTGCTGAGCGCCAACGGGCGA
>Ga0116193_1002573_pt1 | contig 13695 bp, 11 predicted proteins | sample AD_UKC115_MetaG_FD_89892 | JGI IMG/M metagenome (GOLD analysis project Ga0116193, IMG submission 89892) | Active sludge microbial communities of municipal wastewater-treating anaerobic digesters from Hong Kong - AD_UKC115_MetaG | ecosystem: Engineered > Bioreactor > Anaerobic > Digestate... | reverse complement strand
CTTTCCAAGTCTAGCATAACATATTCGCATCCGGTCCGTCCAGCCCTATTTTGCGAAAAAAAATTTTTTAGGCATCTTATTTCCCTTGTCATTACTGAATCTTTTTTTTATGCTTCAGCTCTGCCATAATTTTTTAATTTAATTCCAAAAAAATAAAGAATGCCTTCACTTATCCATGCTGGCATCCACTTCTAATCTTATCAAAAACTCAACATTCTTTTAATATTAATAAATCTCCGGGTGCATGTAATAAATGTGAAAAAAATATTCCAGAAACTTAAGTTTCGCAGTCTAGAGCCTGTAAATACTCCTCGGGGTCGAGCAAAACTCGCTTCGCTCAAACAATGCTCTCCCTTTCCTCGTCGTATTAACAGGCTCTATAACTTGCTTCACAATGTTTCTTCCATATTTTTCTTCACTTAAGTAATATGCACCCTTAAACTCCAACCCTTTTCAATCTTCAATAGCTTCTATCTCAAACCTGCCCGCATCCATGTTAACATTCAATTCTATCTTGGTATCCATTTGGTCATAATTTTTTGAAACATAATACTCCCCTTGCTTTTCCAGTCTCAAATCTTTAAAGTCGGTAGAACTTGCATCTCCATCAAACTTAACCTTTACACCAGAGTTTACAGGAACAAATACCTGAACCTTAGCTGCGTCAGCATCAATATTTACCTTTGTTTTATCATACTTCTGACCCAATTTAAGTTTGAAGTTCCCGGCATCACCGTCAATATCAACTGATTTAACCTTTAATTGTGATAAATCCAGATCCGAGTTTATCGCAATAAGATTCATATTCATATCCCAGATAATTTCCTTATTTACATTCAGGATACATTTCCTGTCAATTGTAATTTTTCCTGTTGAAAACAGTGATTGAAAAAAACTTCCGATTGCTACTTTGCTGTCTGTATCAATTTCTACTATTGCAGTCTTTTTACCATCTTTGTAATTCACTTTGTGGTTTACATTTATATTTTCAGCCTTACCTACTATCAAATTTTCTTCGGATGAACCTATTGTAAGTTTCAGTGCCGAAGCATCAAGTTTAAGTTCGCCATCTCCGGTTTCTTCGAACTGTTCAATTACAAACGGTTTACTAATATTATCGCTGGTTTTGGGGGTATTACTCTCAACATAATTTCCATATATTATCATTACTGCAAAAAATGCTACCCATGTTAAAATTTTTACAAAATAGTATTTTCTAAAAATTATGTTTAGTCCGGTAACTATGAGTATTAAAGATATTGTCAACTCAATATGGTTCAAGAAAACCATAAAAACAGAACTGTTCAAAACACCAAACTGAATCAAAAATGCCAATACCCCAATGGCTATTAGTAACACACCAAATCCTATACCTTTCTTGCCCATTTTACTTCCTCCCATTCTTAAAAACAATAGAGACTCCAATTAACACTAGCAAAACAGGAATTAATTTTATAAAATCAATTTTCGGTATATACTCCTTGACTAAAAACAAAACACCAAGTACTATAAGGCTAATTCCCACAAAGTTCTTACTTTTTTGTGGATCATGCGTCTTAGTCTTCATACTATCCCCCATTACTTGTGTAAAATCTTTTTCACTGTCATACTCGGTATTAACCCCAAAATCCCTGTCTCCATCATAAAAATTACCCGGTTTATAGCTCTCCTTCTCAGGCATTATAAATACTCCAACAATATATGCCAGCAAGCCTAATCCCCCGGAAAAAGCCATCAATACAAAACCAAGCCTTATAATAGTTGAATCAATATTAAAATACTCAGCTATTCCACCACAAACACCAGCTAGAACTTTATCATGTTTTGATCGTCTCAACTTGCGCTCCATAAAAATTTCTCCTCCTTAAAATTTGTTTACCAAAATATATACTTTTCTTCTATTAATACAACTTCCTAAAAAATCTTTTTCTCAAAAATATTATACGGACCTGTAAAAAAAAAGTCTTATATTTTTAAAAAATTTGTTTTTTCAGATCAATTTACACCAAGCTGTAATATTTATGTCTCAAACCTCCATATTCAGGTCAGGAATTTCTTATGACTTGCTAAAATCTCTGCTAATAGGTAAGTTGTCAAATTCCGATAATATAATAGATGTATGGAGTATTATAGTTTTCTTCACAATACTTATTTCTTATGTTAATATTAAAGTACACCCTATAACAGCTATAGTATTGTCTGCTGTATTGGGCATGGTGCCATTGATAGCAAGCTCTTTTGTTGGTATTTTTTAGCGCACAACACTCTAAAAACAATTGCAGGGGGTGCAAATTGTATATTCACAATTCTTAGTGTGAATATACATATAAAATGAAGATATTTTATGACGTAAAAAAGAGAAGAATAATTATTAGATCCGTAATAGTTATAATTTCTTTGTTTTCAATTGTAATGATAATCAAGGCATCTATCACAACGCCTTCAGTTAATCCCACTTTGGCGTCCGATACTGATACCAGAAACTCTACTGATGTTTCTGGTCAAAACACTGCAAATAAACCTGTTGACAACTCAAAGAGCAGTACCTCCACAGTAACACCAATACCAACTTCAGGAAAAGCTACCGCTTCAACCTTCGCAGATACTACTAATAAAACCGCTGTGCATACGTCAACAAGCGTCATTAGCCCTGCTCCAACTAAAGATGTCAAACCTACTGTTGCAAATATTACCAAACCCACTCCAACTAAAAATGTTAAGCCTACTGCTGCAAATATCACTAAACCCGCTCCAACTAAAGCTATGACACCTACTGCTGCAAATATCACTAAACCCACTCCAACTAAAGCTGCAAAACCTACTGTTAAAAATGGTCCTGCACCCATTGTGACCAAAACCAATAATCCTACTCCGAAGGCCACCAATACGAAATCTTCCGTGGAACTTCAGGTAATGTATTTTAACGGTAATTCTTCAACTACTGCCAACACTATTAACCCAATGTTTAAGCTTATCAACAATGGTAACACTGACATAAATCTTTCAGATGTAAAAATAAGGTATTACTTTACTGTTGATAGTGATATAAGGCAAAACTTCTGGTGTGACTGGTGCACTGCCGGAACATCCAATGTGTTCGGAAGCTTCAATAAACTTTCATCAGCTATAAGCAATGCAGACCATTACCTCGAGGTAGGTTTTTCACGCGAATCAGGTTTAATTCATCCGGGCAAAAGTATTGAAGTACAAACAAGGTTTTCTAAAGATAACTGGACAGACTATAGCCAATCAAATGACTATTCCTTCAACCCTTCTAAAGGGTATACACTCTCAAATAAAATTACTATTTATATAAACGGCAAGCTTATATTTGGTAAGGAACCTCTTTAAAACTGTAATTTCAAACATTTCAACAGAACGAAAGGAGCATATCCAATGGTGCTTCTCCCTTTATTAATTGCAATTTTTATAATAAGCACCAACTACACTATATCTGACAGCGATACTTTCTTTCATATAAAAGTTGGAGAGCATATTTCCAAATATGGTTTTCCAACTCAAGACCCTTTTTCAATGCATAATTTAAACTATACACCCCACGAATGGCTCTCAGACTATATTTTTTACAGGGTTTACAGCACCTTTGGTTATTTTGGACTTTCAATCCTGCTCTGCATTCTTTTGTCTGTTCTGGTTTTTGTAATGTATAAAACCAACAACCTGCTAAATTCTAATATAAATTACCTTTCTTTTATTTTTACTTTTGGAAGCATTTACGTGCTAAACTTGTTCAAATTCTTTGTTGTAAGACCCCATATCTTTAGTTTTATAATATTTGTACTTGAAATTTACCTGATTGAATCTTATATAAAGTCAAAACGAAAACTATATCTGTCCATTATTCCGGTACTATCGTTGCTCCTTGCAAATCTCCACATCGGCACGCTGCCTATGTTTTTAATCTTGCTGCTTCCATACATTGCTGATAATATAATTAAATTAGAAAAAAACAGTATCTGCTCCGAAGGCAATAAATCTGACTTAAAGCTGCTGTTTTCAACATTCTTATGTTCAATCATTGCTTCATTCATAAACCCATATGGACTTCAAAAATTGATGTATTTCACTATATTGTTTAATTCAAACACACAAACTGTTTACGAGTGGCAGAGCCCATCCTTTAAAGGTGCACAGGGTCTGCTAATATTTTCAACATTTGCAATCGGGTTAATGATAATGATATTGTCCAAATCCAGAATTCAGCTAAAAATTGTTTTAATGTACTTCGGACTAATGTTTATGTCATTATACAGCATTAGATACTATTCATATTTTATGCTACTTACAGGCCCTTTTTTAGGAAATATCCTATATAGTGCTTTCAACATAAAACCCATAAAAATCCTTGAGCTTGACAAGCCAAAACACATGCTTATCAGCATATTAATGGCGACATTTATAATATCTTCTGCGCTTTTTAAGTTTACCAATAATTTTATATCTGTAAATTTTGATAAATTTCCTGTAAACGCAATCAACTACCTCAAGGAAAACACAGATTGTCAAAATACCAAGGTGTTTAACGATTACTCCTATGGAGGATATATGATGTTAAACGGCATCAAGGTGTTTATTGACTCGAGGCAGGATTTATATCTCGAAGCCTATAATAAAAATTGCAAGGTATATACCGATTACCTGAGTTTAATTCGAGGAAATACCCACTATAGGGATGTATTTAATAAATATGGTTTTGAATATTTTATAATTTCAAAAGATAGTTTGCTCAATACCTATGTATCAAACGATACCTCATTTAGAAAAATCCTATCTGATAAGTATTCCATCCTGTATAGTAAAAATTAGCATTACGGAAAGCAGCCATTTTCATGGTGTTCCACTTATATAATTTTTCTAAAAGAGTTTGTTTTGTAAACAAATTTTTCAAAAACTATAGACAACCGAACATATGTTTGCTATACTGTTAATAGAAAGTTTTTTGAAAGTAGGTTGATTTTATGAACAAAGTTATGCTAATTGGAAGACTAACCCAGGACCCTGAAGTAAGGCACACTACCACCAACAAAACACTCTGTCAGTTCAGACTTGCTGTAAACAGAAGGTTTACAAAGCAGGGTGATGAACAACAAGCCGATTTTTTCCCTATAGTTGCTTGGGAAAAAACCTCAGAATTTTGCAGCAACTATTTCCGTAAAGGACAGCAGGTTGCAGTATTAGGCAGACTGCATAACAGAACCTGGGACGATGCCGAAGGTAAAAGACACTATATAACTGAAATCATTGCTGAAGAAGTATCCTTTGCAGACAGCAAAAAGTCGTCAGACCTTTTACAAACTACCGATACATCAATTTTCCAAAGTCCCGTCGGAGATTTCAACTCTCAGAACGACGCAGCTGAACTCCCATTTTAAATATAATTATTGATATAGGCTCTTTCGGCCATATCGCAACATTTAGTTCTTGAGATTTCTCATATAAATAGGCAAACAACTATCCGTTGTCTGCCTATTTTGTTTAGTCAAAGCCGTTAATTTTACACAACTATTTTTTACTGTTGCTCTAAACTTTTTTTATCATTAACCGATATTCAAAATAAGTAATTTAGTTACTTTTTTTGTAAATCTAAATAACCTCTTAATTAGTTAAGGAGCATATTATATGGATAATATAATGATCTGCAACGAGGAAAAATGCGTTGGTTGTAACAAGTGTATTTATGTATGTCCTGTTGAAGGAGCAAATATATCGTATATAAAGGATGGAAAAAGCTGCACAACAGTTGATGCTACAAAATGCATAGCATGTGGATCATGTATAGGCGCATGTGACCATCAGGCAAGAACATATAAAGATGACCTTGATGCCTTACTTAGCGCTCTTAATAATGGAAAAAAAATAAGTATTCTTGCTGCCCCTGCATTTAAAATCAACTATCCCAACTATAAAGATATTCTCGGATTCCTTAAGAGTCTTGGTATAATCAATTTTTATGACGTTTCCATAGGTGCTGATATTACAACCTGGGCATATCTCCGTGTTATAAAAGACAGGAATCTGAAATCTGTTGTTGCACAACCATGCCCCTCGGTAGTTAGTTACGTTCAAAAATATCGGCATGAAATACTACCATACCTTTCTCCAATTCAAAGTCCGATGATGTGTACTGCAATTTACCTGAGAAATCGACTAGAAATTGAGGATAATTTTTGCTTTCTTTCTCCATGTATAGCTAAGAAAGCAGAAATAACCGACCCTAACACAAAAAATTATGTCAAATATAACGTAACGTTTCAATCCCTACTTGATTATATAAAGGACAACGGAATTAATGTATCTTCTTTTACAAAATGTGATTTTTCAGTTCACTCTTTTCTGATTGGCGATATATATAGTTCCCCCGGAGGCCTAAAAGAAAACATACATATGTATAAAAAGGATGCCTTTGTCAAACAGGTGGAGGGTTCTCAGCATGCCTACAAATACCTTGATGAATATGCACAAAGAAGTATTGAAGGTAAAAGTCTCCCTCTCTTAGTTGATGTCCTAAACTGTCAAAACGGTTGCAATCTTGGAACAGGGACATCTAAAGATATGAATGTCACCGATGTTGATGAACTGGTACATACCCTGAAAACAAATAAACCATCAAAATTTAAACAAAAACCCAAAAACCTATTTAAATATTTTGACAAAAACCTTAAATTGGATGACTTCATCAGAAATTACACAAAAGAAGAAATCGCCCTGCCTAAAGAACCCAGTGAAGAAGACTATGATATTATATTTAGCAAAATGTTTAAGCATACCAATGAAGATAGAATCAGAAATTGCTTCGCCTGCGGTTACAGCAATTGCCATGGTATGGCAAAGTCTATTTTTAATGGCTTTAATCATATTGAAAACTGCATTGACTATAACATGAAAACTTCTCAACAAAAAGAGCTTCTAGAGCAAAGGAATACTGAAATGCAAAATCTCCTAAATCAGATTGAAGAAATGAGCGGAGAAAAAAACAGTCGGCTTGAAATACTACAAGAAAGAGTAAATGATATAACTAAACTCTTGAACGATGTTGCAGTCGGAAGTAATGAAAATGCAAAATCTATAACCAATATAAACGAATCAACAGGTTTATTACTATCTGTATCAGAGATGTTAAAACAGAGTATTGGTAAAATGAAGGACAGCATTGAAAACTATAAAGGGGTTACAGAACAAATAGTAGGAATATCGGAACAGACTAATTTACTGGCACTAAATGCCTCTATAGAAGCTGCCAGAGCTGGTGAAGCAGGAAAAGGGTTTTCTGTTGTGGCAGATGAGGTCAGAAAACTAGCCGAAGAAACCAGAAGTACTGTGCAATCAACACAAAACGACGAAAAAACAATCACTGAAAACATATCAAATATTTTTTCTCTCTCAGCGACTTTAGACGAAAGCATTCACAATATCCATAAAGAAATATTTGAAATTACAGCTGCTATACAGGAAATTACAGCCAAACAACAGGAACTGGCCAGTACATCCAACCTGCTGCTTGAAGAACAAAAAATGAGTTAACATTTTGTCAACCCATAAATTACAAACTCTATTTTTAATTATAAGGAGGCAAGCATTCAAAACTCTTAATCTAATAGTATCCCTACAGGACAGTGGTCAGACCCAATAATGTCGGAATAAACCAAAGAATCCTTCAGTCTGTCTTTAATACTTTCTGATATTATGAAATAGTCTATTCTCCACCCTGCATTGTTTTGCCTTGCATTAAACATATAGGACCACCACGTATAAATTCCTGCCATATCTGGATAAAGATATCTGAAAGTATCAATCAAACCACTATTTATATAATTGTCAAATTTACTTCTTTCCTCGTCAGTAAATCCGGCATTTTTCCTGTTTGACTGCGGGTTTTTAAGGTCTATCTCCTTATGTGCAACATTTAGGTCACCGCAAACTATTATAGGTTTGTGCTTTTCAAGCGATTTTAAATAGGTCAGAAAATCATCTTCCCATTTCATTCGATACTCAAGCCTTGCAAGACCTCGCTGAGAATTAGGTGTGTAAACTCCAACAAAGTAGAAATTCTCGTATTCAAGAGTAATAACCCTTCCTTCTTTATCGTGTTCATCTATTCCTATTCCATAAGCTACATTAATAGGCTGAACTTTGGTAAATACAGCCACTCCCGAATAACCTTTCTTTTGAGCATAATTCCAATACTGATAATAACCCTCGGCAGGTATTTCAACTTGTCCTTCCTGAACCTTAGTCTCCTGAATACAAAATATATCAGCGTTTTCCTTTAAAAAAAACTCCATAAATCCTTTGCCCATTACAGCCCTTATTCCGTTTACATTCCAAGATATCATCTTTAGCATTATTTTGTCCCTTTCATGAAAGAAATAGATTCTCATACTATTATAAAAGTCAAAAAGTTATAATGCAAAACTTTTTGACTTTTATATATTTTCAAGAGAGCTACTGATTTACATTAGCTCCATAGCAGACAATACCTCTTTCAGAGTCAACTGTAACTACCGAGCCATTTTTCAGTATCTTTGTTGCGTTATCCGCACCGATTATAACAGGTATTTCAAGTGCAAGACCTACTGTAGCTGCATGAGAATTCTGTCCACCCTCTTCAACTACTAATGCTGATGCCCGTTTGATTATAGGAAGAAATTCGTTGGTAGTATAAGATACAACCAGAATATTTCCATCTGAAAAATTTTCGTTAGCCTCATCAACAGACCTTGCAACCCGTATTTCTCCGGTTATAGTGCCTGTGCCTATGCCGGTTCCCTGCACAAGAACCTTTCCTACAATATGTACCTTTAGTATGTTAGTTGTTCCGCTCATACCGATAGGTAAGCCTGCAGATATAACAGCAATATCTCCATTTCTTACACATTTTGATTCCAGTGCCTTTTCAACCCCCATATCGAACATTTCATCAGTTGATGTAGCTTCCGGCACAAGATAAGGCAAAACTCCCCATGACAGAGATAACTGACGCTGCACTCTTGGAGATACTGTCGTTGCAATTATGGGACATTGAGGTCTGAACCTGGATATCATCCTTGCCGTGTGGCCGGAATGAGTAACGGTAATTATTGCCGAAGCCTTTAAATCCTGGGCTGTAGTACATGTAGCATGGCTTATTGCATTAGTTACATTCGGTGAAAAATCATACTGCTTCCTTTGAAACTTATCCCAATAATCAATTGACCCTTCTGCTTTTCTAGCGATTTTAGCCATTGTCTCCAGTGTCTCTAAAGGATATTTTCCGATTGCAGTTTCACCGGAAAGCATGATAACACTTGTACCATCATAAATAGCATTTGCTATATCACTGGTTTCAGCTCTTGTAGGTCTTGGATTTCTAATCATTGAATCAAGCATCTGTGTGGCAGTAATAACAGGCTTGCCGCTTCTGTAACACTTTTCTATCAGCATCTTCTGTACCACCGGAACCTCTTCGACTGGGATTTCAACTCCTAAGTCTCCTCTTGCTACCATTATACCATCTGATACTTTTATAATTTCATCAACATTTTCTATAGCTTCTCTGTTCTCTATCTTGGCAATTACACATAAATCCTGACCACCGTTATTCTCCAGAACCTTTTTTATATCCATAACATCAGAAGCTTTCCTGATAAAAGAAGCAGCAATAAAGTCAAATTCATTTTCTATGGCAAACTTTATATCTTCAATATCCTTTTCAGTTAGTGAAGGAAGCTGGACTTCTACACCCGGGACATTAACCCCCTTATGGTTTCCAATCATTCCCCCGTTTAGCACCTCACAAATAATGTCCTTATCTTTGATATTGATAACTTCCAACTCAACCAACCCATCATTGATAAGTATTCTTGTTCCTTTTTTTACATCCTTATACAAGCCTTTGTACGATACTGAACATCTGGTAACATCACCTAGTATATCGGCATTTACCAGTGTAAACCTCTCTCCTTCTTTTAGCTGTGCTTCGCCATTTTCAAAGTCCCCAAGCCTTATTTCAGGCCCCTTTGTATCCAAAAGGAGAGGAATAGGAAGCCCTAATTCGTCTCTAACCTTCTTAAAGCGATCGGCACGTATTTTATGCTCCTCATGTGTCCCATGAGAAAAATTAAGACGGACAATATCCATACCTTTTTGCATCAAACTCCTTAACATATCTTCACTATCAACTGCTGGTCCTAACGTACAGATTATTTTGGTCTTTCTCATTTACTATAATACCTCCAAACATAATAAAAGCGTAAGAAAAAGTACATTCTTACGACTTTGTAATACTTGTACATGTTATTATTAATCTACAGTGCATTTTCTCTAATAATACCACATAGTTTTAAGTTTAAAACAAATTGCTTAATTAAAAGAGGGGTGCAAATAACATTAAACCACTCATGTATTTAGTCAATTTAATTTATATCATCATTTTACGCAAATCTCAAAGTCGAAATTTGTCCATTATTAGATAATTTCAACTTCTTTCAATCAAAATCACTTATGTACTGAAATTATCTCGGCTTCACTAAGTGCAAATATACTTTAATGAAAATTCGCTTCGCGAAGATAGGATTAAATAAATTCCTATACATAAATAGAAAACACGAATTTGATTAATCCGTGTTTTCTATTATGTTAAACTTAAAATTCAGCAGTCTTAACAGTCCTTGGAAATGCTATAACATCTCTTATATTCGACATACCTGTGATATACATTATGGCTCTTTCAAAGCCCAGACCAAATCCGGCATGCTTTGTTCCACCGTATTTTCTTAAGTCTAAATACCACCAGTAGTCATCTTTATGAAGTCCAAGTTCATCCATTCGTTTCTCAAGATAATCAAGTCTTTCTTCCCTCTGACTTCCGCCGATTATCTCACCAACCCCGGGTACCAAAAGATCCATGGCTGCAACCGTTTTGTTATCGTCATTCATTCTCATGTAGAATGCCTTAATGTCCTTTGGGTAATCAGTTACAAACACAGGTTTTTTAAAAATCTGCTCTGTAAGATATCTTTCATGCTCTGTTTGAAGATCTGTCCCCCATTCTACAGGGTACTCAAACTTATCCTTTTCCTTTTTAAGCAATTCAATTGCCTCCGTATAGGTCACATGCTCAAATTTGGAGTTAACGATATTATTAAGCCTTTCAAACAAGGTGTTATCAACAAAGCTATTGAAAAACTCCATCTCTTCCGGTGCATTTTCCATGCAGTAGTTTATTATAAATTTCAACATATCTTCTGCAAGTTCCATATCATCACGAAGGTCTGAGAAAGCTATCTCCGGCTCTACCATCCAGAACTCGGCAGCATGCCTTGCTGTATTTGAGTTTTCAGCCCTGAAGGTCGGTCCGAAGGTATAGATATTTCTGAAAGCCATACAGTAGGTTTCACCTTCTAACTGTCCACTAACGGTGAGATTTGTCTCCTTTGCAAAGAAATCCTCACTGTAATCTATACTTCCCTCTTTAGTTTTCGGTATATTGTTCAGGTCAAGGGTTGTAACACGGAACATTTGACCGGCACCTTCCGCGTCACTCCCGGTTATTATTGGCGTATGAACATATACAAAGCCTCTTTCCTGAAAAAACTTATGTATAGCATATGCCGCAAGAGATCTTATTCTAAATACAGCCGAAAAAGTATTAGTTCTTGGCCTTAAATGGGCTATAGTTCTCAAATACTCAAATGTGTGTCTTTTCTTCTGGAGAGGATAGTCCAGTGTGGACGCTCCTTCAATTTCAATATTACTTGCTTTAAGCTCAAAAGGCTGCTTTGCATTTGGAGTTTCAACAAGCGTTCCCCGTACAATAATAGATGATCCCACAGGAATTTTTGCTATTTCCCTAAAGTTAGGTACATTCTTCTCCTCAAAAACAATTTGAAGGTTCTTAAAAAAAGATCCATCGTTAATTTCAATGAATCCGAAGGTTTTTGAATCCCTAACGGTTTTTACCCAGCCTGCAACGGTTATTTCATTGTTGATATAATCACCTGCTTGTCTATACAGGCTTTTGATCATTATACTTTTCATACCTATTAACCCCTTTGTTAATTAGTATATTCTCTTTAAGATATAATCTAAAAGAAAATAATAATATTTGACATTTCAAATATATTGAACGCGATAAAGATTTTAAATCGCGCTTCAATTTCCTTAATATAATATCACGAAAATCAAATTTTTCAATAAATAATCATTTTCGTGATTTATATAGTTATACTGAATATTTATTGCACTAATAAATATTGTACACGGAATTTTATTGAAATGCCAATATTATTATTGTATTATTCTCTATATTTTATAACGGTTAAAAAAATTTTGCTAATAAATATCTTCGGATATTATAACAATTTTATATTTGCTTTGTCACATATCTCAATCATTTCGTCAGACCATATGGAAGCTTGCACTTCACCTATATGGGCTTTTTTCAAAAAGTACATACATATTCTTGACTGCCCTATTCCGCCTCCTATAGTATACGGAAGCTTCTTCTCCAGCAAATCCTTATGGAATTTAAGGCGCTTGCGGTCTTCACAGCCTGACTCTTTAAGCTGGCTTGCAAGGGAATCTTCGTCAACCCTTATTCCCATAGAAGATATTTCAAAAGCTCTGTTTAGGACAGGATACCACAGAACTATATCTCCGTTAAGCTCCCAGTCATCATAGTCCGGGGCTCTGCCATCATGCTTGATACCGGATTTCAGTATACCACCGATTTTCATTACGAATACAGCCTTTTTCTCTTTTGCTATCATATCTTCCCTTTCCTTGGGTGAAAGCGAAGGATACATATCCTCAAGTTCCTGAGTAGTTATAAAAAATATTTCTTCGGGCAGAATTTCAGGAACAGCAGTATATTTGCTACATACAAATTTTTCAGTTTGTCTTACAGTACTATAGATCTTTTTGACAATATCCTTTAAAGTATCAACATTCCTGTCTTCCTTTGCAAGAACACGTTCCCAGTCCCACTGGTCAACATATATGGAGTGAAGATTATCAAGATCTTCATCTCTTCTGATAGCGTTCATATCTGTATAAAGCCCTTCACCCACTTGAAAATCATATTTTCCAAGAGCCATACGCTTCCACTTTGCAAGAGAATGTACAACTTCCACAGTATCTCCACCAATTCCCTTTACATCAAAAGACACAGGCCTTTCAACTCCATTGAGGTTATCATTCATACCTGTATCAGGTTTTATAAACAGCGGCGCAGATACACGACTTAAATTTAATGCTTTTGCCAATTCGCTTTCAAAATAGTCTTTTATCTTCTTTATCGCTTCCTCAGTCTGTCTTACTGACAATATAGGATCATAGTTTGAAGGTATTATAAGTCTATCCGTCATTTAATTTTCCTCCTCAAAACACAATAAATAGTCACTTCTACACATTATATCATGGTTTTCATCCAACATCCACATAAAGGTGAAATCTTAATAAAAGAATTTTTTAAAATTCAATCCTGCAAATTATTCGACATTAAAAGTCAGTTTAATTTTCATCTAACATAGTTAACCTTGAAGTGATCAATATTGTGTACATATTATTTAGTTAAAGAAAAATATGGAAGAAACATTGTGAAGCAAGTTGTAGAGCCTGTTAATACGACGAGGAAAGGGAGAGCATTGTTTGAGCGAAGCGAGTTTTGCTCGACCCCGAGGAGTATTTACAGGCTCT
>Ga0116193_1002571_pt1 | contig 13705 bp, 8 predicted proteins | sample AD_UKC115_MetaG_FD_89892 | JGI IMG/M metagenome (GOLD analysis project Ga0116193, IMG submission 89892) | Active sludge microbial communities of municipal wastewater-treating anaerobic digesters from Hong Kong - AD_UKC115_MetaG | ecosystem: Engineered > Bioreactor > Anaerobic > Digestate | place... | reverse complement strand
TCACCGCCAGCGCGATCAGCACGCCGCCGACCGCGGCCAGCATGGCGCCCAGGATGAAGGTGAAGGAGATGACGCGGTTGGTGTCGATGCCCAGCAGGTTGGCCATGTGCATGTCCTGCGAGCAGGCGCGCGAGGCCCGGCCCATGCGCGAGTTGCGGATGTACAGCGTCAGCCCGATCATCAGCACCACGGTGACGGCGATCACCAGCACGCGGGCGTAGGGAATGTAGATTTCGAAGCCGCCTTCGCCGGCGAAGCGGAAGGCGCCGGGCAGCAGCGCCGGCACCGCCATGTCGCGCGCGCCCTGGCCCAGCGCCACCCAGTTCTGCAGGAAGATCGACATGCCGATGGCCGAGATCAGCGGCACCAGGCGCGGGCTGTCCCGCAAGGGCTTGTAGGCTAGCTGGTCGACCGCGTAGCCGTAGACGCCGGTGATCAGCACCGCCGCCACCAGCATCAGCCCGATGACCAGCGCGACCGGCAGCCCGCTTTGCACCCCCACCGCCGACAGCGTGACCAAGCCGACGTAGCCGCCGATCATGTAGATCTCGCCGTGGGCGAAGTTGATCATGCCGATGATGCCGTAGACCATGGTGTAGCCGATGGCGATCAGGGCGTAGATCGCACCCAGCGAGAGGCCGTTGAACAGCTGCTGGATGAGTTGCGGCAGGAAGTCGGACATGCGAAGTCTCCGTTGGGTCGCATCCGCGCGCGGCGCAGCAGACGACGCCCCGGGTCTGCCCCCTGTGGGTCGGGGAGTTGCCGGGGCGTTTTAGGGCGTGTTTACTTGACGAGCGACTTGCTGCCGTCCTTGTGCCATTCGAAGACCTGGAACTCGAAGGACTTCAGGTCGCCCTTGGCGTCCCAGGACACCGGGCCGATCGGGGTCTCGAAGCTGGTCTTGTGCATGTAATCGGCCACCTTCTTGGGGTCGTCGCCCACGGCCTTGATGCTGTCCAGGATCACCTGAGTGGCCGCGTAGGAGGTCAGCTGGAAGGCGCCCGAGGGGTCGCGCTTCTTGTCCTTGAAGGCCTTGACGATGGCGGCGTTCTTGGGGTTGGCCGAGAAGTCGGCCGGCAGCGTCAGCAGCATGCCTTCGACGGCCGGGCCGGCAATGGCGTTGATCTCGGGGTTGCCCACGCCCTCGGGGCCCATCATCTTGACCTTCAGGCCCTGCTCGCCGGCCTGGCGCAGCAGCAGGCCCATCTCGGGGTGGTAGCCGCCGTAGTAGACGAAGTCGACGCCCGCGCTCTTGAGCTTGGTGATGACGGCCGAGTAGTCGCTGTCGCCGGCGTTGATGCCCTCGAACAGCACCACGTTGATGCCGGCCTTCTTCAGGTCGTCGCGCACGTTGGCGGCAATGCCCTGGCCGTACGACTGCTTGTCGTGCAGCACGGCGACCTTCTTGGGCTTGATCTTCTGGGCGATGAACTTGGCGGCCGCGGGGCCCTGCTGGTCGTCGCGCCCGATGGTGCGGAAGAGGTAGTGGAAGTTCTTGCCGTCGGTCAGCGCGGGGGAGGTGGCCGACGGGGTGACGACGACCACGCCCTCGTTGTTGTAGATCGGCGCGGCGGCGATCGAGGCGCCCGAGCAGACCGGGCCGACCACGTAGTGGATCTTGTCGTTGACCACGCGGTTGGCCGCCACTGGGCCCTGCTTGGGCTCGCAGGCGTCGTCCACCACCACGGTCTCGATCTTCTTGCCGTTCACGCCGCCGGCGGCGTTGAACATCTCGACGGCGGTCGACACGCCTTCCTTGACCATGTCGCCGTACTGGGTCACCGGGCCGGTGGCCGGGCCCACGATGGCGATCTTGATCTGCGCCTGGGCGCTCGAGAATGCGAACAGGCCTGCCATGCCCAGCGCGGCGGCAACGCTCTTCATGCGAAAGGAAGTGCTCATGGAATCTCTCTCCAACGTGACCAATGAATCATCGGGCGCGTGCCGGATACCGGCGCGCTTTCCCGTCTGGTTAAGAGAGGCGAGTCTACTGCTTTCGCTTCTTTACACAGATCAAGCCAACCGCAATGGGAGCAGGTGAATACGGGCGTCCGTGGGGTGCTTCGGGGCGCGCCGCGCCCGCCGTGGCACCGCCGCGCCTTGCGGATAATCGGGGCCCTCATGCCCGTGCCGCTGCCTGCCACCTCCGCCCTCCCGATCGCGTTTCCCGACAGCCTGCCGGTTTCTGCACGCCGCGCGGAGATTGAAGAGGCACTGCGCGCGCACCAGGTCATCATCGTCTGCGGCGAAACCGGCTCGGGCAAGACCACCCAGCTGCCCAAGATCGCGCTGGCCATGGGCCGGGGGCGCCTCAACGCCCGGCCGGGCGAGCGCGGCCGCCTGATCGGCCACACGCAGCCGCGGCGCATCGCCGCCAGCAGCGTGGCCAAGCGCATCGCGCAGGAGCTGAACACGCCGCTGGGCGAGGTGGTGGGCTACAAGGTGCGCTTCCAGGACCGCCTCTCGCCCGGCGCCTCGGTCAAGCTGATGACCGACGGCATCCTGCTGGCCGAGACGCAGACCGACCCGCTGCTGCAGGCCTACGACACGCTGATCATCGACGAGGCGCACGAGCGCAGCCTGAACATCGACTTCCTGCTGGGCTACCTCAGGCAGCTGCTGCCGCGCCGGCCCGACCTGAAGGTCATCGTCACCTCGGCCACCATCGACGCCGAGCGCTTTGCCAAACACTTTGCCGATGCCAAGGGGAAAGACGCCCCCGTGCTGATGGTGTCGGGCCGCACCTACCCGGTGGAGCAGCGCTGGCGCCCGTTCGAGGAAAGCCGCGACCACGGCCTGAACGAGGCCATTGCCGACGGCGTGGACGAGCTGTGGGCCGGCGCCGCCGGCGGCGACATCCTGGTGTTTTTGCCCGGCGAGCGCGAGATCCGCGAGGCGGCCGACCATCTGCGCAAGCACCTGGCCGCGCACCCGGTGCTGCGCAGTGCCGAGGTGCTGCCGCTGTTCGCCCGCCTGTCGCAGGCCGAGCAGGACCGCGTGTTCGACGCGCACCACGGCCGGCGCATCGTGCTGGCCACCAACGTGGCCGAGACCTCGCTCACCGTGCCAGGAATCAAATACGTCATCGACGCCGGCACGGCGCGCGTCAAGCGCTACAGTTATCGCAGCAAGGTCGAGCAGCTGCTGATCGAGCCGGTGAGCCAGGCGGCGGCCAACCAGCGCGCCGGCCGCTGCGGACGCGTGGCCGAGGGCATCTGCATCCGCCTGTACGACGAGAAGGACTTTGCCGGCCGCCCGCGCTTCACCGACCCGGAAATCCTGCGCTCCTCGCTGGCCGGCGTGATCCTGCGCATGAAGAGCCTGCGGCTGATGGCCGACGGCGCGCGGGTGGAGGACTTTCCCTTCCTGGAGCCGCCCTCGGGCCGCGCCATCGCCGACGGCTACCAGCTGCTGGGCGAGCTGGGCGCGGTCGACGACGCGGGCGAGCTGACGCCCCTGGGCCGCGAGCTGGCGCGCCTGCCGCTGGACCCGCGCGTGGGCCGCATGATCCTGGCCGGGCGCGAGCGCTCCTGCCTGCGCGAGGTGCTGGTGATCGCCAGCGCGCTCAGCGTGCAGGACGTGCGCGACCGCCCGCTGGAGCAGCAGGCCCAGGCCGACCAGCAGCACGCCAAGTTCGACGACGAGAAGAGCGAGTTCAGCGGGTACATCAAGCTGTGGCAGTGGCTGCAGGATGCGCGCGGAGGAAATGGCCCCCACGCTCCGCGCTCCGCGTCTGCGCTGCCCCCCGAGGGGGCTGCGGCCGCCTTGGGGCGGCCCGGCGGCGGCCGGGCGCCTCAAACGCGGCGTGAGATGGTGGAGCAGGGCAGTGCGCCGACCCGCAAACCCGCCAACGTGGCTGCCTTGCCAGTGGCGCAGCGGGTGGAGATGGCGCTGGCTGCCGCCCGTGCCGCCTTGGGGCAGCCCTCACCCCAGCCCTCTCCCAGAGGAAGAGGGAGCAAGACCGCCGCGCAACTCCCTCCCCCTCTGGGGGAGGGCAGGGGTGGGGGCAGCCCCACCCACAAAATCAGCAACCGCCAGTACGAGCAGCTGCTGCGCCAGAACTTCATCAGCGTGCGCCGCGTGCGCGAATGGCGCGACATCCACACGCAGCTGCACACCGTGGTGGCCGAGCACCAGTGGCAGGAGAACACGCAGCCGGCCGGCTATGAGGCCCTGCACAAGGCGCTGCTGACCGGCCTGCTGGGCAACGTCGGCTGCAAGATCGAGGCCGAGGGCAAGGCCGGCGCGGCGGCGGGCGAATACCTGGGGCCGCGCGGCATCAAGTTTCATCGCCACCCGGGCGCGCATTTATCCAAGCGGCCGGGCCGCTGGGTGGTGTGCGCCGAGCTGGTGGAGACCACGCGCCTGTACGGCCGCGGCATGGCCCACATCGAGCCGCAGTGGCTGGAGGAGGTGGCGGGCCATTTGCTGAAACGGCAGGTGCTCGATGCGCACTGGGAGAAGAAGGCCGGCGAGGCCATCGCCTTCGAGCGCGGCACGCTGTACGGCCTGCCGGTCTACAGCGGCCGGCGCGTGCGCTACGGCCAGGTCGACCCGGCCGGCGCGCGCGAGCTGCTGATCCGCGAGGCGCTGGTGGGCGGCCAGTGGCCCGAGGAGTGGGCGCGCACGCTGCCCTTTCTGCCCGCCAACCGCAAGCTGGTGGCGCAGATCGAGACGCTGGAGCACAAGTCGCGCCGGCAGGACGTGCTGGTGGACGACGAGCTGATCTACGCCTTCTACGACCAGCACCTGCCCGCCGACGTGGTGGACGGGCGCACGCTGCAGGCCTGGTGGCGCCAGGCCCAGCGCGCCACGCCCGACGTGCTGCTGCTCACGCGCGAGGAGCTGATGCGCCACGAGGCGGCGGGCATCACCACCGCCGCCTTTCCGAAGATGCTGCGCCTGGGCGGGGTGGACTGCGCGGCCAGCTACCTGCACGCGCCGGGCGACGCGCAGGATGGCCTGACGGTGACGGTGCCGCTGTTCGTGCTCAACCAGGTGTCGCCCGAGCGCGCCGAGTGGCTGGTGCCGGGCATGCTGAAGGAGAAGATCCAGGCCCTGCTCAAGAGCCTGCCGCAAAGGCCGCGCAGCCGCTTCGTGCCGCTGCCGCAAAGCGCCGAGCGCCTTGGCGAAGCGCTGGGCGCGCCGGATCGGTTCGGCGTGGGCAGCCTGAACGCGGCGCTGCTGCGCCTGGTGCGCGAGGCCACCGGCCTGGATGTGAAACCCACCGACTTCAAGCTGGACATGCTGCCCGCGCACCTGTTCATGAACTTTCGCGTCGTCGACGAGCACGGCCGCCAGTTGGGCGCCGGGCGCGACCTGGGCGCGCTCAAGGCCCAGCTGGGCGGGCAGGCGCGCGGGGCCTTCCAGGCGCTGGCGGGGCTGCGGGCGGCCAAGACCCAGCTGGCGGCCGCTCCTTCGCCACATCCGGAGCAAAACGAGGCTCCAGCCGGCGTCCATCATGCGCAGGCAGCTATCAAACCCGTAGTTGACCAGGCGTTGGCGGAGGACGCGCGCCACACCCGCTGGGACTTCGGCGAGCTGCCCGAGCTGCTGGAGCTGCGGCGCAAGGGCCAGGTGCTGGTCGGCTTTCCGGCCCTGGTCGATGCCGGCGACGCGGTGACGATCGAGGTGTTCGACGAGCCCGGGGTGGCTGCCGCGCGCCACCGCGCGGGCCTGCGCCGGCTGTTTGCGTTGCAGGTGCGCGACACCCTCAAGCACCTCGAAAAGAACATTCCCGAGCTGCAGAAGATGGCCGTGGCCTACATGCAGGTCGGACGCACGTCCGACGGCGCGGGCGGGGGCACGGCCGAGGAGCTGCGCCGGCAGATCATCGACGTGGCGCTGGAGCGCGCCTTCCTGGTCGAGCCGCTGCCGACTTGCGAGGCCGCCTTCGCCCAGCGCACGGAGGAAGGCCGCGCGCGCCTGGTGCTGATCGCCGGCGAGGTGGCGCGCCTGGCCGGCGCCATTTTGGCCGAATACGCCTTGGCGGCGCGCAAGATCAAGGACACCCGGGCCGCGCCTGCCGCCACGCAGGACGCGGCCGAGCAACTGCAGCGCCTGATGCCCAGGGACTTTCTGGCCGCCACGCCCTGGGCCGCGCTGCAGCATCTTGCGCGCTACCTCAAGGCCATCGTGCTGCGGCTGGACAAGCTGCGTGCCGACCCAGCGCGCGACGCCGAGCGCATGGCGCAGGCGCGCGCGCAGGAGCAGCGTTTCTGGCGCCTGGTGGCCGAGCGCAAGGGCGTGCAGGACGAGCGCCTGCGCGAGCTGCGCTGGCTGCTGGAGGAGCTTCGGGTGAGCCTGTTCGCGCAGGAGCTGCGCACGCCGCAGCCCGTCAGCGTGAAAAGGCTGGACAAGGTCTGGGCGCAGATCCGCTAGCCGCGCTGGCTGTTTTGTGGCGAATCGGAGACAATCGGCGCAAGAGCGTGTCCAAGCTCTAACAACAACAACGATCCCAGCAAGGAGACTCAAGGAGGTCTTTGTCGCCCATGGGCATGCACCCGACCATCGTTTTCGTGGATCTGACAGGCAGCTCGGCTGCCTACGAGGCTTTTGAGAGCGAGGTGGTCGCCGGCTTGGTCTCCCGCGTCACGCACTGGGTTTCGCGCGTGTGCGAGGTGCATGGCGGGCGCACCGTCAAGCTGCTGGGCGACGGCGTGCTGCTGCAGTTTCCCTCCAGCATCGCCGCGCTGAGCGCGGCCATCTTCCTGCAGCAGCGCTACGTGGGCTACCTGGGCGAGGTGCCCCAGGGCTTGCGCCTGGGCATGAAGATCGGACTGGCCAGCGGCTCCGTCGTGCAGCTCGACGCCGACAGCTACGGCGACCCGGTCAACCTGGCGGCGCGCCTGTGCGACATGGCGGGCGCCGACACCATCTGGGCCGACGAATCGGTGTTCGAGTGGGCCACTGCGGGTCGGACCGAGCCGCCACCGCCCGTGGTGGGCGAGGCGCGCGTGCGCGTGCTGTCCTGGCTGGAGGTGCGCCGCCGCCACCTGGGCCTGATGCGCATTCCCGGCCTGAACCAGCCGCGCTCGGTGTTCCAGGTGCTGTGGAACGCCGACGTGGCGCCCGACCAGCTGACCCGGCCCGGCAACCTGGCCGACATGCAGGCCCAGAAGGCACCACCCACCCTCAAGCTGAGCTGGCTGGACCAGAGCAAGGTGTTCGAAGCGGGCCCCGACAGGATCCGCATCGGCCGCACCGAGGAGAACGACCTGGTGATCAGCGACCAGCGGGTGTCGCGCCAGCACGCCAGCATCCAGTGGCAGGACGGTGCCTACGTGCTGACCGACCTGAGCAGCTACGGCACCACGGTGCGCTTTGCCGACGCCGCCGGCCCCGAGGTGCCCTTGCGGCGCACCTCCTGCCTGCTGCATTCGTCCGGCGAGATCGCCCTGGGTGCGCAGTTCAGCGATTTTTCGGCGCCCGTGCTCTCGTTCGAGGTGCAGCGCCGGCGCGGCGCGGCGGCGGGCGACAAGAACGACACCTTGCCGCTGTTCGGCGCGCTTTGAGCATGGCGGCTACGCCAGACTGGCCAGGAAGGCCCGCGCCCGCTCGTGGCGCGGGGCGGCAAAAAAGTCGGCGGCCGGCCGGTCTTCGACGATGCGCCCCTGGTCCATGAAGACCACGCGGTGCGCCACCTCGCGCGCGAAGGCCATCTCGTGCGTCACCACCAGCATGGTCATGCGCTGCTCGGCCAGCTGGCGCATGGTGCGCAGCACCTCGGCGGTCAGCTCGGGGTCGAGCGCGCTGGTGGGCTCGTCGAACAGCAGGATGTCCGGCTGCATGGCCAGCGCGCGCGCAATGGCCACGCGCTGCTTCTGCCCGCCCGACAGGCGGGCGGGCCAGGCGTCGCGCTTGTCGGCCAGGCCCACCTGGGCCAGCAGCGCCTCGGCCAGCGGCACCACCTCGGCGCGCGCGCGCTTGCGCACCGTCATCGGCGCCTCGATCAGGTTTTGCAGCACCGTCAGGTGCGGAAACAGGTTGAAGTGCTGGAACACCATGCCCGTGTGCTGGCAGATGCGGCGCGCCTCGCTCTCGGAAGGATAGCGAGCCAAGCCCGTTGCATCGGGGTGAGCGAGCGTTTTGCCGGCAATTTCGATGCACCCGCGCTCGATCGTCTCCAGGTGGTTGAGGCAGCGCAGCAGGGTGGACTTGCCCGAGCCCGAGGGCCCCAGCACGGCCACCACCTCGCCGCGCGCCACCGTCAGCGACACGCCGCGTAGCACGTGCAGCGCGCCGAAGTGCTTGTGCACGTCGGTGGCCTTGACCATGGGGGTGGCGGCGTCAGGCGTCATGCTCGGCATGGTGGCGCTCCAGCCGCTGGAACACCCAGGTCAGCACCAGCGTTGTCAGCAGGTAGAACGCCGCGGCGACCACGAAGGGCGTGATGCTGAAGTCGCGCTGCACGATGCCGCGCGCGGCGCGCAGCAGGTCGTTGAGCGCCAGCACGTAGATGATCGAGGTGTCCTTGACCAGGGTGATGGTCTCGTTGGCCAGCGGCGGCAGGCTGATGCGCCACACCTGGGGCATGACGATGCGGCGCATGGTCTGCGCGTGGCTCATGCCCAGGGCCTTGGCGCCCTCGTACTGCCCACGGTCGATCGACTGGATGCCCGCGCGCAGGATTTCGGCGAAATAGGCCGCGTAGTTCAGCGTGAAGGCCACCACGGCCGAGGGGTAGTCCGGCAGGCGCACGCCGACCACCGGCACGAAGGGCAGGGCGTAGTAGACGAACAAGAGCTGCAGCATCAGCGGCGTGCCGCGCATCAGCCAGATGAAGCCGCTGACCGCGCCGCGCAGGGCGGCCAGCCGCGACAGGCGCGCCAATGCCAGCGCCAGGCCCAGCGGCAGCGACAGCGCCAGGGTGAGCACGAACAGGCCCAGCGTCACGCCCGCGCCGTCCAGCAGCGGGGGCAGGATGCGCAGCAGGTAGTCCATGAAGGCGCGGGCCCGGGTTCAGCCGCCCGTCACTTCAGGATGTTCTTGCCGAACCACTTGTCCGAGATCCGCGCGCCGCTGCCGTCCTGCTTCATGGCGGCCAGCGCCTGCTCCAGGCGGGCGTGCAGCTCGGTGTCGCCCTGGCGCAGGCCCACGCCGTAGTCCTCGGTGCCGAAGTCGTCCTCCAGCACCACGTAGTCGCCCGGCTTCTTGGCGGCGTAGTAGCGGCCCACCACCTCGTCCAGCACCACGGCGTCCAGGCGGCCGGTGGACAGGTCCATCAGGGCGGTCACGTTGTCGCCGTACTTCTTCAGCTGCTTGAAGCTCCTGGCCGTGGCCTCGTCCTTGGCGACGGCGTCGACGGCGCTGCTGCCATCCTGCACGCCCACGGTCTTGCCCGCCAGGTCGGCCTTGGTCTTGATGGGCGCATCGGCGCGCACCACCACGATCTGATGGTTCTGCATGTAGGGCGCGGTGAACGCGATGTTCTTCTTGCGCTCCTCGGTGATGGTCAGGCCGTTCCACAGCGCGTCCACGCGCTGGCCGTTCAGCTCGGCCTCCTTGGCGTTCCAGTCGATGGGCTTGAACTCGACCTGCACGCCCAGGCGCTGGGCGGCCTCGCGCGCCAGGTCCACGTCGAAGCCGACCAGCTCGTTCTTGTCGTCGCGAAAGCCCATGGGCGGAAAGTTGTCGTCCAGGCCGATGACGATCTTGGCGGGCAGGGCCGCCGCCGGCGCCGCGGCCTGGGGGGCGGCCGGCGCGTCGGTCTTGCCGCAGGCGGCCAGCAGGGCGGTGGAGGCGGCCAGGGCAAGCACGAGGCGGCGGGACGTGGACAAGGCAGAAGTCATGATGGGGATGGAGGGAACAGGCAGGGGGAGCGCACCGCGGTGCGTGCGCCGCAGGGCAACGATATCGGGAAAACCCTTAATTTTAGCCGTCGCGCGGCTTCGGGTTGCTCAGCTCGGCTCCAGCGCCTGCAGCAGCTCCTGCTCGATGCTGACGCGGGTGCGCTCCTGCTGCAGCTGCTCGCCGCGCAGCAGGAACACGTCTTCCACCCGCTCGCCCAGGGTCGTCACCTTGGCCAGCTCGACGCTGATGGCGTGCGCGGCCAGCACGCGGGCGATGCTGTAGAGCAGGCCGGTGCGGTCGCTGGCCGACACGGCCAGCAGCCAGTGCTGCGCCTTTTCGTCCGGGCGCAGCTCGACGTGGGGCGCCACGGGAAAGCTGCGCACGCGGCGCGACACGCGCCCCAGGCGGGGCGGCGCGAGCGGACGCAGGCTGTCGACGGCGGCCGGCAGCTCGGCCTCGATGCGCGCCATCAGCGCGGGGGCTTCCTCGGGCAGCAGGTCGCTGACGAGCTGGAAGGTGTCCAGCGCCCAGCCGTCGCGCGTGCCGTGAATCTTGGCGTCCTGGATCGACAGGTCGGCGCGGTCGAAGTAGCCGCAGATGCGCGCGAACAGCTCGTCGCGCAGGCTGGCGTGCACCAGCACCTGCAGGCCTTCGCCCACCGGCGAGCGGCGCGCGCGCACGCGCGGGGTGGTGCTGGCGCCCTGGCCCTGCACGGCGATCTCGAAGGCGTGCCAGGCGATGTCGCCGGCGTCGTGGCGCATGAAGTAGGCCACGTCCAGCGTCTGCCACAGCGGCGGCGGCGCCACCGTGCGGCCGGCCAGGCGCGACAGCTCGGCCAGCGCTCGGCGCTTGCGTGCCTCGACCACGGTGTCGCGGTCGGGCGCGCGCCCGCCCAGCGCGCGCACCGTCAGGCGGTACAGGTCTTCCAGCAGCTTGCCCTTCCAGGCGCTCCACACGGTGGGGCTGGTGCCGCGCACGTCGGCCACCGTCAGCAGGTACAGCGCGGTCAGGCGCCGCTCGTGGCCCACGCGGCGGGCAAAGGCGGCCACCACGTCCGGATCGCCCAGGTCCTGCTGCTGCGCCACCTGGCTCATGGCCAGGTGCTCGCGCACCAAGAACTCCAGCAGCTCGCGGTCGGCGCGGGCGATGCCGTGCTGGCGGGCAAAGCGGCCCACCTCGCGCGCGCCCAGCACCGAGTGGTCGCCGCCGCGCCCCTTGGCGATGTCGTGGAACAGCGCCGCCACGTACAGCAGCCAGGGCTGGTCCCAGCCGGCGGCCAGCTGCGAGCAGAACGGGTATTCGTGCGCGTGCTCGGGGATGAAGAAGCGCCGCACGTTGCGCAGCACCATCAGGATGTGCTGGTCCACCGTGTAGACGTGGAACAGGTCATGCTGCATCTGCCCGACGATGCGCCGGAACGGCCACAGCGTGCGGCCCAGCACCGAGGTCTGGTTCATCAGCCGAAAGGCCCGCGTGATGCCCTGCGGCTGCTGCAGCAGCGCCAGGAACTGCTGGCGGTTGACCGGATCGGCGCGGAAGCTGCGGTTCATGATGGCACGCGCGTTGTAGAGCGCGCGCAGCGTGCGGGCCGAAAAGCCCTTGACGCCGGGCACGCGCTCGAGCAGCAGAAAGCTCTCCAGGATGGCGTGCGGCTGGCGCGTGTAGAGCGCGTCGTCGGCCACCTCCAGCAGGCCGGCGCGCTCCAGAAAGCGCGCGTTCAGCGGCCGCGGCGCGGGCGCGGGCTCGCCGCGCTCGGCGCGCAGGCGCTCCTCGATCACCTGCAGCAGGATCTGGTTGAGCTGCACCACCGCCTTGGCGGCCCAGTAGTAGCGGCGCATCAGCAGCTCGCTGGCGCGCAGGGCCAGGCGGCCGTCGGGCGCGGCGCGGTCGGCCAGGCCGAAGGACGCGGCGACGGCGCCCTGCAGGTCGAACACCAGCCGGTCCTCGCGCCGGCCGGCCGCCAGGTGCAGGTGCATGCGCACGCGCGCCAACAGGGCCTCGTTGCGGCGCAGTTGGCGCACCTCCAGCGCGGTGGCCAGGCCGGCGCGCGCCAGGTCGTCCCAGCGCTGGCCGATGCCGGCCGCGCGCATGGCCCAGCCGATGAGGTGCAAGTCGCGCAGGCCGCCGGGCGATTCCTTGCAGTTGGGCTCCAGCGCGTAGGGCGTGTCCTCGTACTTGAGGTGGCGCTGGCGCATCTCCAGCCGCTTGGCGACGAAGAAGTCCAGCGCGTCCAGCTCGGCGGCAAAGCGCTGCTCGAACTGGCCGAACAGCGTGCGGCTGCCGGCGATGCGGCGCGCCTCCAGCAGGGCGGTCTGCACCGTCACGTCGGCGGCGGCGGTCTGCAGCGACTCGGCCACGGTGCGCACGCTGGCGCCGATCTCCAGGCCGGCGTCCCAGCACTGGCCGATGAAGGACTCGATGCGCTCGCGCAGCGGCGCGTCGCGGGCCGGGTCGCTGCCTTCGGGCAGCAGCAGCAGCACGTCGACGTCGGAGTAGGGAAACAGCTCGGCGCGGCCGTAGCCCCCTACGGCCAGCAGCGCGCAGGCGCCATCGAAGCCGCAGGCCTGCCACAGGCTGCGCAGGACGTCGTCGGTCAGGGCCGTCAGGCGGCGCAGGGCGCCGTCCACGCTGCGGGTGGACAAGGCCACGTGCTGCAGCCGGCTCAGCAGCGCCTGCTTGTGCTGGCGGTAGGCGGCCGCCGCCGGCGGCACCGTTGCCGCCACGGGCTGGGCGAGTCCGGGCGACATGGTCGGGTGCTTGAAGGCGGCGTCAGGCCGCTTGCGCCATGCCCTGCACGAACTCGGGCACGGCGGGGCTTCCGGCCGAGCGCGTCAGCACCTCGTAGCCGGTGGGCGTGACCAGCACCGTGTGCTCCCACTGCGCCGACAGCGAGCGGTCCTTGGTGACGATGGTCCAGCCGTCGGGCATTTCCTTGATCTCGCGCCGGCCGATGTTGACCATGGGCTCGATGGTGAAGGTCATGCCCGGCACCAGCTCCACGCCCGTGCCCGGCTTGCCGTAGTGCAGCACCTGCGGCTCGTCGTGAAACACCTGGCCGATGCCGTGGCCGCAGAACTCGCGCACCACCGACAGGCCGTGGCCTTCGACGAAGCTCTGGATGGCGTGCCCCACGTCGCCCAGGCGCGCGCCGGGGCGCACCTGCTCGATGCCCAGCCACATCGACTCGTAGGTGAGCTGGCACAGGCGCCTGGCGGCGATCGAGCATTCGCCGATCTCGAACATGCGGCTGGTGTCGCCGAACCAGCCCTCGGGCGTGATGACGGTGACGTCGACGTTGACGATGTCGCCCTTTTTCAGCACCTTGTCGGTGGGCATGCCGTGGCACACCACGTGGTTGACCGAGGTGCACACGTGGCCGGGGTAGGGCGGGTAGCCCGGCGGCTGGTAGCCGACGGTGGCCGAGCGCGTGCCCTGCGCGGCCATGAACTCGGCCGACCAGCGGTCGATGTCCAGCGTGGTGATGCCCGGGCGGATGAGCGGCGTGAGTTGGTCCAGCACCTCCGCCGCGAGGCGGCAGGCGGTGCGCATGGCGGCGATGCCCGCCTCGTCCTTGATGGTGATGCTCATGGGGCGAAATTATCCCACCCGGGGCGCGTGGCTGCAGGCGGCGCGCCCGGCGGCGGGCGGGCGGCCCAGATAAAATCGCTGGGCGTTTCAGGCGCGGCCCCAGTCAGCGGCCCCGCACCCACCGCGCGTCCTGCGCGCCCCGTCCACTGCCGTCCTGTCCACCGTGACCCAGCCCATTCATTTTTTCGACGGCGGCAACGCCCTGAGCGAGTTTCGCGCCCAAGGCCTGCTGCGCCGCCTGCAGGCGCTCGAGCCCAGCATCGACGCGGTGAGCGCGCGCTTCGTGCACGTGGCGGGCTTCGATGCCGCGCCCACCCAGGCCACG
>Ga0116193_1002569_pt1 | contig 13714 bp, 10 predicted proteins | sample AD_UKC115_MetaG_FD_89892 | JGI IMG/M metagenome (GOLD analysis project Ga0116193, IMG submission 89892) | Active sludge microbial communities of municipal wastewater-treating anaerobic digesters from Hong Kong - AD_UKC115_MetaG | ecosystem: Engineered > Bioreactor > Anaerobic > Digestate... | reverse complement strand
CGCTGTCTGGCTGGCCGTGTGTGGCGGTCAGCGCACGGCACGCCGGCGCATGGATGCCGGCAGATCGCGCCGCGTCATCGGGATCGAAGGGGTGGCGGGCTCAGGTCACGTTTGCCCGGGAGCAGTGCGCGGGCTCCGGTACTGTGCTCCATCGGTGTGCGCAACACGCTGCCGCCTCGGGCGATCCGGACCGCTGCGAGGGCTGCGCTGAACGGCGGCCAGCGTGCGAGAATCGTACGCCAGCCACCGGCCATCGCCGGGTCTCCATCGTTCCCTGCGATCGTCGCGCATGCCGCGCCGCGGACGCGACGCGCAGCACGTGCGTGCCAAGCGGGGGCCGCGAGGGGCGGCCACTCATCCGCACAGACCACTTCGGAGTATCCGTTCCATGCTCTACAAGCACGTCGCGATCGCCAGCGTGGCCCACATCGACGCCCCGCTGCGCCTCACCTCGGCAGAGATCGTCGAGCGTCTTAAGCCGACGCTGGAACGCCTCGGCATCCGCGACAACGTGCTCGAGGACGTGGCCGGCATCCGTGCGCGGCGGCTCTGGGACAAGCCCACGCCACCCTCGGAAGTCGCCGCGGCCGCCGCGCAGAAGGCACTGGCCGAATCCGGCGTGCCGCACGAGAAGATCGGCCTGCTGGTCAACACCTCGGTCTGCCGCGACTATCTCGAGCCCTCCACCGCGAGCATCGTGCACGGCCGTCTCGGGCTTGCCGATACCTGCCAGAACTTCGATATCGGCAACGCCTGTCTCGCGTTTCTCAATGGCATGGACGTCGCCGCGCGCATGATCGAGCGCGGCGACATCGAGTACGCGCTGATCGTCAACGGTGAGACCTCGAACGCGATCACCGAGCGGACCATCGAGCGCATGCTGTCGCCGGATATCGGCGAGGCCGAGTTCCGCGGCGAGTTCGCCTCGCTGACGCTCGGTTCCGGCGCGGCCGCGATGGTACTTGGCCGCAGCGAGCTGCTCCCGGATGGCCATCGTTTCCTCGGCTCGGTGACGCGTGCGGCGACCGAGTTCTCGCATCTCTGCCGCGGCAACATCGACCGCATGGTGACCGACACGCGCACCCTGCTCGTCGAAGGCCTACGCCTCGCGGCGAAAACCTTCCAGGCCGCGCGTGCGGCGCTCGGCTGGGTCATCGAAGAACTCGACGAGTTCGTCATCCACCAGGTCAGCCGCGTACATACCGAGGAGTTCGTCAGACTGCTCGGCATCGATCCGGCAAAGGTGCACGCGATCTTCCCGGAGCACGGCAACATCGGCCCGGCCTCGGTGCCGATCGTGCTCTCCAAGCTCAAGGAACTCGGCCGCCTGCAGAAGGGCAAGCGCATCGCCCTGCTCGGCATCGGCTCCGGCCTGAACTGCTCGATGGCCGAAGTCGTCTGGTGAAGCCGGGCGTCGGCACGGGGCCCGGTTGCGCGGTGACCCCGCGCGCCGGCGTAATCGGAACGAACGCGGCAGGCGTTCCGGGCCCGTGGCACTGACCGGGCGCAGCGGGCGGCCGCGCCCGATCCGGCCGGTCCGTGCTCAGGCCGCGCAGGCGCAGCCGGATGCGGTGTCGACGATCTCCGCGTGGGCCGTGCCGGGCGTCTCGGTGACGGCGAGCGCGTGGATGCCGAGCCGTGCGAACAGCGCCTGATCGGCCTCGACGTCGGGATTGCCGGTCGTCAGCAGCTTCTCGCCATAGAAGATCGAATTCGCGCCGGCGAGGAAACACAGCGCCTGCAGCTCGTCGCTCATCTCGCTGCGCCCGGCCGAGAGCCGCACCATCGACGCCGGCATCAGGAGCCGCGCCACGGCGATCGTGCGCACGAACTCGAACGGATCGAGCAGGCTCGTGCCGGCGAGCGGCGTGCCGGCCACCTGCACGAGGCGGTTGATCGGTACCGAGGCCGGGTGCTCGGGCAGATTGGCGAGGATCTGCAGGAACGCCGCGCGCTGCTCGCGCGTCTCGCCCATGCCGACGATGCCGCCGCAGCAGGTCTTGATGCCGGCCTCGCGGATCCGGGCGAGCGTGTCGAGGCGTTCCTGATAGTCGCGGGTGCGGATGATCTCGCCGTAGTAGTCCGGCGAGGTGTCGAGGTTGTGGTTGTAGTAGTCGAGCCCGGCCTGCTTCAGGCGTTGGGCCTGTGCGTCACTCAGCATGCCGAGCGTCGCACAGGTTTCGAGACCGAGCGCCTTCACCGCGCCGACCATCTCGGCGACCTTGTCGAGATCGCGATCCTTCGGCTGACGCCAGGCCGCGCCCATGCAGAAGCGCGTCGCCCCGGCGGCCTTGGCCTGGCGCGCCTTGTCCAGCACGGCGTCGAGCGGCAGCAGCTTCTCGGCCTTCACGCCGGTGTCGTAGCGCGCGCTCTGCGGACAGTAGCCGCAATCCTCGGGACAGCCGCCGGTCTTGATCGACAGCAGCGTGGACACCTGCACGGCATTCGGATCGTGGTGCTCGCGATGCACGGCCTGGGCGCGGGCGATCAGGTCGGCGAAGGGCAGGCCGAGCAGTGCGAGCACTTCCTCGCGCGACCAGTCGTGACGGATGGCGGACATGGGCGGGTTCCGGACGTAAAGTGCGCGCGAGTCTGGGAGGGAGACCCGGGAGTGTCAACCTGAACGCCATGACGCGCGTTGACCGGTGGCTGGAAAACCTCGGCGGCCTGTTCCTGCCGCCGCGCTGTCTGCTGTGCTGCGCGCAGGGCACGGCGGGCCGCGATCTGTGCACCGGCTGTGCCGCCGACCTCATCCGCAACGGGCCCTGTTGTCCGCGCTGCGCCTTGCCGCTCGCGGCGCCGGCTCCGCTTTGTGGCGAATGCCTCGACCGCGGACCCGCGTTCGCCGTGGCTTGCGTGCCGTTCGTCTACGCCGCGCCGCTCGACGTGCTCGTCACGCGCTGCAAATTCCAGCGCGATCTCGCCGCTGCGCGCGTGCTGGCCGGGCTGTTCCGGGCGCAAGCCGCGCGCTCGGTCGAGCTGCCGCAGGCCCTGGTGCCGGTGCCGCTGCATCCGCAGCGCCTGCGCGAGCGCGGCTACAACCAGGCACTGGAGATCGCCCGGCCGCTCGCGCGACGGCTCGGCATCCCGCTGTGTCCGGACCTGCTGCACCGCGTCCGCGCGACCGAGGCGCAGACGCACCTCGACGCGCCCGCTCGCCGGCGCAACCTGCGCGATGCGTTCGCCGCGGGTCCGGCGCCACTTCCCGGGCACATCGCCCTGTTCGACGACGTGATGACCACCGGCGCGACGCTCGCCGAATGCGCGCGCGTGCTGCGTGCGGCGGGCGTTGCACGCGTGGACGTATGGGCGGTGGCACGTGTGGCGCGTGGTGGGGCCGGGCCGTGAGGCCGCACTGCCGTGCGGAACGGTGCCCTGCGGCGCCGCGCGTTCCGGTGTCGGTTGTGATCGGGCCGATGACGTAGCAACGTCGCCATCGGCTCGCGCGCGGCCTGACCATGTTGCGCCGCTGGCCGGCCTGGCCAGGTAGCCGAGCAGCCTGACGCGCACTGGCGATTCCGGCTACGCTCGCCGTTCGGGGTGCCGGCCCGCGGCGCCCGGAATCCGGACGATGACCGATCAGACGAAATCCCTGCTCGACGCGGCCGCCGCGGCCGCGCTCAAGGCTTACGCGCCGTTCTCGCATCTGCGTGTCGGTGCGGCGGTGCGCACGGCGGGCGGCGCGGTATATGCGGGCTGCAACGTCGAGAACGTGGCCTTTCCGGTCGGCGGCTGCGCGGAACAGCACGCGCTCGCCGCGGCGGTGCTGGCCGAGGGCCCGGAACTCGAGGTCAGCGACGTGGCGGTCTTCGCGCTGAATGCCAACGACGACCAGGTGCCGATACCGCCCTGTGGCGCCTGCCGGCAGCGCATCCGCGAGTTCGGCCGCCATGCGCGGGTCAGCTTTCTCGGCTTCGCGGGCACGATCGAAACCCTGGCAATCGCCGATCTGCTGCCGCACTCGTTCGAGTTCTGAGCCGCGCCACGCGCGGTCGTCACGGTGTGGTGTCTGCCGCAGGATTCAGATGCCCGATTCGAGCACCAGTTCGACCATCGCATCGACGCCGGTCGCGCGCTCGGTCGGACTCATCGAGGCGCCGCTGCGGATGTGGTCGGATATGGTCAGCACGGCGAGCGCCTCGACATCGTGCTCGGCCGCCACGCCGTACAGGCCGGCGGCTTCCATCTCGATGCCGAGCACGCCGAGCCGTTCCAGCGCCTCGTGCAGACCGGGCGTGCCGCCATAGAATGAATCGGTCGAGAACACGCCGCCGATGCGCACCGGTACGCCGCGCTGCCCGGCGGTGTCGGCGACCTGGCGCAGTAACGCATAGCTCGCCAGCGCGGCCAAGTCGCAGCCGCAGAGGCGCGCTCGGTTGACGCCCGAATCGGTGCTCGCGCCCTGGGCGAGCACGATGTCGCCGACGTTGACGTCGGCGCGCAGGGCGCCGCAGGTGCCGACGCGCACGAGACGGCGCACGCCGTAGTGGCGCACGAGTTCGGTCGCATAGATCGAGCACGAAGGGATGCCCATGCCGGTGCCCATCACCGAAATGCGCCGGTCGCGATAATGGCCCGTGTAGCCGAACATGTTGCGCACGGCGGTGACCTGCTCGACGCCGGTGAGGAAGCGCTCGGCGATGTGCCGGGCGCGCAGCGGATCGCCGGGCAGCAGGACGGTCGGAGCGAAGGCGCCGTCGGGCGCGGCGATGTGGGGCGTGGTCATGGCGGGGGTCTCAGACGAAGGCGGTGCCGTGATCGAGCGGCGCCAGGCCGAGCCAGCGCGCGAGGCTCTGGCCGGCATCGGCGAAGGTCGTGCGCAGGCCGATCGGACCCGGGGCGAGACCCGGCGACCAGGCCAGCAGCGGCACGTGCTCGCGCGTGTGGTCGCTGCCGCGGAAGGTCGGATCGTTGCCGTGGTCGGCGGCGAGCAGCAGGAGATCGTCCGCGCCGAACGCGGCCATCAGCGCCGGCAGGCGTGCATCGAAATCCTCGAGTGCCGCGGCATAGCCGGCGACGTCGCGACGGTGGCCGAATTCCTGATCGAAATCGACGAGGTTGGTGAACACCAGGCCGCCGGCACCGGTCGTCGCGAAGGCGTCGAGCGTGGCGTCCATCAGCGCGGGGATGCCGCTCGCCTTGACCTCGCGGTTCACGCCACGGTGGGCAAAGATGTCCGGGATCTTGCCGATGCCGGTGACCCTGCTGCCGCGTGCGTCGAGACGGTCGAGCAGGGTCGGCCGGACCGGCGGCACGGCATAGTCACGGCGGTGCGCGGTGCGCCGGAAATCGCTCGCGTCGTGGCCGACGAACGGCCGCGCGATGACCCGGCCGATGCGGTAGGCGTCGACCAGCTCGCGCGCGATCGCGCACAGCGCATACAGCCGCTCGAGGCCGAAATGTTCCTCGTGCGCGCAGATCTGCAGCACCGAATCGGCCGAGGTGTAGACGATCGGCTTGCCGGTGGCGATGTGTTCGGCGCCGAGACGCGCGATGATCTCGGTGCCCGAGGCGTGGCAGTTGCCGAGGAAGCCCGGTACGCCGCTGCGCGCGGTGAGCGTGGCGAGCAGTTCCGGCGGAAACGAGTTCTCCGCTGCCGTGAAATAGCCCCACTCGAAATCGACCGGCACGCCGGCCAGTTCCCAGTGGCCGGAGACGGTGTCCTTGCCGGTCGAGGCCTCGCGTGCCGCGCCCCAGCGTGCCGCGGGCGCGTACGTGGCGTCCACGCCCGCGAGCGGCGCACCGCGCGCGAGGGCCGCGGCCTCGGCGAGACCGAGCCGCCACAGGTTCGGCAGGGCCAGCGGCCGGCCACGCCCGCCGGCATCCGCCGGGCGTGCGCACCAGTCGGCGATGTGACCGAGCGTGTCCGCACCGGCATCGCCGAAGCGCGTGGCGTCCGGCAATGCGCCGACACCGAGCGAGTCGAGCACGAGGACGACCGCGCGGCTCATGCGAGGGCTCCTGCGGCATCGACGCCGATACGTTCGAGACAGGCCGGCAGCGGCGTGGCGGGCCCCTCACCGATGCGGATGGCCGTGTGCAGCGTGGCCCGCGCGAGCGCGAAGCCCGAGGCATCGGCGGCATGCACGACGGCGAGCGGCGTGTCCGGCTCGACGGGCTGGCCGAGTTCGACGAGCTGGTCGAGACCGACCCGATGATCGATCGCCGCATCGGGCCGCGTGCGGCCGCCACCCAACGCGACGACGAGCCGGCCGAGGGCACGCGTATCGATCGCTTCGACGAGGCCGCGCTGGCCGGCGGGTACCGCCGCGCGCAGCGGCGCGAGGGCGAGATGGCGCTCGGGGGCGTCGAGCAGATCGCCCGGACCGCCCAGCTCGCGGACCATGCGCGCGAAGCGTTCCGCCGCCGCGCCGCTGGCCAGGGCATCCTCGAGCCGCCGTCGCGCCTCGGCCTCGTTCGCGGCGAGCCCGCCGAGTACGAGGAGTTCCGCACCGAGCGTGAGCGTGACCTCGCGCAGCCGCATCTGGCCGGGCTCGTTGCGCAGCAGCCGCAACGCGGCCAGCACCTCGAGCGCATTGCCGGCCGCGTCGGCAAGCGGCTGGTCCATCGCGGTCAGGCGCGCCACGCAGCGCAGGCCGGCCTCGTTGGCGACGCGCACCAGGCTCTGCGCGAGCTGCCTGGCCGTGTCGGGTCCGGCGAACATCGCACCGTTGCCGGCCTTCACGTCGAGTACCAGGGCATCGAGCCCGGCAGCGAGTTTCTTCGCCAGGATCGAGGCGGTGATCAGCGGAATCGAGGCGACCGTCGCCGTCACGTCGCGTACCGCATACAGCCGGCGGTCGGCCGGCGCGAGGCGTTCGCTCGCGCCGACGATCGCCACGCCGGCCTCGCGCACGCAATGGCGCAGGAGGCCGAGCGGCGGATACACGTTGTAACCGGGGATCGCCTCGAGCTTATCGAGCGTGCCGCCGGTGTGGCCGAGACCGCGCCCGGAAATCATCGGCACGTAGCCGCCGCACGCGGCGATCGCCGGACCGAGCGCGAGGCTGACCAGATCGCCGACGCCGCCGGTCGAATGCTTGTCGAGCACCGGACCGTCGAGACCGCGCCAGTCGAGCACGTCGCCGGTGTCGCGCATCGCCAGTGTGAACCCGGCGCACTCGCGCGGCGTCATGCCGCGCAAGTACACGGCCATCGCGAACGCGCCGACCTGGCATTCGCTGAGCGTACCGTCGGCGATGCCATCGGCGATGTTGCGCAGATCGCTGCCGCTCAACTCCGCACCGTCGCGCTTGGTGCGCAGCAGATCCTGCGGCAGACGTGTCGTGCTCATTAGTAGCCGCTCCCGGTTGCCGCCGTCGTGCCGTCGAGCGTGGCGCGGATGTCGCCGAGCAGCGCGCTCGCACCGAGGCGGAAGCGCGCGGGCGTGGCCCAGTCCGCGCCGAGCAGACCGTCGGCCAGCGCGAAATAGACGCCCGCGTCGGCGACCGTGCGGATGCCGCCGGCGGCCTTGAACCCCACGCGTCCGCCACGTTCGTGGATCGCTTCGAGCATGACCTCGGCCGCGGCGGGCGTGGCGTTGACGGCGACCTTGCCGGTCGAGGTCTTGATGAAGTCGGCGCCGGCATCGATCGCCAGGAGGCTCGCGCGGCGGATCGGCTCGGGTTCGCCGAGCACGCCGGTCTCGAGGATCACCTTGAGGACGCGCTCGCCGCAGGCCGCCTTGCAGGCCGCGACCATGCGCGCACCGGTCGCGGTGTCGCCGGCCAGCAGCGCAGCATACGGAAGCACCAGGTCGATCTCGTCCGCGCCGGCGCCGAGCGCGCGGCGCGTCTCGCGCTCGGCACGCGCGACGTCGCTGCTGCCGTCGGGAAAATTCACCACCGTGGCGATGCGCACCGCGCCGAGCCCGCGCCGTTCGAGTCCGATGCGCACGGCGAGGATGAATTCGGGATACACGCACAGGGCGGCCGGTGCACCCTGCGGTAGCGCCGCGGCCGCGCACAGTGCATCGATGCGTGCCGGCGTGTCGTTCTCGTCGAGGCTGGTGAGATCGAGTGCGGCGAGGGCGCGTCGGGCTAGGGATGAGAGGTCGGACATGGCATGGGAATCCTGGAAGACCGGCACGATAGTCCCGTCGGCAGATCGCGGCATGACCCTCGTCAAGAGGGGCGCCGCAACCGCCGGGACCTCGGACGGGACGGACCCGCAGGCGTGAGGTCAGGTACGCGCGTGTTCGTGTTCCTTACCTCCGCGGATGCGGAGTGTGGTCCGGCCGCGGGCCGGACCGGCCTCGCGTTCGGTCAATGCGCAGACCGCGCAACACGTGGCGCCCAGGGAAACACCGACACTGCGGTTCAGCGCATCGCGAGGGCGAGCAGGATGCCGGCCCAGAGCACGAGGCCGACCCACTGGTTGTGGCGGAACGCCGCAAAACTGCCGGTGCGCGAGCGGTCGCGGATCAGCCATTGCTGCCAGCCGAATAACCCGGCCGCGACGGCCAGTGCCGCGAAGTACACACCGTGCAGATGCGCGCGCGTGCCGACCAGCAGCATCGCGAGCAGGAAGGTGATCATCAGCACGCCGAGGATCGGCCGGTCCACATCGCCGAACAGGATCGCCGTCGATCTGGCGCCTGCGGCGATGTCCTCGTCGCGATCGACCATCGCATACTCGGTGTCGTAGATCGTCGACCACAGCACGTTGGCGAGGAACAGCAGCCAGCAGAGCGGCGGCAGCACCTCGCCGAGGGGCGCGTCGGCATTGCCGCGCACGGCGGCGAACGCCATCGGGATCGACCAGCCGAAGGAAGCGCCGAGCACGACCTGGGCGAGGTGGGTCACGCGCTTGGTGAACGGATAGATCATGGCGAGCGCCACGCCAGCGAAGGCGAGCGCGATCGTCAGCACATTGGTGAACAGGACCAGCACCAGCGCGATCGCGAGCAGGGCGGCGAACAGGCCGAGCGCCTCGCGCCGGCTCACGCGGCCCGCCGCCATCGGCCGGCCGCGCGTGCGCTCGACGTGCGGGTCGAGCCAGCCGTGGTCGGCGAAGTCGTTGATCACGCAGCCGGCCGCGCGCATCACGAACGCGCCGAGCGTGAACACCACGAGCGGCTTCGCCGCCGGGAAGTCGCCCGACGCGAGCCACAGCGCCCACCAGGTAGGCCATAGCAGCAGCAGGGTACCGATCGGCCGATCCATGCGCATGAGGACGAGGTAGTCGTGCGCGCGCTCGCGATGCCGCGCCGGTAGCCGCGCGAGCAGCGCATCGAGCAGGCGGCCGCTGCGGTGGGAGGTATCGGCGGGGCGGGGTGATGCAGCAGCGGCGGCTTTCGGCGCGTGTGGCGGCCTGACCGCCCATGGCGGCAGATCGGCACCGCCCGTCGCATCGGGTTTCCTGCGTTTGTTCATGCGTTCAGTTTAACCGTCCGTCGGCGCGCTGCGCCGCCGGTCGTTGCCGATCGCGGACGGGGTTCGGTCAGGTCCTGCGCGTGCCTTGCGAGCCGTTACCGTCCTTCCGCGGAGTTGCCCATGCGTCCGACCCGCCTCGCCCTCGCTCTGGTTACCTCGCTCATCACATTTCCGGCCGTCGCCGCCAACCCAATCCTGTTTGTCACCCAGGTGCCGGTGCCCGGCGACGATCAGGCGCGCCAGACCGTGACCTCGAGTTTCGCCAATCATCTGCCGACCACCGCGGCCGCGCCGCGCGGCGGTGACCTGATGCTCTGCTTACCGGATGCGAACCTGCAGTGCAGCGGGGCGAGCCTGCGCAACCTGACCCGTGCGGCGGGTTTCGGCACGCACGCGACGGGTGGCTTTCAGGATCAGTTCGCGATCGCGGTGCGCGATCCTGCAGTGAACTGGGGCGCGACCCGCGCGGTGTTCAGCATGGTCGTCGGCGCGCCGGCCCAGCAGGGCGGGGCCGAGAACTACACCTGGCAGCTCTACGAGGTGACCAATCTCGCGCAGGTGATCGGCCAGAACGCCACGCCGGTCATCCAGCCGGTCGCCAGCCAGCCGACCGGCTTCAACAACGTCAACCCGGCCTACCTGAGCGACGGCAGCCTCGTGTTCGTCAGCGATCGCCCGCGCAACGGCGCGGCGGCGCTGTATCCGATCATCGACGAATACCGCGGTCAGCCGGCCAACAGCGGCCTGTGGCGGCTCGACCCGCAGAGCGGCGCGCTCGACCTGCTCGAACCCACGCCTTCCGGTTCGTTCAGCCCGTCGGTGGACAGCTTCGGCCGTCTCGTATTCGTGCGCTGGGATCACCTGATGCAGGACAACCAGAACAAGGTCCAGTTCGCGCCGGTCGATTACGCCAGCGAGAGTGCGGCCACCACACAAGCTCCGGTGGAAATTTATCCCGAGCCGATCAACGCGGTTGCAGGCAGCAATCTCAATGGCTTCGAGATCAACCAGTTCTTCCCCTGGATGCTCAACCAGGACGGCACGCACGAGGAAACCCTGAACCATATCGGTCGGCACGAGCTGATCAACCAGGGCAACTACACCTTCACCAACGACCCGAACCTCGCGCGCTTCTGTGTCATGGCCAGCCAGTGCCCCGGTGGCACGGCTTCGCCGCCGCCGGGCAAGGTCAACGACAACCGTATCTCGAACTTCTTCCAGATGCGTGAGGACCCCACGACGCCAGGCCGTTATCTTGGTGTGGATGCCTACGAGTTCGGCACGCACACCGCGGGCCAGATCGTGGCAATCAACGCCGCGAATGGCGGCACGCTACTGAATGCCGCGCAGATGACCGTGCAGTACATCAACAACCGCGTACTCTCGAACATTTTCCAGGGCGGTAACGCGAATGCCGTCGGTCATTACCGCGATCCGTTGCCGCTCAGCGACGGCCGGCTGATCGCCGCCTACGCGAACACCTACGCGGCCGAGCCGGCCAGTGTCGGATCGACCCAGCCGCAGCCGTTGCCGCTGAATCCATCGACCTACGCGTTCCATCTTGTCCAGCTCAGCAAGAACGCCACGGCGAACGGCGATGCCGTCGCCGCCAACAGCGTCGTGCCGGGTGGCATTACGCCGACCTCCGGAACGATCTCGTACTACGCGACCTTCCCGAATCCGGGCGGCAGCGGTACCACGAGTACCCAAGTCACCCTGACCAACGTGAAGTTCTGGGAGCTGCAGCCGGTCGAGGTCGTCGCGCGGAGCGCGCCGCAGGCGCAGGTGGACGGGCCGCTCGCAGCGCCGGAAGTTCAGGCATTCCAGCAGGTCTTCGGCGCGAGCGGCGCGGTGCAGGCCGAAGCGCAGCTGCGCCAGTTCCTCAAGCAATGGAATCTTGCGATGGTGGTCATGCGCAACGTCACTTCGCGCGACGGTGTCGACCGTCTGCAACCTTATGACCTGCGCGTGCCGGGTGGCGTCCAGACGCTCGCCAGCAATTATTCGGGCGGCACGATCTATGACCTCGCGCACATGCAGTTCTTCGAGGCCGATCAGGTGCGCGGCTACATCGGTCAGCCGGGTCGGCGCACGATGACCCGGCCGCTCAATGACGCGGCCGCGGTCCAGTTCAACTTCGCCGATGCCTCGAACGGCGGCGCGCTGCCGACGCTCGCAGGCGCACAGGCGATCCGCGCCGACGGCTCGGTCGCGGTGTTCGTGCCGGCGCAGCGCGCGCTGACCTGGACCTCGCTGTCGCCATCCAGCAGCAGCACGCCGCTCGCGCCGGATTCCCCGGTCGTCCGCGAACGCTACTGGATCGAGTTCCAGCCCGGGGAAATCCGCGCCTGCGACGGCTGCCACGGCGTGAACCAGTCCAACCAGGCCGGCCAGCCCGCGGCGACCAATACACCGCAGGCGCTGATCGATCTGCTGATCCACTGGGACACGATCTTCGTCGACCCGCTCGGCGGTTGAATCGGGAGCCGGGGCCCGGAACCGAGGGCACGGGAAGAGCGAGACACCTCGGCTTTTTCCCGGGTCCCGGGCAGCGAACGGCCGGGTCCCGTGAAGAGCGAGGCGCCTCGGTTTTTCCCGCGTTTCCTACGGCTTTGTGAATCCCACCGCGTAGATCGACGTGCCGTCGCCGTTGTCCTCGAGTGCGTCGAGTGCGATGCCGAGCGCCTGTGCCCGTGCGGCCTTGCCGCGCGGTGCGGTGAAGGTCACCGCCCCGGCGGGCGAGAGCGGCGCGAAATGCCACGGGCGCGCGGTGAGCTCCGCACCGGCGAGCGTGCGGTGTGTCTTGATGTAGTCGATGACGATCTCGCGGTTGGTGCGCGTGCCTTCGAGGATCACGCTCGCGCCGGCACCGACGAAGGCCGCGTCGCTGGCGCGGTAATTGTTCGTCGCGACGACGAAGCGCTGTGCGGGCGCGACCGGCTGGCCGCGGTAGTTCAGCGCGACGATGCGCTCGCCGGCCGGCCGGCTCGGATCGATGACGTAATCGATCCCGCCCTGGATCACGTCGAAGTTGTAGCCCGGCACGCGCTTGTTGATCAGCGGCTGCGCGGCGGTCCGGGCCGGATCGATGCGGTTGAAGCGCTCGGCGCTCTTCTCGAGCCAGGCCTTGAGCCCCGCGCCGTCGATCAGCAACGCGGCGATGGTGTTCGGATAGAGGTAGAGATCCATCGCGCTGCGCACGGTCAGCGGACCCGCGGGGACCGCCGTGTAGTCGTCCGGCCCGGCGAAACCGCTCTTGAATGGCGCAGCGGCCGAGAGCACCGGCACATCGGCGAGATCGGGGCGCTGTGCGCGCAGCCAGCCGGCGACGTGCTCGCGCTGGGCGGCATTGACCACAGCGAGCGCGGAGACTTCGCCGACGTCGGCGAACATCGAGCCGAGCTCGACTTCGCTACGGCCGATCCGGGTACCGAGCCAGGCCAGCGTGGCCTTGTGCTCGGCGGCGATCAGGCGCGCGATCGTCGGATCGGCGGCAACCGCCTTGCCGACGGCGTCCTTCACCGCGCGCACCTCGCTGTGACTCAGCTCGCGTTGCACCTGCCAGCGGCCATCGCGACGCACGAGGGCGAGCTGGATCACCCCGAGATCGCGTCCGTAGAAGCCACCCATCACGGCCGACACGCCGCGTACGAAGCCGCGCTCGGCATCGACCTCGGGCAGGTTGCGAAAGCGCGAATTCGGGTTCCCCGGATCCGGAAACACCTGATGCGAGTGGCCCATCAGCAAGGCGTCGATGCCGTCCACGCCGGCGAGGTGCCAGTTCGCGTTCTCCATGTCCGGCGCATACGGCTGCGGGTTCAGGCCCGCGTGCGAGACCGCGATGACGAGATCGACGCCTTTCGCGCGCAGCTCCGGCAGCCAGCGCTCGGCGGCCTCGACCATGCCCTCGACACGCACCCTGCCGGCGAGGCTGACCTTGTCCCACTTGAGGATCGGCGGCGGCGTGAAGCCGAGCAGGCCGATGCGCAGCGGCACGCGCAGGCGGCTGCCGTCCGGTGTCCAGGCGGTATAGGTCTTCTCGATGACCTGGTACGGCGCGTACAACGGCTTGCCGTCCTGCGTGTAGACGTTCGAGAGGACCAGCGGGAAGTTCGGGCCGGTGCAGTGCCTGGCGGGCACGCCGGGAATCGGGAACGGCGTCGCCGTGACCTGGGCGAGGAACGGCAGGCCGTAGTTGAACTCGTGGTTGCCGATCGTGCCGCCGTCGAAGCCGACCGCATCCATCGCCTTGTACATCGCGAGCTTCTCGCCACACGCGAGCGGCCTGACCTGCGCCTGGAAATCGGCGAGCGCATTGCCCTGGATCGTGTCGCCATCGT
>Ga0116193_1002566_pt1 | contig 13723 bp, 8 predicted proteins | sample AD_UKC115_MetaG_FD_89892 | JGI IMG/M metagenome (GOLD analysis project Ga0116193, IMG submission 89892) | Active sludge microbial communities of municipal wastewater-treating anaerobic digesters from Hong Kong - AD_UKC115_MetaG | ecosystem: Engineered > Bioreactor > Anaerobic > Digestate | place... | reverse complement strand
CGAGAGGGTTTTACCCAGCCCCACCTCATCCGCGAGAAGCAGCCGGGCTTTGCCATACCGTTCCCGGTGCTGGAGAAATTCGACCACGAACGCTTTCTGCCAGGGCTGGAGTTGTTCGCCGCCCCGGCAGATGGGGGCTTCCACGAAGGTCGCGGCCGGCAAATCGCGGGGCGCCAGGTTCCCGAGTCGGACCTCGACCCGTTCGGCGAGCCGGCCGGTTTCCGCGATGATGACCTCGGGCAGGTCCACCGCCAGGGGGTGATGCCACAGGGCTTCGAACTCTTCTTCCACCCACTGGACGGCCTCGGGGGAATCGTCTTCCCAGATCAGTTCGTAGTTCTGTTCGAAGGCTTCCCGGGTTTCGTTGACGGATCCCAGGAAAGCGGTCCTGCTGCCATCGGCGAGGGTAATCAGGCCGGCCTTGCCATGCACGAAGCACGCGCTGGCCGGAAGCACCCGAATCCGCGCGCGACCGCTGGTCAGCAGGTCGCGCAGCAGCCGGTAGCGCTCGCGGTGGAAAAAGGCGGCCGTGGCGGCCGATTCGCCTTCGCGCCACCGGGCGAGCAGGGCGGCGTGTAACGCCCGGCGGGCCACCTGGCAGTCCCGGGGATCCAGGTTGCTGTTGCACACCACCCGGATATCGGGAACGGTGGTCAACTCCTCCCGCACGAGTTCCAGCAGGGACGACCGGAAGTAGCCGGCAACGCGCAGGTACTGCCGCGCGTTCCGCAGGCGGCTCCGCAGGAAGGTGTCCGCGAGGTGTTCCCGGCGGGAAGAAAAACGTCTGACCCCCGGCATGGTGTCGTGGCTATCCTTTTACCGCAGGCGTTCGTTATCGATCAGTTCCACCAGCACGCGGGCGGCCCGGCTTTCCTCGGGTCGGACCTGGCGCAGCCTGACCTCGAGATACTTCGCGATGGCGACCGCCCGTTCGCGGACCTGGAGGTCCCCGACGAAACCGGGCAGGTTTTCCCGCAGGTGGGCGAGCACGGCGTCCCCGTCGACCTGCCTGACCAGTTCCATCATGGCGTAGAGCACCGCCCGGGTGGCCGTCTCCCCGAGGAGCGCGGTCCGTTCCATGTAACCGCGCCCCAGTTCCACCGCCCCTTTCAGGCGGGCGTTGTTGGCCTTGTCCACGGCCATCAGGTCGCGGAAATTCGCGACCCGGAAGGCCTTGGCGAAGTTCTGGTAGTTGTCCAGGGTACGCGTGCCCCGCGATTCCAGTTCCACCATTTTCAGGTAGAATCGCTCGGAGGGCGAGAGTTTTTCCCACACGGTCCGCGCGAGCCCCTGGGGAATCAGGTGCCGGTTGGCCAGTTCCACGGCGAAGGCGATCAGTTCGTCGACGAAGGCCATGGCCCGGGTGTTCTGGGCGTCGCGGGCTTCCTGGATCATGTCGCGTCCATTGATATAGGCGTACCGGGTGAGGGTCTCGAGGGCGGCGGCGTACCCGGCCATCTGCAGGTCCGCGTCTTCAAACAGGTTTTCAGAACGGCCCCGGCTGCCGCGGACCCGCTCGTTGAGGCCGGTGAGTTCTTCCACCTTGCGCTGGACGGCCTCCTGGATTTCCCATTCCAGGTCATCCCGGGTCGTCCGCTCATTCCCCGCGCGCCTGCGGCAGACCAGCAGCACGGTACCCTTGACGTAGGCGCCGTCCCGCAGGGCGCTGTCGGTTTCGGTGACCACGTACCACGCGGCGGTCACCCGCAGCCCCGAGGCCCACACGACCCGGGCCATATCGGCCCAGAGGGACGCGGACTGGTGGGTGAACATGATGACCTGCAGGCCGTTATCGGGCATCAGGCGGGCCAGGTTTTCGTAGGCGTCGATCATGCCGTGGCGGAAGGTCGCGTCGTCGCCCCGGATGGCCAGGGGGCGCCGGCTGTCCCAGGTCCACTGGTCAAAGGGCGCGGGCGGGTGCCGCCGGGCCCACGCGATAAAGAAATCGAGGATTTCCTCGTAACTCACCGCGTCCCCGTAGGGGGGATCGGTAATGAACAGGTCCGCCGGCTCCCTGAAGTCCCGGGCCGCCATGGGCATGACCTGGACGCTTCCCCTCACCTCCGCGTAAGACGCGGGGGGAGCGAAGAAACGGCTGGCGTACCAGAAGGACTGGCATCCGTGGTTATACAGCGGGTTCAACGCCTGGTTGTAGAAAGAAATGACAACCTTGTTTGTAGAAGGATCCCATCTACTTAACTTAGAATTCCTATTCAACAAGGAAAACAAGAAGTTCATGTTGTAGGGGGCGGCGTGTTTTCTGACGAGTCCGGCGACGAGGAGTTGCCGGGGGGTGAAGAGGTGATGCCAGTGCGTCCAGCCGCGGGAATGCGTGAGTCTTTCCGTTTCTTTTCCTGGTTCGATAGGCATGTCGGGAATCCAGCCTTCCCGCTGCCATGCCTCCAGGTGACGCGCGAGGTATTCCTCGACGATTTTTTCCCGGGCGAGGTCGGCGGGCGTGACCTCCCGGAACTCGGTGGCCGCTCGGTCTGCTTCTTTCCCGGGGTGTTCCGCGTCGGTACCGCGGGCACCGTCGCCGGAGGGTCGGGGACGGACCCAGCAGATGGCATACAGGCGCTCCTGGAACAGGTCGTCGGGACGGGGCCGGAAATCGGTTTTTTCCCAGGGGCGCAGGCGGTTCCGGGTTCTGCCGTCCGGGCCGGGCGCGTCCCCCCGCAACGCGGCCATGGATATCCGGTACAGTCGGCCGTCCACGGTGTGCTCCACGTAGGTTTTCCCCCCCCGGCCCTCGGAACGGACCGTGCCCACCTTCGCGGCCTCCAGGGTGGCGGCGTCCACCCCCTCCCGCAAGGCGATCCGGTAGCGCTTTGCTTCGGGAATGGGCACGAGTTCGGCGATGACCCGGCGGCTGGTACTGATGACCCGGCTGGGCAGTAACGGCACCATCCAGCCGGTCTGGGGACACCGGACCTCGAGGCAGTACAGAAAGGCCCTGGGCCGCCCGCCACGCCCGTCGGTTTCCACGCCCAGGTCGTCGATCTCGGCCTGGACCTTTTCGACCAGTTCCCGCTGGGCCCGGGCGACGGCGTCCCGCTCCCCGGGACGGGCGCCGGCAATATGAAAGGCTCCCCACGTGAGCAGGCAGGCCACCGGGTTGAGGTCGGCAGCGATGGCGTCGCATCCCAGCCGGGCCGCCTCGAAGGGGATCTGTCCGGACCCGCAGAAGGGGTCGGCCACCCGGGGCCGGTGGCCGAAGCGCATAACACCCAGTTGCTCCACCAGCTCGGGAAAGGAACGGGCCGAGGTGCCAAGGTGCTGGTTGACCCGGTCCCAGACGTGATCATGGACGCCGGGGGTTTCCTCGGGCCTGCGGCAGTCCTTGTTGCCCGCGAGGTCCCGGTAAGAACCCTCGGGCAGGCACAGGGCTTCGAGGGCGCGCCGTTGCGCCAGGGGCACGTCCTCCCGCCAGGTGACCCTGACCCCCTTGTACTGGGGATTCGAGTCGATGTCCCTGATGGGAGCGGACATGGGCAGCGCGCCCTGGGGTTTCACGTCGAAATAGTCGGTCACGCGGGCCAGGGTCACCTTGGCGAGCACCTGCCGGGGGGTGATCCGGTGTTTCCAGCGGGCGGCCAGGGAACCCTCGTCCATGCCCATGAGCAATTCAAAGATTTCCAGGTCCTTCTCGGGCTGGTCGGTGGCCGGCAGCAGGCAGCCGAGGACGCAGGCCTTGTTGAGGATGAGGGGCTTCCGGCCTTTCCAGTAGGACCCGAGAAAGGTGAGGGTCTGCCCCGACCCGGCCATCCGCTCCCGGTAAACGTCCACGGACAGGCGCTGGACGGGCAGCAGCCGCTCGATCAGGGCGGGGGCGTCCTTCAGGGCGAAAGGCGTTACCGTTGGGGTGTCGGCCATGACATGAACTCCCTGGGTTTATTCCGTGGAGCGGGTGAGCATCCAGGCCAGCAGATCCGGGGGATCATGATCATCCCCGGCAACCCCCTGGGAGGCACGCGGGGCGGGAGGCTCACCATCGGACAGGGCGTGGTACAGGGCCTGCCGCCAGCCCCGCTCGGTGTCCTCGGCGCGCCCGGCGCACGCGGCGGTCTTGATGAACAGCCACCAGCGTTCCTCCGGGCGCAGCAGGGTCCACTGGCGCGTGATGACGGCCACCCGGTCCGGGGAGGCCTGCTCGATGGCCCATGCCAGCACGCACAGTTCCCGGCCCAGTTGACGATCCAGGGGCACTTCTTCGCCCGTCCACTTGCCCGCGGGTTGCCGCGTCGCCCGCAACCGGGCGTTGAATTCCCGGCGCACCGTGTCGGCTATGGCGCGCCAGCGTTCCCGGCTCAGCCGGGCGCGGATCACCCGTAATCCCCCCTCCTTCGCGGCCTCTTCCGGCCCGCGGTACTCCACGATTTCCACGGGATCGTTGCGACGACTGGGCAGGATGACCCGGAAGTGGGGCAGGCGGCTGTCCGCGGGGGCGCCAAAACCGGCCGAGCGGCCTGGACCTTTGCTCACTGGCTCACTTCCTCCTGTTTCCAGGTGATGTTGAAGCGCCGGTTGAATTCCTCGAATGCCCGGCCGGACCCGCACTCCACGCGCTTGAACTTGAACACGATGGGCGCGTCCGTGGGCAGGATATCGGAGATCAGGTTCAGCCACTGGTTCAGTTGTTCATGGGACAACTTCACCTCTCCAGTTGTCTGCAGGGCAAGGGTCGAATTGCCCTGGCCACCGGTAATCATGATGTCCTGGAAGGTTATATTCCTGTCCCGGATGTAGTTGAAGACTTCAAACACATCGAGCCGGTTATCGATTTTCTTCAACCCCTCGCTGCCGCGGGCCACGACGGGCTGGTCAGGCTTGACCGCGAGCCCTTCCTGCCTGCGGGGAATCGTGAACTGTTCGGTCGCTTCCACGGACTGGATCCTGGTGTATACGCGCAGCAGGTATTCCCCGTCGCCGATGGTAAAGGGCTCACCCTCGTACCGCGTGCCATCCTGCGGGTTGGAGCCGTCCAGGGTGTAGCGGATCTCCCTGTCACTGTAAGAGGAAGGCGAAACGTCCAGGCGGACTTTCCGCGTTCCCTGTTCCGTGAGCACTTCGTGGCGGATGTTGATCCGGTTGGTCCAGGGGATGGGCTCGCTTTTCCGGGGGGGCTGGGTCGTGGGATCGATGACCAGAAACGATACCCGCATGGCCCGGGTGCGCAGGGAACTTTCCCGGAGTACGGGACTGTTTTCGGAAACCTCCGCGTCCTCGGCGTAATGGATTTCCGGGCTGGGACCGCCATTGGCCACCTCCAGCCGCAGGCGGGTGAAGCCTTCGTCGCCCAGGTCAGGTTGCTCCTGAATCTGGAGGGTCGGGGGATCGGGCCTGGGATTCCTGGTAACGTACCCGTTGCCAAGGTCCTTCCACTGACCGCGCTTGCAGGCCATCTGGAGCACCGTGTCCAGCCCCCGCGGCGGCACCCACAGCATCGCGGGGTTTTTCATGGCCTCCTCGACGATGTCTACCCAGCGCGCCTCGTCCTGGTTTTCCGGCCAGAGCGTGCCCAGTATCTTCTCCCGCAGCAGGTCGTACTCCTGGTCGGGCTGAAGGATCAGTTTGGCAGGGCGTTCGCACAGGGTCCTGATGACCTGATCCTCACCGCTGAAGGGCCGCGCGGGGTCGTATTCACACTCCAGGGACCTGCATTCCAGCCTGGCCTCCTGATTGGGCCGCTGGGTCGGGAAGATCAACTGGTCGAACATGCTCAGCAGGGTGGTATGAAAATCCTTCCTGTACTCGTTGCGCTTGGCGTCGAGTTCCTCGCGCTGGACCGGGTTATCCTTCACGCGATCCATCGCGCGTTCAGCGGCATACAGCAGGCGGGCCTTCGTCCGCAGATCGGCCAGGCCAATGTTCCTGCCGGTAAGGACCAGCAGGTTGTTTTTCCACTGGGTGTGCTCGAAGAATGTCTGGAGTTCGCTGGAAGGCACCTCCCCGGAGGGTTCCAGCACGACCAGGACCCGCCGGACCCGCAGTTTCTCCGCGACATCCTCCAGCCGCGGGAAAATGAGCAACGCTTCGTAGGCGTGTTTCGCGTTTGGCTTGAAGAGGTTCTCGAAATGGTTCCGGATCAGTTCGTCGATCTTGTTGTCCGGCGCGTTCCGCGCGAGGGTCTGGAGCATCTTGGTCAGGTTTTCCTGGCGGTCGAAATAATAGCGCTCCTCTTCGCTCCTGTGGAGGTACCACGCGACGCCGCGCAGGCGCTCGAACGCGTCCCGGAACACGGAGGTTTCGCGGTTGGGCGCGATCAGGCACTGGAGCAACTCGTGCTGGACGAGGCCCCGCACGGCGTTGGGGACATTCGACATGCTGGCCGTGAACAGCAGCGCGGCCACCTGGCTCGCGGCGTCGCCATTGGCTTCCCGGTCGATCGCCTGGGCATGGGCCGCGCCGCTCTGGTCCCAGATGTCCCGGGCGATCACGTCGGACATGCCGGAATATTCGATCAGTTTTTCCCGGACTTCCGGGATCGAGAAATTGAAATGCTGGGGGCCGACCAGGTACACGTCATCACTGGAACGTTCCCACACGGACTTGAGCAGCCGCGAGGTCAGTTCAAGCACGCCGCGGGTCTGGCGGAATTCCCGGTTTTCCTTGAACAGGGCAATCACGTTCTTGTAGCGGGGATGAAAGGGATAGGTGGCGGGGATCTCATCGGCCCACGCGTCAGCGCCGGGGGGAAGGGTCTTCGCGGTGATCGCTTCGCCGTAACGCTGACGGAAGGCGTCGGCGATTTCACGGATTTCCGCCTCGTCCGGCAACCTGTCGAACAGCCGTTTCCGGAGAATTTCGTAAATGTCATTGCTGGAGAGATCAACCGGTGAAATGCTCTTGGCGCACCGATCCACTTCCTGCCTGGCGTTTTTCAGGGCGTGATCAATCAGGTTGGCGGCCTCTTCGTACACCGCCTCGAGATCGGAAATCACCACGCACACGTTGTTGCGCCGCGCGGCGGCGGTCAGCAGGGTGGACAGGGCCGTGGTCACGATATCGGCCACCGTGCCACTTCCCACGGGCGAGGTCCGGTAATTGTTAAAGTAAGGGGGCATTTCATCGAGCAGGATGAGAATCGGACGGTTGCCGACTTCCTTGAACAGGGCCAGCCAGTCGCTTTCGCCTGGCGCCTTGGGCCCGCTACTCCAGAACGCCCTGAATAGATCGGGATACCCCAGTTGCTTGGCAAGGTCTCCCCAGAAAAACTCGTTGGGGAAATTCCGGCCGTTGAACGCGGCCACGGCGGCCGCGCTGAAATCATGTACGTAAGGCAGGTCGGCCACGTAGCGTTCACGCAACTTTGGATACCTGGCCAGGAATCCAAAGGCCGTCATCAGGTGGGTTTTGCCGCCCCCCATGGCCTGCCTGAGGTGATAGACCGCCACCTCGGTCCGGCCGGCCAGACGCGCCATGCCGTCAGCCAGCAACTGGCGCATGTTCTGGGTGATGTAGGTGCGTTCAAAAAAACGTTTTCCCGCTTCTTCGTCGCGGATGACCTCGTCAATGTTCTCTATGAGTTGGGCCAACTGAAAATCCAGCGCGTCCTCTTTGAGCGCGCAGGCTTGTTTCACCGTTTTCATGGATGGGCCTCCTGAGGTCAGATCAAGGATATTATAAAATCACGTGATCATGCTATTAAAACAGGGCATAATATTGCTTTCAGCCCCGCGCGCGTGTAAGTATAATCGCTTAAAACGCGGCCGGCGGCGGAGAGCCGGTGGACCAGCAAGCAATAACCAAAGAGGAGGACGCTCCATGAAACTCGGACTGCTGACGGTGATGTTCGGCGACAAGCCCCTGAAAGACGTGCTGGAAATGATCCGGCCCCTGGGGCTGCAGACGGTGGAACTGGGCGCCGGAAACTACCCCGGCGAGGCCCACTGCCCGCGCAAGGAACTGCTGGCCTCCAAGCCCAAGCGCGAAGAACTGCTCGCCATGCTCAAGGGCGAAGGACTGGAAATCAGCGCGCTCAGCTGCCACGGCAATCCCCTGCACCCGGACCCCGCCTTCGCCAAGGCTCACCAGGAAGCGGAAGAAGAAACCATCCGCCTGGCCTCGCTGCTGGGCGTGAAGGTGGTCAACGGCTTCTCGGGCTGCCCCGGCTCCGACCCCAAGGCCACCCGGCCCAGCTGGGTCACCTGCGCGTGGCCGCCCGACTACCTGGAAACCCTCGAGTACCAGTGGAACGAGGTGGTGTTCCCCTACTGGCGCAAGCGCGCGCAGTTCCTCAAGGACCACGGCGTGAAGTTCGCCTTCGAAATGCACCCCGGCTTCGTGGTGTATAACCCCGAAACCCTGCTGAAACTGCGCAGGGAATGCGGCACGGTGCTCGGCTGCAACTTCGACCCCAGCCACCTGTTCTGGCAGGGCATGGACCCCGTGCTGTGCGTGAAGGAACTGGGCAAGGCCATCTTCCACGTGCACGCGAAAGACTCGGTGGTGCACGAATGGAACGCCAAGGTCAACGGCGTGAACGACGCCAAGCACTACGGCGATGAAATGAACCGGTCGTGGATCTTCCGGACCTGCGGATACGGCCACGACCTGAAGTGGTGGAACGACTTCTTCTCGATGCTCCGCATGGTGGGCTACGACGGCGCCATCAGCATCGAACACGAAGACAGCCTGATGTCGAGCTGGGAAGGCCTGACCAAGGCGGTGAACTTCCTGAAACAGACGATCATCTTCCAGAAGCCCACGGCCATGACCTGGGCCTGATCGCGAAACCAGGCCACACCCGGCGGGAGTTCCCGCTCCTGTCCCGGGCAACCATTGAAGTACACATCCGGCCGGCCCGATTCCCCGGGCCGGCCGGAAACATTGCTGGACCTCGTGAGCGAGACTCCACAAACCCGTCGCGGTGCTCTCCTTTCACAAAAAAAGCCCGCCGGGCGGGGAACCGGCGGGCAGGAAGATACACCAGGGCCCGTGAATTATTCTTTAACCTTGACGAACGTCCACGGGGCCATCACGTCATTGTTGAAATCCCCACGGCCAAAAGATTTCCAGTTGTTTGAAGAGCCAAAAGACGCCAGCAGTTCATTGAAGGGACTCAGGCCCACCACCCACCGCGCGATCCACGGGTCATTCGGCACGGCCTTGTAGATTTCGTACTTCGAGTAGTCCCACCTGCCCGTCGCCCCAATGAATTCAGCATCCAGGGACGCGTACTGCGTGATATTCATCAGGAGCATGGTATCCAGCGCCGGCCAGCCGTCTACCTTGGCTCCGGCCTTGGCTTCAAAGGTCCCCTTCATTTCGTAGGTAACCACCCAACTGTACAGGGCGTCCAATTCAGAACGGTCTGGCAAAAACTCATACTCGCGGTACACGAAATTATTCTTGTCGAACTGGAGTTCCATCTTGAACCGATAGGCGTTGTCCGCGTCATCCTTGGCCGAGGTCAGCGTGCCGTTCGTCGCATCAACGACCACCGGTTCAACGCTCTGCCACTTGCCGGCCAGGCTCCAACTGGTGGGAAGCAGCGGACAGCCGCTCAACATGAGCATACACAGCGTCAACGACAGCAAGCCCAGCATCTTCTTCATCGTTTGCATCTCCTCTGGTTAAGAACATCCCCGCACTGTTCTGGGTATTCGTTGGATATGAATATTATAGCATGATTTTTCATGTTTAGCAAGTGAACGGGCTCCTTTATCAAGTGACCGTGCCTGCCGGGAGCCAGTTCGGTTCCGGCGCGAGGCCGTATTCCTTCAGCAGGGCTTCCAACAGGCGACTGAGTTCATCGAAAAGCCGTCTCGTGTCCGCGTCGGCATGGCGACGGATGAACTGGTCGAGAGCGCCCGCCTCGAACAGGCATCCTTCGGCCCCCACCGGGTCCAGGCGCGGGGTGGTGAAATAAGGATTCCGGCATCCCATGCCATCGTAGCGGAGGTCATCCACCAGAATAACAACCAGGTTGCGGCGCGCGTCCCCCGCGCCGGAAACAGCGGATGTTTTCCTCGCCAGCCCGGCGGTCAGCACGGCCGCGCCAGCGGCCCGCAAAAACCCGCGTCGGGGCACTCCTGATCCGCCGCGCTGTCGGGTCATCCCGGCATCCTCCCTGGCGGTTCGGGCTGGATCTCAGACCTCGACGGTGGCGCCGGAGGTCAGGTTGCGCCAGCGCACGCCGACCTTGGACAGGGCGTATCCGGTTTCCTTGAGCCAGTCGCCGTAGACGGTCATCCAGTGGAAGCCGCGCATGCCGGTGACCAGTCGTTTCCAGTCGCCGTCAATGGACACGTCAACCTGGGATCGACAGATGTCGAGGAAGGGATTGTCGAGCACCTTACCGGTGAAGCCGTGCCACACGCGGTTTTCGAAATCGGGCACCAGCGTGGTGGTCACCTGGCCCAGGGCCATTTCCACCTTGGGCGCGGCGCCGAAATCGGATTCGTAGTGGGTGACGACCCGCGCCGGGGCCAGCGTCCGGCCATCCAGCCTGCGCGGCGCGGTGCAGTGGGCCAGGGTAATCTGGCCGTGGTGCGGATAGGTGGGATCGTTCAGGAACACGGGCAGGCCGGAAATGTGCCGCAGCAGGATCCCCGACGGGATAACCACGAAGTCGGACTCGCAGAAAGCCATCGCGCCCGCGTCGTTCAGCACGGACAAGGTCAGGCACGCCGTGGTGTCGGCGATGGGCATGATGGTGCCCATGCACTCGTTCACGGTAATGGCGGAACAATCATGCTCGAGCATCAGGCGCTCGAACACCCGGGCGAGCAGGAACGCGCGCTCGACGTAGCCCCGGTCCGTCTCGAGGCTCACGGACGCGTCGTCCAGCCACGCCGCGGCGTCCGACACCGCCTGCCGCGTCATCGCTTCGTCCGCGAAGGCTTTCCGGATGCGCTCGCCCAGTTCGTCGTACGTGACGGTGGGCAGATCCATCTTCCACTGTTCGCGGCAGATCCGGGTGGCCATTTTACCCCCGTCGTTCCAGCCACTCGGTCCCCCCACGCACACGACCCGCGCGCCAAGGGTGTTGCGCAGGCCATACAGCGCGCGTAAGCGCCATGCCACGTCGTTCAGGTCGTCGACCACCACGTCCTCGGGGGCCAGCCCCTCGATCACGCAGTGATCTGACTCGCTTCGGAGCAGGCGGGGATGGGCGATCTCATACCACAGGGACACGGGCCCTGACTTGTGCCGCACGAAGAGGATGTTCCACTTGTCCGGGGTAATGAGCGGACGCACCTCGCCGGTCGCGCCGTAAATGAGCAGGACGTCCGCGTCCGTTCCGAGGATGGCGTCCCGCCCGGTTTCGGGCCGGAACTGCGCCACGTCCAGGAATTCCACGGGAACGCCCGCCATCGTTTTCAACTGGGCGAGTTCCCCGCGGATCCGCTCGACCTCCACCGCGATGTCTTCTTCGGTGTGCAGGCCGCCCCAGGGACGCCAGCTGCGCTTTTCCGCGCGCTGGTACAGGGTAACGCTCAGCACCGGGAGCACGCGAAGCGACCTTGGCGGACGGACCTCAAAAGGCGCAACCGCGCCCTGGGCGCCGGCCGCGCGGGCCGCCGCCAGCATGGCCAGTCCAGCGGCGCCTCCGCCCGCCGCCGCGAAAAAGGCCCGTCGGGTCAGGCCGTGCTCATGCCGATGCCCATGTTCCCCGCCCAGGTGACATCCGCAACATCCCGCGCGCCGCTTTTCCATGATCGCGTCTCCCATGATCTTGACCGAAGTACACGTTCACGTCCGGACAATAGCCGTTGTTACATCAGTATAAGGGAGCGACGTCGAAAATCAATCGCGTTCCGGCATTATTTTTTTGCATACCAGCGAATGAGACGGACGCCGTAAGGGGGAAGAGCGAGGTTCACTCGGACGTCGGATCCGGCGCGGTCGAAGGAGAGCGTCTCGCCGGAGAGCAGGTCCCGGCACGCGTCGTACGCCGCCGGCACATCGCGAAGGGTCACGGTTCCCTGCCATGGAACCCCGTCGTGATGAGCCAGTAACACGGTTCGATGGTCGACACCGGTCGCGCTCAGCCACTCGGCAGGCGGGCCATCTACCGCGACCGGACGGACCGTATCGAACACGTGGTCAAACAGGCGCGCGGCCACCCCGGCCAGCGGCGCGAAGCCCCCTTCATACCACGGAATCAGCACCGTGATGACCCGGCCCGATCCAAGGGGAGCGGCGATAACCAGCGGATCCCCCGCCAGGGTCGACGCCCAGACTTCCGCGCCGTCCGCGGCACGGGCGGGACAATATCGGAAGGGTTCGTGCCGCGCGGGTTCTTCCCGCCATCGCCATGCCCGCCCCACCCGCAGTTCAGGCTCGATCACTGCCCCACACCAGTCGGCATCCGAGGGCGTCACCTGTCCGGCGCAGACCACGACCGTGCCACCGGACCGGGCGAAGTCGGCCAGTTGGCGTTTCACCTGGTTTTCCGGAAAGACCTGGCCCAGCAGGACGGCCACCCGGTAGTCCGCGAGCGCGTCGGCCCGGACATCATCCGTGAACACATCGAAGATATCCCCCCACCGCGAATCACCCATGGGACGGTAAGGCGAGGGATCGCGCTGCTCGGAAAGAAAAACCTGCCGGGCCTCGTCCCGGGACGTGAACCGTCCGAAAGGAATCGGTGGCTCCGCGTTGTACACGTCATCCGGGCGGGGAGCAAATTCCGGCGTGACACAGGACAGCGCGAAAGGCGTGGCGGGCGGATCATTTACCGCGTAGGCTCCCGCGGGATAGGGGTCCATGGCATAGTTCGCGCCGGGAAACGCGTACAGGAAAAAGCCGTCAATGCCGCGATCTCCCTGGCGGTAGGGAATACGCGCGTAACTCCACGCGGTGCTGATAGTTCGCCAGTAGGGCGGGGTCATCCAGCCGTGATCTTCCGCGAGAATCACCGCCACGGGCACGTCGGGCGTGCCGGGGTCTAGATCCCGGGCCAGGGAGCCAAATGCGTCGATGGCCCGGGCCACCGCGCCGGGGCCCGACGGGCCGTAATGCATCATTCCCCCCTCGATCCGCAGGACACGCGCGCCAGACAGCCACGCGATCCACAGGTGCCGGGTGAACAGCGATGGATCCAGGTCGGGCACGCCACCATAGATGACGCCCCACCACAGCGACAGGTCTATGCCCCAGGTTTTACCGTATTGCCGGGCAGCGCCCCGCGCGAAGGCAATGGCCGTCTGCAGGTCCTCGACATCGTCGTTCGCCCGTTCCACGATGATCGTGTCGATACCGTGGCGCGCGTAATCGTGGGCGCTCCGGGCGTAACCGGCCATGCCCCAGACCCTGAGGTCGGGATACGCGCGGACGATCGACATCGCTTCTTAGAGGTACCGGTCCCACATCTGCCTGGCCGCGGCATAGGTCCGCGGTTTTTCGCGCAGCAGTCGGGCGGAAAAACCTACCCCCGCCGAATCGTCCTCCATGAACATCTGCGCCGTGGGACCGTCCGCTGGAAACCGCCGCGCCAGTTCAACCAGCCGGGACAGGGGTGGAACCGGTTTACGAAAACGCGCCCAGAACCACGTCCGCGTGTCAGGGTGGGCGTGCAACTGGGGCACGCAACGCAGCCCGCGGGAAATGACCCGCTCATAACGCGCGTTCGGAGCGTTCGCGGGAATTTCCACGCCCCAGCACCAGCCCTGGTCCCGAAGCCAGTCCAGCAGGGGCTCAGTGCCCTCTTCCGGATCCAGATCCCACACGATCCGCATGAACGCGTTTCCTTTCTCGTCCCGCCGCGGTGCCGGGG
>Ga0116193_1002565_pt1 | contig 13725 bp, 8 predicted proteins | sample AD_UKC115_MetaG_FD_89892 | JGI IMG/M metagenome (GOLD analysis project Ga0116193, IMG submission 89892) | Active sludge microbial communities of municipal wastewater-treating anaerobic digesters from Hong Kong - AD_UKC115_MetaG | ecosystem: Engineered > Bioreactor > Anaerobic > Digestate | place... | reverse complement strand
AACCTACCAGTGAACTCAATGGAACCCTGGTAATGTTCCGGCCAGATGAATCCATTTTCCGGGGATATCATTACATCAGTGACCATGTGGTCAACATGATGAAAAATTATACCTTTCTCAACGCTGGTCTGACTATTGATTTTAACGGGCAGAAATTTTATTCCCGCAATGGATTGCGTGACCTCCTGGAGGAAAACCTGGAGGCGGATCCGTTATATCCGATTATTCACCTCCGGGGGGAGGATATTGAAGTGGCTATTACTCACGGGAATCAATACGGTGAAGATTACTATTCCTTTGTGAACGGACAGCATACCAGCCAGGGCGGCACCCATCTCTCGGCATTCCGGGAGGTGCTGGTCAAAACCATCCGCGATTTTTACAAGAAAGACTTTGATCCCACCGATATCCGTGCCTCCATTGTGGCTGCCATCAGCATCAAGGTGGAAGAGCCTGTATTTGAATCGCAGACCAAGACCAAGCTGGGATCGAGGGACATGGGCCCTGACGGACCCACTGTCCGTCAGCACGTGTTCAACTTTGTTCAGAAAGAGCTCGATAATTATTTGCATAAAAATCCCGATACATCGGAAGTCCTTCTCCGGAGGATCCAGGAGTCGGAACGGGAGAGAAAGGCGATTTCCGGCATCAAAAAGCTGGCCAAAGCGCGGGCGAAGAAGTCGAACCTGCACAACCGCAAATTGCGTGATTGCCGCATTCATTATACCGATAGCGATGAAAAGAGGGAAGAAACCTGCATTTTTATCACTGAAGGTGATTCAGCCAGCGGATCCATCACTAAATCGCGTGATGTGGATACCCAGGCGGTTTTCAGCCTGAGGGGCAAGCCGCTCAATACATACGGACTGACGAAAAAAGTAGTCTACGAGAACGAAGAGTTTAACCTTCTACAGGCTGCACTGGATATTGAAGAGAGTATCGATGACCTCCGCTATGCCAAAGTGATCATAGCCACCGATGCCGATGTGGACGGAATGCACATCCGCCTCCTGCTGATCACTTTTTTTCTTCAGTTTTTCCCGGAACTGATCCGGAAAGGATATGTTTTTATCCTGCAGACCCCGCTGTTCAGGGTAAGAAACAAGAAGCAGACCATTTACTGTTATTCCGAAGAAGAAAAAGTGAAGGCCGTCGACATGCTGAAAGGAAATCCCGAAATAACCCGGTTCAAAGGGCTGGGTGAGATTTCACCCGATGAGTTCAAGAATTTCATCGGCCCTGACATGCGGCTTGATCCTGTTCAGATGAAAAAGCACGAATCGGTCACCCAGATGCTCGAATTTTATATGGGTAAGAACACCCCGGAACGGCAGGATTTCATTATCGACAACCTGTACATTGAAAAAGACGAAGTGGCATGAGTGAAGTTGAATTAGAACCGGATAATAAGCCTGAAGCCACGAAAGAGGGGATTACCTACCTTTCAGGAATGTACCGTGACTGGTTCCTTGATTATGCCTCCTATGTAATCCTGGAACGTGCGGTGCCTTATGTGATCGACGGATTGAAACCCGTTCAGCGTAGAATCATGCATGCCATGAAGGAGATGGATGACGGCCGTTTCAACAAGGTGGCCAACATCATTGGGCAAACCATGCAATACCATCCGCATGGGGATGCCTCTATCGGCGATGCGCTGGTACAAATGGGACAAAAGGATCTGCTGGTAGATACCCAGGGAAACTGGGGTAATATTCTTACGGGGGATGGAGCTGCCGCTCCCCGGTATATCGAAGCCCGCCTCTCGAAATTTGCCCTTGAGGTTCTCTTTAATGCCAAAACCACGGAGTGGAAGCTTTCTTACGATGGCCGGAAGAAAGAGCCGGTCATGCTGCCGGCGAAATTCCCGCTTCTGTTGGCGCAGGGGGTGGATGGGATCGCTGTGGGCCTGGCATCCAAAATATTTCCCCATAATTTCATCGAAATTACCGATGCAGCCATTGCCTATCTGAAGGAAGAACCCTTTCTCCTATACCCGGATTTCCCCACCGGAGGGTCGGTCGATGTGTCAAAATACAACGACGGTCTGCGGGGAGGGGTAATCAAAGTACGGGCCAAAATCGAGAAAAGAGACAGTAAGACGCTGGTTATCACAGAAATACCTTACGGGAAGACGACCACTTCCGTGATTGAATCGATCCTGAAAGCCAATGAAAAAGGGAAGATCAAAATCAGGAAAATAGATGACAATACGGCCGCTAATGTGGAAATATTGGTCCATTTGGCTCCCGGGGTCTCTTCCGATAAAACCATTGATGCCCTTTATGCCTTTTCCGATTGTGAAGTATCGCTCAGTCCCAATGCCTGTATCATTGAGGGCGATAAGCCTTATTTCCTGACCGTTTCGGAAATCCTGAAAAAATCGGTCGATTCTACCCTACAGCTCTTAAAACTGGAGCTGGAGATTAAAAAGAACGAACTGGAAGAAGCTTGGCATTTTGCCTCCCTTGAAAAAATATTCATTGAAGAAAGAATTTACAAGGACAGGGAGTTCGAGCAGGCTGAAAACATGGACATTGCCGTTGCTCATGTCGATAGTCGCCTGGAGCCGTGGAAACCGCTTTTTCACCGGGAAATTGTCAGGGAGGATATCCTGAAACTCCTGGAAATCCGTATGGCCCGGATTCTCAAGTTCAATGCCGACAAAGCCGCTGATTACCTGCGGGCACTGGAGGATGAGATCGTACTGGTAATGGATCGTATCCACCATATTGTTCCCTACACAATAGAATGGTTCGAACGACTGAAAAGCAAATACAGCAAGGGCAGGGAAAGGAAAACTGAATTGCGGAGCTTCGAAAACATCGTGGCTGCAAAGGTGGTCGTGGCTAATGAAAAGCTATACATCGACAGGGACGAGGGTTTTGCCGGAACCGGACTAAAGAAGAACGAATATGTCTGTGATTGCTCCGACATGGACGAGATCATCGTATTTCGGCGAGAAGGGACCTATTTCGTCACCAAGGTCAGTGAGAAGGCATTTATCGGTAAGAATGTGATCCATATCGATGTGTTCAACAAGGATGATAACCGCACCATATACAATGTGGTTTACCGCGATGGTAAAACGGGGTTCTCCTATATGAAACGCTTCAATGTTACTGGTGTCACCCGCGACAAAGAGTATGACCTTACCATGGGGAACAAAGGTTCCCGGATCATCTATTTCTCAGCCAATCCCAACGGGGAGGCTGAAGTGCTGAAGATCTTCCTGAAGCCAAAACCCCGTATTAAAAAGCTGGTTTTTGAACAGGACCTCGGGGAACTGGCTATTAAAGGACGGCAGTCAATGGGAAATATCCTTACCAAATATGAAGTACATAAGATCACACTTCACGAAAGGGGAATCTCTACCCTGGGCGGACTGAAGGTCTGGTTTGATCCTGACGTGCTTCGGCTGAATGCCGACAAGCGTGGAAAATACCTTGGCGAGTTCCAGGGGGAAGACAAGATACTGGTGATTTTTAAGAGCGGTGAATACCAGTTATACAACTACGACCTGAGCAACCACTTCGAACCCAACATCCTTACTATTGAAAAATTCGACCCTGGGAAGATCCTGTCTGTCGTGTATTACGATGCAGAGCAGGAATATTATTACGTGAAACGCTTTGAGATAGAAGAGGTGATGAACCGGGCCATCGGCTTTATCGGGGAGAATAAGGATAATAAGCTGGTCAGTGTGACGTGGGTGCGTTATCCGCGTTTTGAAATTGAGTTTGGAGGTAAACACAGCGAGCGGGAGAATGAGATCATCGAGGTTGCCGAGTTTATCGGTATCAAGAGCTGGAAAGCCAAAGGGAAAAGGTTGAGTAATTACGAGGTGGAGAATATCAGGGAGCTGGAGCCCGTTATCAGAGATGAGCATGATGTTTCTCCCGATGAGGTGGTCATCGAAGAAAACCAGGAGGAGGTTTTGGATGATATCCCCTTTGAGATACGCCGGCTTACGGATGAAGATGCCAACCAGATGACCCTTTTCTGACATGCGCATATACCTGGTTGGATATATGGGAAGTGGCAAATCCACATTGGGGAAAAAGCTGGCCAAGCTGGCAGGAATGCGTTTCCTTGATCTCGACAAGTATATCGAGGAACGGAATTGCCGTACTGTTTCGCAACTATTTCAGCAGGAGGGGGAGGAAGGGTTCCGGAAAAAGGAACGTAAAGCACTGGAGGAGGTTTCTGAATATGATGAGGTGGTGGTGGCTACTGGTGGGGGCGCCCCCTGTTTTTTCGATAACATGGAGCTGATGAACCGGACAGGGGTCACTTTGTTCCTTGACATTGATCCCCTCATTCTGGCCCGGCGACTGATGGCCTCCAAAACGGTCCGCCCCCTGATCGCCGGAAAAAACAGGCAGGAACTGATGGCTTTCATCTCTGAAAACCTGGCCAAGCGGCGCCCCTTCTATGAACAATCCCGTTTCAGGATCAGCAATCCGGAAATGAAACCTGACCTCATTTATACACTGATGTCCGATTCTGCTTCCGGAACCCGGGATCAACTGAGCATTTCTTGACCGCCGGTGACTGGGACAGCCTGGCCTGTTTCATACTCCTGCTCGATGACATAAAATATGGCTTTGGCCACATCGGAAGGAAGGCATCCTCTTCCGGCAGGTACCTGTGACTCATAGTGCTTTTTAACGTCTTCCACATTTTTAGCTCCCCTGATTTTTCCGGCTTTCAGGTATTGAATGAACAATCCGTTCACCGGATCAGACCACAGGGGGCCGTCAAAGAAATTACCCGGGCAGATCGCGTTTACCTTGATATGGTATGGCATCAGTTCAAGGGCAAACGACTGGGTTAGCCCGATGCCTCCAAATTTTCCCCCGGCATAGGCAAAGTTTTTGTTGCTGCCTTTCAAACCCGATTTGGAATTGATCTGGATGATATCCATGAAAATCCCGGGATGGAAGCGGTTTTGCAGTTTCATGACCGCAGAGGCATATTTTGCGCAAAGAAAATAGGCTGTGTAGTTTACACGGGTCATCAGTTCGAAGCTCTCCGGAGTCATCTCCTCAAGCCCTCCTGCCCGTAAGATCCCAGCATTGGAAATCAGCACATCAATGCCGCCGAAATGGTTGACCGTTTTACGGACCATCTCTTCCACGGAAGCAGCTTCAGCCACATTCACCCTGACAAAAAGAGCCTTGTTCTTCTTCCCCTGGGCATTCAGCCGGCCGGCAAATTCAAGCCCTTTTTCCTCGTTGAGGTCGGCTACGACAATGTTTGCGCCTTCTGCAAAGAGAATCTCTGCGATCCCGGCCCCGAAACCCTGGGCTGCTCCGGTTATGATTGCCACCTTGTTCTCACTCCGGCCTTTGGTTTTTGATCCTAAAGAGACCTTTTTCCGGTAGTTCTCCACTTCCCAGCTCTCAATGAAAGCGACCTGGCCGGCCGTCATCGGGTGAGGACCTCCGAAAGCTTCACTCAGCAGGGCTATCCGGGTGAAATCAAGTACCAGGCTCTGCAAATAATCCAGTGCAACCGGTGATTCTTCGGCCACGATAACTCCTTCATCCTTCACAAAGATAACCTTGGGATTCACTCCCTTTCGCGTGTGAAAAGCTTCGATACCTTTCTGTATCTCATCCAGAAGCCTCTCTTTATCTTCCGTATTTCCCACAAAAAGGTATTCCGAAAGGCAGTAAACCATCTGGTCGGGGGTAAATGGCCTGGAAATCCTGCTGAAAGCTTCGGCACCGGCGATAAAAGGTTTTACCGTGCAGTCGTGGAATGCCCGGGCAACCCGGATAGATCCGTCAGACAGGAGCATTCTGACCGCAGGGAGTATGGAGGAAAGAAGCGGAGATACTTCCAACGGGCCCTGATCAGGAAGGGATCCGATACGGGTTTCCAAAATCGTTTCAATGCCGGCATACAGCTTCCTGATCTCTTCAATCGTGTCGGCCGCCACGAATACCCCGTGATTCTGGATAAACACGATGTGCGGATCCGTACCGTTCTTTTGCCTGTATTCCAGGATTTTCTTGCGGATAATGGTGAACAGGATGAATCCCGGATCAGAATAGGGAATGTACAGCGCATCGGATCCGAAAAGCTCCAGCGTTCTTTTTTCGGATTCCATGCTGCACATCAGGCCGTTAACAAGGGTGGGGTGGGTGTGGACCACAAAAGCATAGCTGAAAAGGTCATGCAGGGAGGTCTCCACCGACGGGCGAAGCCCCGATGCCGGGTCGGTACGGCTGTCCATGAGGCCGTTTTTTACCTGTTCTTCCCTGACTACCGGATCGGATGAAAACTCCATGTCGGGCAGCTGGGCCAACCTGGAACGATCCAATACACAAAATCCTTTTTCACTGATATCGGCCAGGCTCACACCACTGGCCTTGACATAAAGAAGACGGTCGTTTTTCCAGGAAGTATTCCCGCCTCCTGCGATGACATACTCCGGCTTTGTGCCGTAAAACTGAGAGATGGCGATCAGATCTTTTATTTGATTTTCCATGATTATGCTTGTGTGAATTCTGAAATAATTTTCATTCCCAAGTGTTCGAGTTTTTCTTTTTCAGACCGGGAAGGGAAATGACCGGCCGGAAATCCAGTTTCCCCGTTGGCCGTCAGGTATTGATGCGCGGCGATCACGGAAACCCCCCGGTAATTGATCCTTTGCAATCCGGCATCGGGCAATGCTCCCCCTCGGCAGGTTATGGTCAGCGGATCGAGTTGCGGAGTATTGTGTTCTGACCCGAAAGTGACCGGGAAACCTCTTTTGTCAAAATAATGCACAAACTCTTTCAGAATGGAGTAATCATTCCGTCCGGGGATCAGCTCGATCATATAAATTCCCAATTCCGTGAGGCGGTCGGCCATTTTGGACCACTCTTTTTCAAATTCGGTGAAATTCCCTTTGGCATCATCTAGTAAGACCGGATAACAGGGAATGCCTCCCGCATCCAAGATGAAAACGGTCACTTCACTGAGGCTCAGAAAAGCTTTTTCGTCTTCCGGTACATAGGCAGGGCCGCCCGATTTCAACAGGTTGTTCCGGATTTCATTTTCAAGGGATGCCACATTCTCCAGTGAAGATTTGGGCGTTTTGCCCTTAAAAATAAGGGTGAACCCTTTCATGATCTCCTCCGGAGTCTTGTACTTTTCTGAAACAGCCAGCCTGACAGCTGCGGCGATATGCCGTTCACGCAACAGATTCCTCGCCAGCCGGCGCTGTATATCTGCAGCATCAAAGCGGATCCCTGTGTTCAGAGAAGCCAGGTAATCATTCAGTTTGTCCACCATCCTGTAAGTCTGCCGATTGCTTTCCTGCTGAAGGATCTCCAGCTTTTGCAGGCTCTGATCGCTCAGCCTGACCGGATAACAGAGCCCTTTCCCGCTCATGTAAGTCCGTCCCGGATTCACCGGATCATTGATGCGGATACCTGACTGCTGTTCTGCTTTCTGAAGAGCCATGAATTCAATGTTGAAGAGCGGGAAAATCCTGAACTGTTTTGCCAGCGCAGCAAATTCCCCATATCCGTCAGTGGAATAAAAATCATTGATCCCCAACACCGATATGCCTTCTTCCTTTGCCATCTGAAATGGCTGTTCAATATTGTGGAAAGCACTGAAAGAATAGGGTGAGTGAATATGTCCGTTTATTCCGGGTATCTTCCCTTCCAGGGGTGTCCAGGCTGCAGATTCCAACTCTTTTAAAGAGGGTAATGCCGCATAATAGTTTGGATCTGATGACATATTTTTCTTTTCTGCAAATTAACTAAAAAGCGAGGGAATGACATTCACTGTGTCCCCTTAAATTGTGTCCCATTTGACGTTTTTCAGGCAGTTTTTGAGTTTCGAATATTTGTAAAAAGTGTTAAAATTGTTAATAGTAGATTAATAAAATATCTTTAAATCAATATGTTGCATAATTATTAAAAGTTGACTCCCTGTCTTATTTGGAAAAAAGGAAAAATTATCTATATTTTTGCTGCTGAAAAAACAACCCGGAAAATAGCTTCCGGAAAGGGTTATTCACCGGAATAAATACGAACAAGGATGATAAGAAGATTATCAACAGGGCTGCTTTTTACCACATTTTTGATATTTTCAGCCGATATGCTTTTTGCGGCTAATTTCATCATTCAAAAGCGGGACACAATAAAGTTGCCGGATATATATGTGGATCAGGACACCTGTATCGGTCCTGAAATGATGGCACCTGAAAATTCTTTTATAGCCAATGATGAAGAACTGCTTCAGTTCAGTGATTTTTTAAGCCAGTTTTCGGTACCGGTAAATGGGAAAGTGCTAAGCAAATTTGGGAGGCGAAGAGGCCGGATGCACACGGGGACCGATATCAAACTGAATCTCGGGGATACGGTATATGCAGCTTATAACGGCGAAGTTTTCAGGGCATGCCGATATTACGGGTATGGCAATCTGGTGATCGTAAAGCATGCACACGGCTTGGAAACATATTATGGTCATCTATCTGGTTTTCTGGTAAAGCCAGGAGACAAGGTTAAAAAAGGTCAGCCGCTGGGATTGGGTGGCAGGACGGGAAGAGCGACCACCGAGCATCTGCATTTTGAAATTAGGGAAAACCGTGTGGCCTATAATCCGGAGCTGGTATATGATTTTGGAAATCTCTGTGTCAGGGATAACATCTGTGATAAGGAAAAGATGGCTGATTTGATTCTCGATCCAAAAACGGGTGAAAATATCAGCCTTACCTCTAAAGGGAACAGTTATATCCAAGAGATGGGTACGGGTACTGTGGTGGATTATGTGATCAAGGCCGGTGATTCATTATGGGATATTGCCAGAAAGTTCAATACCTCCGTGGCATCTTTATGTCAGAGCAACAACCTGACCACCCATTCCGTACTGAAAATAGGACGGGTTCTGAAGGTTACCAAATATTGAACGGAACAGAATAAAATAAAAACAGAAAACGCTGCACTGGTCTTTTCCAGGCAGCGTTTTCTGTTTTTATTTAATAATAGCTGATTTAAACACCCCGGGCGTTCCGGTCAAGTTGTTCCTGTTCCGAAAAATCACTTCCGGGAACATGGCCGTTGAGCGGGAGAATTCTTTCGTGTATGGCATCGATGAACCAGGAAGGCTGTGGGAAGAAAGCATCTTCCAGTTCGTAGGCAGGGGTGATCCAGTTTCGTGAACCTACCACTACCGGAGGAGCATCAAGGTAATCAAATGCCAGTTCGGTGATGTTGGATGCAAGGTCGCGCATGAAGGAGCAACGGGCGGAAGCATCACCTGAAATTATGATCTTTCCTGTTTTCTTCACTGAGGTGATCACCTTATCATAGTTGAAGGGAACCAGGGTCCGGGCGTCGATCACCTCTGCCGAGAGGCCGTATTTGTTCTCCAGTATGTCGGCGGCTTCGAGGGCGCGGTAAAGGGTGGCACCGATGGTCAGGATGGTGATGTCGTTACCCGGACGTTTGATATCGGGTTCTCCCAGCGGAATTTCATAGTATCCGGCAGGGACTCCTTCCTTGTGGAACATCTCACCGATGTCGTAAACGCGCTGGCTTTCGAAGAAAATAACCGGGTCGGTACCCTGAAGGGCACTGTTCATCAGTCCTTTTGCATCGTAGGGTGTAACAGGGAAGACCACTTTCAGCCCCGGAATATGGGCAGCCAGGGCAGTCCAGTCCTGTGAGTGCTGTGCCCCGTATTTGGAACCCACGGATACGCGCACGACGACAGGCATCTTCAGTACATTCCCGCTCATGGCCTGCCATTTGGGCAACTGGTTGAACACTTCGTCTCCTGAGCGTCCGAGGAAGTCGCAATACATGATTTCAGGGATCACCCTTCCTCCGCACATGGCATATCCGATGGCAGTGCCCACGATGGCGCCTTCTGAAATCGGGGAGTTGAAGAGCCTGTGGTAGGGAAGGGCCTCGGTGAGCCCGCGATAAACCGCAAATGCTCCGCCCCAGTCACGGTTCTCTTCTCCGTATGCCACAAGGGTTGGATCTTTATAGAAACGGTCGATTATGGCTTCAAATATTCCATCTCTTAAAACGTAATTTTTTATTTTAGAATGCGGTTTGCCCTCTTTGTCAAAGGCATATCTTTCTTTTGTAGCCAGCTGTTTTACCCTGGGATTTTCCTCCATAGGATGGTTCACTTCGGGTTCCCCCTCTTCCATGCGGTCCATTGAACCGTTTGAAAACATCATGTCGCCTATCAGGTTGGGATAGGAACAGGTATCCATGCGGGGAGAGATCTCCTCGTCCGTGGCCAGTTTCAGTGCCCAGGTGATCAGCTCTGCCGTTTCTTTCCTGATCTGTTCAAGCTGCAATTCCCCGGCTACTCCTGCATTCACCAGTTCGCTTCCGAACCACAGGATGGAATCGACTTCTTCCCAAGCTTCCACCTCTTCTTTGGTGCGGTATGAGGAGGCGTCAGAAGGAGAGTGCCCGCTGTAACGGTAAGTAAGCACATCAAGCAGAACAGGTCCCCGTTTTTCCTCCAGGATCTGCCGTTTGCGACGGTATGCATCGATAACGGCCAGTGGATTATACCCATCCACCCGTTCGGCATGCATCTGGTCTTTGTTCAGTCCGGCCCCTATACGGGCAGCAATTCCGTAACCCATGGTCTCACCACAGGTCTGACCTCCCATCCCATACTGGTTATTCATGATGTTGACGATCAGCGGGAGGCCTCCTTTCATTTCCTCATTCCAGAGTTCAGTGAACTGATCCATCGTGGCAAAGGAAAGTCCTTCCCAAACCGGGCCGCAGGCCATTGAGGCATCGCCGATATTGGCAACCACGATGCCTTTTTTACGGTTTACCTTTTTATACAGAGCTGCTCCCACGGCAATGTCGCCTGACCCGCCCACGATGGCGTTGTTGGGATAGACACCGAATGGGGTGAAAAAGGCATGCATCGATCCTCCCAATCCTTTGTTAAATCCGGTTTCACGTGCAAATATCTCAGCCAGGGTGCCGTAAATCAGAAATTTGATGGCCAGTTCCCTGACCGTTCCTTTATGTCCCTTTTGCGCCGGGCGAAGGGTGGCTCCCCCGAAATGGTTCTCCATGATCTTCATCAGTGCCTCGTCATTCAGCTGGGCAATGGCCGATAATCCCTTGGCCAGGATTTCCCCGTGACTACGGTGCGATCCGAAGATAAAATCATCGACCGACAAGGTATAAGCCATTCCGACGGCAGCGGCTTCCTGCCCGATGGAGAGGTGCGCCGGCCCAGGATGGTTGTAAGGAATCCCGTTGTATTCGCCCCTGGTTTTGATCAAGTTCAGCATGGTTTCAAACTCCCGGATCACCACCATGTCGCGGTATATCCGCAGAAGATCATCATCACTGAAATTGGCTTTCTCTTCGGCAATACTCTTGTTATACTGGTTTACCGGAATCGGCTGAAACTCAATCATACCTGGTTTCCGGACTTCAGACGGATTTATAAATTGAGATTTTGGCATTTTGGTAAATTTTTTACCGCAGAGGCGCCGGCAAATCGTTGCGTCTCCACGTCTTGCGGTTAATATTCAAGTGATTCTATCTGATTTCTGATTTCAGCAAGGAAAAGGGTTGCTTCACCCCCGTCCAGGGAACGGTGATCATAGGTGAGCGAAAGACCGATCATGGGCACAATGGCATACACTCCGTCGCCGATATCCTTCGGCCGGGGTTGGATGGCGCAGACTCCCAAAATGGCGGACTGAGGCAGGTTAATAACCGGCGTAAATATTTCCACTCCGTAATTGCCCAGGTTGGACACCGTGAAGGTGGCTGCCTCCGGATTCAATAGGTCGGGATTGATATTTCCCTTTCTGCATTCCAGGGCCAGTTGTTGTAACCGGGAAGACAATCCGGTAATGGAATAGTCGTCGGCATTGCGCAGGGCGGCAACCATAAGCCCCCGGTCAGTGTCAATAGCCAGCCCCAGGTGGACTTTGTTGAAATATTTGATCTGGTCGCCCAGGAAATGGGTGTTCACCTGCGGGAACTTCCTGAGCGCCCTGATAACAGCCAGGCAAACCAGGTCGTTGATGGTCACGTTCTCTTTTAAGATCCCGGATTCAAACTCTTTTTTGAACTTTTTCCTTGCTGCCAGAAGCTTTCTGGCATCGGCACTCAGGTGATGGGTAAGCTGAGCCGAGTTTTGAATTGAAGCATGCATGGCTTTGGCAATCAGCTTCCGCATATTGGAAACAGGCCTGACTTCAAAATCAGTACCCGATTTCGGGCCGGAATAGGCGGGTTGCGGCTGTGCCGGCATAACCGCAGGTTTCGCCACTTCACGTTCTGCTTCCGGTTTAACCATCTTTTCCGCAGCTTTAGGTGCTGTTTTCTGCTTTTCTGCGGCCATTTCAATATCGCGTGCAATGATCCTTCCCATGGGGCCAGTCCCTGTCAACCCGGTAAAGTCTACTCCCATCTGCCTGGCCATGTTTCTGGCCAGAGGCGAAACATGAATGCGCTCATTGGATGAAGCCCCCGGTTCAACAGAAAATTCAATTACTTTGGGAAACTCTTCTTCCTGGGGAACGGCTGACACGGTTCCGCCCCCTGTCATCTTCCCGGGAACCTGTTCATCTTTCCCTCCGATCACTGCAATTTCGGTCAGCACAGGTACTTCATCACCTGCTTCAAAATAACGGACCAATAAAAATCCGTCGGTTTTTGCCTCTTCTTCAAAAGAAGCTTTGTCGGTTTCATAGGAGAACAGAATGTCTCCGCTGTGAACCTCATCTCCGATCTCCTTATACCACTGACCTAAAATACAGGTCTCTACCGATTGACCCTGACGGGGCATGATTACTGCTGTTGCCATCTGGTTTTTATTTAACTTGTAATAACAATCTGTTTTTTACCGAAGTTTGATTAACTTATTGAATTTCAATTATTAAAATGATATTTCAAAATCGACTGTGCAAAGTTAATAAATTTTTACTTGTATATACAAGTTGATTTAATCTGTTTAAATAATTCTTAACTTTGAGGCATGAATACCTTACCACAATACCGGAAATTATACGAGATACTGAGGAACCATATCCTGTCGGGGAGGTATGTGGAGGGGAGTCTTTTACCTTCGGAAAATGAATTGTGTACCACCTACGGCATCACACGCCCTACGGTAAGGCAGGCATTAGAGACTCTGGTCCAGGATGGGCTTATTATGAAAAAACAGGGAAAAGGGAGTATCGTCAGAAAACCGTTGCAAAATATTGGTATTCTCTCGGTAGCAGGAACAGCTTCAGCCATTGGGGAGCAGTTTCTGAAAACGGAGATACTGCAAAAGCCGGTCGCCAAACCCTGGCCTGAAGACTTCCCCTTTGAACTTTCGGAATGGGAAAAAGAAGCAGGTTGCATATATATGGAACGGCTACGGTTTGTGGATGATGTTCCTCTTTTTTATGATATCAACCACCTTCCGAATATTCATATTCCCCGCCTTACCAGCCGCTCTTTTGAAAACAGGTCCCTGTTTGAGATCCTTCGTAAACATTACAATATAGAAATCAAGGGTGGTGAGCAAAAGCTGAAAGCAGTGCTGCCGGAGGGCAGCATTCGTGAACTGCTTCGATTACAGCCCGGTCAGCCGGTATTGTACATGGAACGGAAGCTTTACACCAACAAAGAAGGTTACAGCATTTATTCGGTCATCTGGTTCAATTCCGAGAAACATTCGATTTCTGGTAGTTTCTGAAAGCAAATTAGCTTTCGGTCTTTT
>Ga0116193_1002563_pt1 | contig 13741 bp, 12 predicted proteins | sample AD_UKC115_MetaG_FD_89892 | JGI IMG/M metagenome (GOLD analysis project Ga0116193, IMG submission 89892) | Active sludge microbial communities of municipal wastewater-treating anaerobic digesters from Hong Kong - AD_UKC115_MetaG | ecosystem: Engineered > Bioreactor > Anaerobic > Digestate... | reverse complement strand
CAGCCGGATGGTGCGCGGTTGTGGAAAGTAGGCGGTGGCGAGCGAGTCAATCGTGCTCAGGTAACGATCACGCACCCACTTGCTGATGAAAGCATTCGGTGCCACCACAGTGATGGCTGAGTCGGTCTCTTCAGCGCTCAGCACGCGAAACCAGGTCGCAAATTGCTGGGCGGAAAGCTCCCGTTCAAAGTGATTGAGGCAATGCGACCAGAAACCGGAAGCAGTACCGCTGGACAATGGCGAAGACATAAATTCGGAGGTAATCGCCTGTGTCAGGGGGGCGCCGGTTGAAGGGTAAAAGCGCCTGTAGAAAACAGGCGGAATAGAAAGCTGGCAACCCCTGATTTTACTGCTAAACCGCGTCCGCCGGCGCTACTTATCCACAGGCCCCATCTGCTGCCGGAAGAGGCGGCGTCAAGTTCGTTTGCTGACCAGCGTGATCCATGCCCCAGCCAGCGATATAAGGATTCCAGCCCAAGTGAGTGCTTGCGGCCGCAGACCCTCAAGCAGCACTGAAACCAGCACCGCGCCGACCGGCGATAGCACCGACACGTACATCGCCCGCGCCGTGCCTTCGTGCTTGAGCAGTGTGAGGTAGCAAAGAAAGGCAATGATGGTCCCGGCAATCGACAGGTAGCCGAATGCCAGCCAGAAGCTCAGTCGCTCATCAAATTGAAGCGGCTGTCCTGTACCGAGGCCGTACAGGGCTGTAGCAACCGCGCCGTAAGCCATTGCCCAGGCCGTGTAAGTCGTCACCGGAACCTGCATTTTGTTCAACTGCATGGAGCAGACGGCACCGACACTGGATGTGAAGGCAGCGATCGCCATTGCTGACATGCCCCAGAGGAACGCTGCGGTCGGCGTGACCGAACCCAGCAGGTCAGGCAGGAAGCACAGCACTACTCCGGCGATGCCAAGACTGCCGCCGAGCCAGGTGCGACGAGTCAGCGGTGTGCCATAGGCAACCAGCGTCAGCGCTGGAGTCAAGAACACCATCAGCGTGTAGGCAATCGCGACCAGTCCGGAGGGAACCGACTGCTCAGCGACGTAGGTGAGCACATAACTGATGCCATACGAGGTCAGGCCCGAGGCAATAATCCAGGGGTGCGTATGCGCTGCCGGCAGCATGGGCTCCCGTCGCACCCAAAGCCAGCCGAACAACAGCGCAGCGGCAAAAGCAAAGCGCAGCGCAACCGCGTAGGCCGGAGTGGTTACGCTGCCAAGTTGCAGGGTGATGGCGTAGAAGGTGGTCGACCAGATGAACACTGGAACCAGAAACAAAAGCCAGCTTCGTGACGACATGACTCCGCCGGGCGCCGGTTGGCGGCGCCGCCTCCGTGTTTGTATTGGGGGAGAGACGCGCTATTCGGCCGGTATGCGGCGCGGGAAGCGGATGTTTAGCTGTTTCAGCTTGCGGTAGAGGTGCGTACGCTCAAGTCCGGCTTTATCGGCTACCCGGCTCATGTTGCTTGATTCACGACCGAGCAGGTTCTCGAAGTAGATGCGTTCGAACGCTTCACGTGCCTCGCGCAGCGGCAACTCGAAAAACTCCGGTGGCAGGGCCGGGCGCTCTGGCGCCGATGTATCGCGCAGGTCGCCGAGAATGGCCTGCAGGTGATCAACCGTGATGTCATCGTTGCTCGACAACAACAGGCTCGACAGCACGCTTTGCAACTGGATGAGATTTCCGGGCCAGGGCGCGGATTCCAGCAATTGCCGCACTTCCGGAGACAATCTGGCGGGCGCATCGGGCGAGAACGCCAGCGCACAACGCTCAATGAGGCCGGCGAGGTCACTGCGGCGGGATCGCAGCGGCGGGATGACGACAGTGCAGGATGACAGCAACGCGAACAGCGTGGGGTCAAAGCGGCCTTCGCCGGACAATTGCCCCAGCGGCTCACTGCTGGCGCAGACGATCCGAACGCCGTACGTGCCGGTCTTGCCGAGCATGAAGGCCAGCGAACGCTGCTCGCTGCGCGACAGATGGGCGACTTCCGGGCAATACAGGGTGCCGCCGCGGGCGCTTTCAAGTATCTCCAGCGGGCTGCTGATCAGGCGTTGCCCGCTCTCCAGCACCAGCCAGGGCGTGTTGGGCTCATGCAGGGCACGAGCGCATTCGATGAAGCCGACGCCGACTTCGCCGGTCAGCAACGCGGTTCGCCGGTCATTGACCAGGGTTTCGAGGCGTGCCCGCAACTCGTTGATCACCTGGCTTTCGCCGAGGTCAGCCAGATTGATCGCGTTGGCTCGTTTTGCCTGTCCGACTTTCAGCGCGCGCTGTACGGTCGACAACAGTTTCTGCAGGCCGATTGGCTTTTCGAGGAAATCGAAGGCGCCGATGCGTGTGGCCTCGACGGCGGTTTCGATAGTGGCGTGGCCCGACAGCATCACCACTGGCATGGTCAGCAACCCGGCTGCTTTCCACTCCTTCAGCAGCGTCACACCGTCGGCGTCGGGCATCCAGATGTCGAGCAAAACCAGAGAAGGATTGTGCTTGCGACGCAATTCCCGCGCAGTACCGGCGTTTTCGGCCAGGCGAACGACAAAACCCTCGTCCTCAAGGATTTCATGCAGCAATTCGCGAATGCCAACCTCGTCATCAACGACGAGAATTTCTGTGGGAGCGATCAAGTGTCTGTTTTCTCTTCAGCCAGTAAGGGGAACACGACCGTTACTACCGCGCCACCTTGCCCGAGATTGTCGAGAGTGATCCGGCCCTTGTGTTCGTCGATGATTTTCTTCACGATGGCAAGTCCAAGACCCGTACCCTTCGGTTTGGTGGTGACGTAGGGCTCAAAGGCCCGCTGCTTCACGGTATCGGAGAAGCCCCCGCCATTGTCGCAGAATCGCAGCACCAGTTCGCGTTCGCCGGGATGACCCGTGACTTCGCGCTCACCAACGTCGACCGTCACCTGTCCATCGGCGCGATCCACACAGGCATCAACGGCGTTCTGCATCAGGTTGTGCACGACCTGGCGCAGTCGGGTCGCCTCGCCGCGAATCATCCGCGAATGAGCGTGCCACTCCAGTGCGAGCTTCACCGGATACGAGGCGTAGAGCTCCAGTGTCTCTTTCAGCAATGCCTCGACATCAATCGCCTGCAGACTGCCTGGGCGTGGTTTGCGGGCGTAGATGGCGAAGTCGTTCACCATGTTCTTCATCGCCGTGACTTGGTTAACAATGGTCTGCGTGCTGCGCCGCAGCGCTTCGGCGTCTGCATCGGCGAGCCGTGGCACCAGTTTCATTTCAAGCCGCTCGGCGGACAGCTGGATCGGGGTCAACGGGTTTTTGATCTCATGTGCGAGTCGCCTGGCCACCTCGGCCCAGGCGGTGTCACGTTGTGCCTGCAACACTTCGGTGATGTCATCAAAGACGACGATACGAGCCGCAACATCAGCCACGACGCGTCGGGCGCCACGCAGAATGAACGTGCGGGCGTTGCCGCCAATCATCAGCTCCTGCTCGCGCTGCCAATCGTCTGCTCCTGATTGTGCGAAATTGCGCGACACAATGTCGGCGAAGTTGGCGAGGCTGGGCTCTGCTTGCAACCAGTGGGTGAGGGGTTCATCGACACGTTCATCAATGCGCGCTTGCAGGATGACCGCCGCCGCCGCATTGGCAACCCGCAGCACAAAATCATCGGTTAGCACCAGCACGCCAGTATTGAGGTTCTTGAGAATGTTCTCGAGGTACAGATTGCTGGTCTCGATCTCGCGGCGATTGGCGAGATCGCGCTCGCGGGCGTCGGCGAGCTGCTCGGTCATGGTGTTGAACGATTGCGTCAGCACCGACAGTTCATCACGGCCCTCCACCGGCTGCCGGCGCGAAAAGTCACCCTCCGCGACGGCGCGGGTACCGTCGGCGAGACGCGCCAGTGGCTGCGCTAGACGCTCGGAGAAAACCGCCGCCAGCGCCAGTGCCGTCAACAGAGCCAGCATCAACGCCAGCGTCAGGGTGAAGGCAAATAGCCGCTTCAGCGCCGTACGCTGATAAGACAGCTCCTGATAATCGCGGAAGCCAGCTTCTACGCGTTCGGTCTGCTCACGCAACGCAGCAGGAACTGGCTGCGTGATCACCAGTACCCGCAGTGGCGCTGCGTCACCCGAGGTGACCGGGGCAATCACCCTGAGCTGCAATCCAGTATCGCCAGACGGCTCCACCGCAGTGACCGTTTGCATGGCGCGAACCTGTCGCAATTCGGGGGCCGTTGGCGCCGCGGGTGGGAGGGCAAGTACGCTTTCGCTGGCCTGGGCGACGGTTGAGCCGCTGGTAGTCAACAAGGCAGCATTGGCGACGCCGGTTTGTTCGCGTAGCACCAGCAGCGCTGCGCGTGCGTCGCCAGGGCTGCGTGCCGACAGACCATCGGCGATGGTCTCAGCCTTGCGCACGAGGTCTTTCAGCGGTTGGCTCAACGCCGTACGTCCGAGCTGCAGGCCAGTTTCCAGCGCCTTGTCGATACGGGTATCAAAGTAACTCTCGATCGACGAGGCGAGAAACTGAACCGAGATGCCGTACACGAGCGCGCCGGGCAATACGGCCACCACAGCAAAGAACATCATCATGCGCGTCGTCAACTTGGCGCCAAACACTGCGTCGCGACGGGCGCGCAGCAGCAGTACCACCTGATAGATCACAAGGGCAGCGAGGCCGGCCACGATCAACGCGTTGGCGACCAGCAGCTCGGTGTAGTAGCGTGTGAACAGCGCGGAGTTGGCCGAGGCTGTTGCCAGCACCGTGATGAATACGCCGCCCGCCATGCCAAGGATGAGCCACGCCAGCCGCATCCAGCGTGGCGGCGAAAGTGCCATCACCGTGCTGCGCGACCCGGTGGCAGCCAGCGTCAGATCGTTGCTGTCACTCACGGGGTCAGCACCACGCGGTACCAGTCCGAGGCCAGTGTCCACTCGCGCGACACCAGCGTATTGACCTGCAGAGGCTTGGGCAGCTGCGTGGTGTCGAGTCGCAGCCGCAGCGACACCTCGTAGCGCTCACCGCTGCGCAGCTCACGCTTGTCGAGCAGGCTGCGTCCGCGCACCAGCCGGATCTGGCGAAGCGCTTCATCAAGGGTCGCGTAACTGTTGGTACCGGCAACTGAGCGGCCGGTATCGACGCGATACGAATTGGTCAATGCGGCAAAAGTCAGCCGCCGCACCGACTGCGGTGAATTGACACGCTCATCAAACCAGTAGGTCCGGGTGCGGGTAACTTCGGTCTCAAGGACAAAATACAGCGGCGTGCCACGCAGCAGCGCCTCTTCCAGCGGCGCCGTCAGCGCGAAATCAAATTCCGCATCGACCACGTAAAAATCGTCCTGTGGTCGCACGACGGCGCTGCGAACAGCGATGTTCTCGGCGGCAACCTGCACCGCAAATGCGAGCGCAGTGAGCCCGAGCATCAGGTTCTGCCATCGGCGGCGACAGGATCGCCGCGCAGAAGTCGTTGCGCGATTCACGGTACGGCTTTTTCCAGCAAGGCGTAAAAGTACCCATCGTGATTGTGGGTCTTGCGATTGCCGCCTGGCAACAACTGACCGGCGCTGCTTGCAGGATCGCCAGGTAAAGTGATGCGGATACGACGCATGTCGGCGTGACGGGCAAGCGCCGCGTCAATTTGCTCGCTGTTTTCTGCCTTGAACACCGAGCAGGTCACATAAAGCATGCGGCCGCCAGGCTTGACCAGGGGCCACAGCGCATCAATCAGTCGGGCCTGCTGCACAGCCAGCTGCGCGATGTCGCTGTCGCGCTTGAGCCATTTGCCGTCGGGATGCCTGCGTACCACCCCCGATCCCGTGCAAGGCGCATCCAGCAGGATGCGGTCAAAGGCAATCCCGTCCCACCACGCGCCGCGCACTGTCGGATCACCAGCGTCAGCCGTGCGTACGTCGGCCTGCAGACCAAGACGGGTCAGATTTTCGGCAATGCGGCGACTGCGTTCGGCATCGACATCGAGCGCGGTCAGCTGGCAATCGGCCAGCTCGAGCAGATGTGCTGTTTTGCCGCCGGGCGCGGCGCAGGCGTCGAGTACCCGCATGCCATCCTTCGCGCCCAGCAGCGGGGCCGCCAGCTGGGCGCCGGCATCCTGCACCGAGAACATGCCGTCGCGAAAGCCAGGCAGTCGCTCCACCGGGCGCGGCCGCTTGAGCACCAGCATGGTGTCGGACAGCGCTTCGGCATCCAGTTTGCGTTCAGCGAACGCCGCCAGCAGTTGCTGGGCGCTGCTGCGCCTACGGTTGACCCGCAGCGTCAGCGGCCCGTGGCCATTGCCACCGCGCAGGATGGCCTCCCACCAGTCTGGCTGTTCAACACGAATTCGCTCAACCCACCACGCGGGGTGGTTCCAGAGCGCCTCGTCGCGCTCAACAGCCTTGGCCAGCGCCGCCTCGGGCGCGCGCAGATAGTTGCGCAACACCGCATTGGCGAAGCCTTTGGCACCACGATTGACGGTTTCCACGGCGGCCACCGCCTGTGACACGATGACGTGCGACGCCGTCTTGCCGTGTGAAAGCTGGTACACGGCCACCCAGAGGATCGCTTCGATCAATGGCGCCGGCTTCTGGTGCACGAATTGGCGCACGATGCCGCGCAACTCGCCGAGAAAACGCAGGGTGCCGTAGGTGAGATCGGTAAGCGCTGAGCGGTTGGCGCCGTCAAATCCGCTGGTATTGACGGTTGCCAGAGCGGCGTCGGCATTGCGCCCGTCCAGCACCGCGAGAACCGCCTCAGCTGCACGCAATTGCACGACGGCAAGCCCGATAGCGGCCGTATCGCGCACGGCGCGCGGACGCGTGGCAGGCGCAGCGGTGGCAGATGGATCAGTCATCGCGCGAAGGTATTTGCGTCACAATGACCGTGACGCACGCAGTTGGATACGCGCAGTGTAGCCGAGTGCCACGCCTTTTTGCTGGAACGACCATTTCGCAAGGCCTGGGATGGCATATTGACCGAAGTCGACTTCTTATGAAATCAACAGAAAAGCCAAATGCAATCGAGCGATTCCGTAAAAAGATGCTGGTCGGCGCGCATCGCGCAGCACAAGGTTCGCTGGTCCCCGCCCTGCTCGCGCTGCTGTGTCTGCCGGCAACAGCGCCGGCGATGACCTTCACCGCACAACCGCCCGTGCTGTACGCCGGCGGGCGGGTGCTGCCGGGCGATTGGGAGGCCTGGCGCGACCTGATGCTGCGAGTGGGTGATCGCATTGATACCGTCGCCTTCTACGAATCAGGCGGCGGTGACTCCCGGGCCGGGCGCAGCATCGGGGAAGACATCCGCAAGCGCAAGCTGCGCACCGTTGTGAGCGGACGCTGCTCCTCGGCGTGCGCCAACATGTTCCTGGGCGGCAGCACGCGGCAGTTCGCCCTGGTTGACGGCAAGGTCACCGGTGTACTGGGTTACCACGGCAGCTACAACAAGGAGACCAAACGGGTCAACACGCGTCGCAGTGGCGACTACTTTGTGCAAATGACCGACGGCAAGATGGATGAGGCTTTCGTCGAACGCTTCATTCGGCTCGAAAACCAGAAGGGCTTGATGCGGTTTTTCCATCCGGTGCAGCGTGGCAAGCCCGATGAGCCGCTGGTGCTGCTGTGCACTGGCAACGAAAACCGTAACGAACTCTACGAACAGTGCGAGCGTATCGCCGACGTTGACGCGATGACGCAGGGTGTCGTCACTACGTGGGGCGTCTACGAACTGGCGCTACCGCCACGGCTCACCGGGACCGGCACCTGGGTGCAGGGCGCTACAGCGGTAGTCGACACGCCGGATGCGGCCGCTCCCGACCCCCAGCCGCAGCCGTTGCGCCGCGACTGAATCAGCCCGCGTGCCGCGGGTCCTGGCCCTGTACGATGTGGATCACGTATTCGCTGATGTTCTTGGCGTGATCGGCCACGCGTTCAATGGCCTTGGCGAGAAACGCCACTTCCAGTCCGGCGCTGATGGTGCGGGGGTCTTCCATCATGTAGGAGACCAAGAGCCGCATGATGCGCTCGAATTCTTCGTCCACCGCCGTGTCGCGGCCAATCACCTCGCCCGCAGCGATGACGTCGAGACGGGCGAAGGCATTGAGTGCTTCCTTGAGCATGTCCTGCACCAGCGCACCAATGTGCCGTGCCTCGTTGAGCCGAAGGTGCTGGAAACGCTCGGACGCCTGAAATTGCTGGGCACGCAGGGCGATTTTCTTGATCTCGTCGCCGATGCGTTCGAGATCATTGACCGCCTGCATGGTGCCGACAATCTGGCGCAAATCGACGGCGGTTGGTTGCCGCTTGGCAATCACTTCCACGCATTTCCGATCCAGCTCAATCTGTGCGTCGTTAACCCGCTTTTCTTCGCGTACCACCTGCTCCACGACGTCGGTGTCGGCCGAAGCGATGGCCTCCAGCGCACGCTCAAGCTGCGCTTCGACCAGACCACCCATCGCCAGCAGACCGCTACGCAAGTCTTCGAGCTCGAGTTCGAATTGTTTTGAGGTGTGTTCCATACTTGCTGTCCTAACCAAACCTGCCGGTGATGTAATCCTCAGTGCGCTTGTCTCTCGGTTTCACAAAAATCTGCGCAGTCGGCGTAAATTCGATCAGCTCGCCGAGATACATGTAAGCCGTATGCTGCGATACGCGGGCTGCTTGCTGCATGTTGTGGGTAACGATGACGATGGTGTAGTCACTGCGCAGCTCGCTGACCAGCTCCTCAATGCGTGCCGTCGAGATTGGATCCAGCGCGGACGTGGGCTCATCGAGCAGGAGCACCTCGGGCCGTACCGCGATGCCGCGCGCGATGCACAGGCGCTGTTGCTGACCACCCGACAGCGAAAGACCACTCTGGTTCAGCTTGTCCTTGGCTTCGTTCCAGAGCGCCGCCTTTTTCAGCGCCCATTCGACGCGGTCATCCATATCGTTCTTGTTCAGCTTTTCGTAAAGCTTCACGCCAAATGCGATGTTGTCGTAAATCGACATCGGAAACGGCGTTGGCTTCTGGAATACCATGCCGACCTGCCCGCGCAGCGCGTTCAGGTCATGCCTGGGTGACAGCACGTTGACCCCGTTGATATTGATTTCGCCCTCGGCGCGCTGGCCGGGGTAGAGCGAGTACATGCGGTTGAGCGTACGCAACAGCGTCGACTTGCCGCAGCCGGACGGTCCGATGAAGGCGGTGACCTGCTTTTCGGGGATATCCAGTGTAATGTCGCGCAAACCCTGAAAGCTGCCGTAGAAGAAATTGAGATTGCGGATGCCGATTTTGGTCGGGCTTGCATGGGCGACGGCGTGCTCGCCGAGGCTAACCTGGAATGCCATGTTCAATGCTCTTGTTATTCAATGATTCGGCTGACGCGCGCTCAATGCTTGCCTTGCCGGAAAAGCGTTCGCGCCACGATATTGAGCAGCAGTACCGCTAGCGTGATCAGCAGCGCTCCACCCCACGCCAGCCGCTGCCACTCTTCGTAGGGGCTCATCGCAAACTGAAAGATCACCACCGGCAGATTGGCCATCGGCGCCTTGAGATCGGTGCTCCAGAACTGATTGTTCAGCGCGGTGAACAACAGAGGCGCGGTTTCGCCGGCGATGCGCGCCAGTGCCAGCAATACACCGGTCACAACGCCACCCTTGACTGCGCGCAGCGTCACCATCAACACCACGCGCCACTGCGGCGCGCCCAACGCAACGGCGGCTTCACGCAAACTATTGGGCACCAGTTGCAGCATATTCTCGGTCTGGCGAACAATCACCGGCACCGCGATGATGGCCAGCGCGACAGCACCGGCCCACGCCGAGTAATGCTTCACGTTGGCCACAATCATCGTATACACAAAGAGTCCGATGACAATCGAGGGCGCCGACAGCAGGATGTCGTTGATGAAACGGGTGACCCTGGCAATCTTGCTCTCACGTCCGACCTCGGCGAGATAAATGCCGGCGAGGATGCCGATCGGTGTGGCGATGAAGATGGCGGCACCGACGATGATCAGGCTGCCGACAATCGCGTTGGCAAGACCACCGTCCGAGCCTGGCGGCGGCGTCATCTGCGTGAACATGGCGGTTCCCACCGCTGCGAAGCCCTTGCTGAACAACACCGCAAGAATCCACAACAGGAACACCATGCCGAACGCCATCGTGCCGACCGACATGGCCAGGTTGAAACGGTTGATCCACACCCGGCGGCGATAAATCGGATTGTCGGGTGACGCGCCGCCTGCGGCTGCGTTGCGTGTGGTGGTGCTCATGTGCGCTTGCCCTCCTTCGCCGAGAGCTTCGCGAGCATCAGGCGCGATGCTGCGAGGACGATGAATGACAGAACGAACAGCGTCAGGCCAAGGGTGATCAGCGCCGACAGGTGTGCTGGATCAGAAGCCTCGTTGAACTCGTTGGCCAGTGCCGATGCGATGGAGTTGCCAGGTTCGAACAATTGCGCCGAGATGTTGTAGGCATTGCCAATCACAAACGTCACGGCCATCGTTTCGCCTAGGGCCCGGCCAAGACCCAGCATGATGCCGCCAATGACGCCCGCCTTGGTGTAAGGCAACACCACATTCCACACCACCTCCCAGGTGGTTGCGCCGAGCCCGTACGCGGATTCCTTGAGAATCGGTGGCGTCGTCTCGAACACATCGCGCATCACCGCTGCAATGAACGGGATGATCATTACCGCAAGAATCAACCCCGCCGTGAACACGCCAAAGCCCATCGGGGTGCCCTGAAACAGGATGCCCACCAGCGGCAATTTGCCCAGCGTGTTGATCATCAGCGGTTGCAGCGTTTCGGCGAACAGCGGGGCGAACACAAACAGGCCCCACATGCCGTAGATGATCGATGGAATCGCAGCAAGCAGCTCAACGGCGGTGCCGAGTGGTCGCTTGAGGATGGGCGGGCACATCTCGGTCAGAAACACGGCAATGCCAAAACTGACCGGTACACCGACCAGCAATGCGATGAGCGCCGTGATCAGCGTTCCCCAGATCGGGGCAAGACCGCCAAATGCCTTGCGCACCGGATCCCACGCGCCGGAGGTGAAAAAACCGGGGCCAGTTTGCACCAGTGTCTGCCAGGCGCCGACGAAAAGTGAGGCGATGATGCCCAATAGCGTCAGTAGAACCAGCAGCGCAAAAAATTGCGTGGTGCCAGCAAACAGTTTGTCCTGGAGCGCGAACGAATTGTCGCGTTTATCAGCGGCGTCAGGGGTCATGGACTTGTCGGGCCTTTGTCTTTTTGTGGAGCACCGCGATCACTTCAGTAACCCACAAAAAGACCGCGGCGCCGGTATTCGACGCCGCGACCTGCTCAATGCGAGCGATTAGAAGACAGCCTTGTTGCTACCGTCGGTGATCTTCTTCCACTCCGCATTGATCAGCGACACCGTGGCGGCGGGCAGCGGGACGTAGTCGAGTTCAACCGCCGACTTCTGGCCGTTCTTGAATGCCCAGTCGAAGAACTTGAGTACCTCTTTTGTCGCTTCCGGCTTGGCCGCCTTGGCGTGCATCAGGATGAACGACGCGCTAGTCATCGGCCAGCTTTTGGCGCCTGGCTGGTCGGTCAGGATCACGCCCATGCCCGGCGTGCCTTTCCAGTCCGCGCCTGCGGACGCAGCCGCGAAGCTCGCCTCTTCCGGTTGCACAAACTGGCCATCGCGGTTTTTCAACTGGATGTGGTCAAGCTTGTTCTTCTTGGCGTAGGCGTATTCAACGTAGCCAATCGCGCCCTTGATTCGTTGCACATACTGCGCCACGCCTTCGTTGCCCTTGCCGCCCACGCCCTCTGGCCAGGCGACTGCGGTGCCAACGCCGACTTTGCTCTTCCATTCCGGCGATACTTTGGAAAGGTAGTCAACGAACACGAAGGTCGTGCCCGAGCCGTCCGAGCGGCGTACCACGGTGATCGGGCCGTCGAGCTTGAAGCCGGGGTTCAGGTCGGTGATCGCCTTGTCGTTCCAGTTCTTGATCTTGCCGAGGAAGATGTCGGCGAGCACTGCGCCGGTGAGCTTGAGTTCGCCCGGCTTCACGGCATCGAGATTGGTGACCGGCACCACGCCGCCGATGATCGCCGGGAACTGCACGAGGCCGTCCTTGGCCAGATCTTCCGCTTTCAGCGGCATGTCGGAGGCACCGAAATCCACGGTCTTCGACTGGATCTGCTTGATGCCGCCACCCGAGCCGATCGACTGGTAATTCATGGCCACGTTAGTGGCCTTTTTGTATTCGTCGGCCCACTTGGCGTAGATCGGGAACGGGAACGTCGCACCAGCGCCAGTGATGGTGGTCTGGGCGGTGGCCACGAGCGGCAGTGAAGCAGCAGCCAACGCGGCAGCAGCAATGAATGATTGCGAGAAACGCATGGTCAAAATCCTTATGAGGTCTTCTCGGAGGAGAGGAAGGTGAACCCTTCCCTTTTCTAGTCCGGGGAGTTTGACCGGGATTTGTGACAGCAATATTGCAGTGTGGCGCCCGCGCGGGGCGGGGCGATTACGGCGCCGCCTTCGGGTGGCGCAACGCGTGCTCCAGCGCCAGCCGCATGTTGGCCGCCTGCAGGTCGCTTTGTGGCAGCAGCGTGTCTCCGCGCTGGAAGGCGAAGGCCAGCTCCTGGATCGCCGCCGGGTGGTCGAGCGCGGCGGCGCGCAGGTACCAGCGCATCGCCTCGCGCGCATCCTGATCGGCGCCCTCGCCCGCCGCGCAGGCGTTGCCAAGCAGATACATGGCGTCAGCGATGCCCTGCGCCGCCGACTCTTGCCAATACGCCACGGCCTGCGCCGGGTCGCTCGCCCGCGACAGCAGACCGAGGTAGTACGCGGCCTGTGCCCGGGTCGATGCCGAGGCGTGCGATCGAAGAAACCACGCGCGGGCACGTGCCGGATCGCGGGGTGTGATGGATGAACCCGTGAGCCATGCGCGACCCAGGCTGAGTGCTGCGTGCGCGTCGCCCTGGGCCGCGGCGCGCTCCAGCCAACGTAGCCCCGAAGCGACCGCTGTAGCGGTTTGACGACGCAGCAAGGTGTCGCCAGCCGCGCGCTGCGCGTCTGCGTTGCCAGCCCCCGCCATGGCGATAAGCGCGTGTAGCGCTGCGTCGTCCTGACCCGCATCAGCAGCCATGCGCAAGCGGTCAATGCGTGCTGGCGCCGTCGCCTCGTAGCCGCGATGGAGCGCAACGGAATCGAGGGTGCTCTCGCTGGAGATAGCAGGCTTCTCGTTTGCGCTTCGCTCCATCGAGGCTGCGGTTGGGCAAACCGATAGCGCTACCAGCGCCGCGATCAGCGCGACACGACCAGAATGAGGTCGAAGACGCACGTGATTCAACTACTTCGACAAATCGATCTGATACACCGCCAGCCCTTTGCCGGAGCCATCGTCGGCACGCAACTCGCGGACGTTGTTGATGCCAGCAGCCTGCGCCACCGCTACTTTGCCGGGCGCCGACTTGAACACCACTGGGCCAGCCGTGCTGAGCTTCACAAAGCGCCAGCTTCGCGCGCTGCCATGCGCAGCGCGCGTAAGCGTCTTCACCGTCTTCACATAATTGATCAGCACCTCGCGATTGGTGTCCGGTGAGGCAAAGATCGTTTTGGTGCCGTCGAGGCCGGGGAAATTACCGCCGCCGCTGGCGCGGTAGTTGTTGGTGGCAACGATGAACTCGGCTGACGGCGACACCGCCGCCCCTTTGTACGACAGGTTCACGATGCGGGAACCGAAGGGTTTGCTGACGTCGATCTCGTAACTCACGTCGGGATGAGTGAGCATGTCAAAGGTGTAGCCCGGCGCGGTG
>Ga0116193_1002562_pt1 | contig 13742 bp, 6 predicted proteins | sample AD_UKC115_MetaG_FD_89892 | JGI IMG/M metagenome (GOLD analysis project Ga0116193, IMG submission 89892) | Active sludge microbial communities of municipal wastewater-treating anaerobic digesters from Hong Kong - AD_UKC115_MetaG | ecosystem: Engineered > Bioreactor > Anaerobic > Digestate | place... | reverse complement strand
TACTGCATATTGTTTAACTGAATTACCCGTATTAGATGTTCCTGCAGGATTCTCGGCTCCATTGGCATCTTCTACCTTAGTTGCCATAATGTTTAGATATTTCGAGCTGCTTACTCCAATGCAATAACCGGTTACTTTTACATATTTGCCATTCAAACCGGCGTCAACCAAACCTGTCATTGGATAAGAAATACTGCCAATAGCTGTAGATGCTCCGTCAATAGCCAAGTTATAATAGTTTCCTGAGATATTCAGTTTTCCGATAATAGACATATATTGTGTATAGGGCGCTCCGCCAGTTACGTATGTATCCGCCATAGCCGTTGTAAAAGCCTGAGCTGTAGGATAAGTAAATGTGCTAGAACTCAATTTTGTAATTGCAGCTGTTTTCGGGAATTGAACAACACCACCATATACGGAAGTGGTTCCGCTTACTGTAATCAAATCACCAACTGCATAATTACTTGGTGTAGCATTCAGATATACCAAAATTGTACCTGTTCCGTCATTAACCAAAAATCCCTTATTGTACAAAGCAGCTACAGTTCCTTTTACTGTATAAGCTCCTGCAGCGCTTGATGCTACAGTTCCAATGGCAGTATATTCAGGAGTGGCATCGGCTGCATAAATAGACGTAGCCAGAAAATTAACTCTTGTGCTTGAATAGCCGATAGTATAACCTACGACATATACTTCCTTATCTTTCAAATCTGTATTGACAATGCCTGCATTAGGATAAGAAATACTTCCGGAAGCCTTTGCTGAACCTTCCACTTTGGTCAAATTTATATAATTGCCGGAAAGAGTCAAAGTCCCTTTTACTTTTACATATTTCACTGTTGGAGAAGAAAGATAAGCATCCATATCGCTTCCCGTCATTTCTTTAGCAGTAGGATAAGCAAAATTACTTGTTCCTTCAAGACGAGCAACTACTGCAGAGTTGGTAAACTGATGCAAACCACTGTAAGTGGTGGTTGTCCCCGATACGGATACCACATCACCAATTGAATAATCAGCAGGAGTCCCAAGATAAACAAGGATATATCCTGTACCGTCATTTACCATAAATCCTCTTGCATAAGTTGCAGCAACAGTTCCTTTTATGGTGTATTGTCCGTCAGTTCCACTTGTAATATCAGAAATCTTATCATAAGTCACACCAGTAGATGTTGCTTCCGATGATGAATACTGATATTCAACAACCGCATATTGACCGGATGTAGGATTTACAATGCCACTACTTAGTATCTTTGGCAAATTCTTTTCAGGAGTCTTGGATGGAGTAAAATAACCTAAATCACTTCCCCAGACATTCTGATAATCTTTTGCAGAAACTTTATAACTGGTTGCAGCTTGCACCTTAGAAATATACTCAGATGCACCAACCAACTTATTGTAAGTGACTTTGATGGATGAGCCATTATCAGCAGTCGGGAATGTTGCCGCCAAAAATGCAGGAAGATATGTTTTACCCGAAATAATATCTGTCAAATATTTGTTTGACGAAACTTTATTTAAGGCAGTGGTATAGCTTCCTGTTGGATCTGCCGCTGCTGCTATGCTTTGGTTTGTTGAGTTTTTAGCCACGGTTGCATAATCGGCATCCGTCAATGTATATGTTTGATTTTTGACATCGCTATAGGTTGGCCCGTCAACAAAACCATCCAATTTATCATTAAAATCACTGCAACCTGCAAGAACCAGCAGTGCTGCCGCACCAAATAATAATTTATTTTTCATTGTTTTGATTCTTTAAAGGTTAGAAATTTACTTTTAATCTAATGGAATATGTTCTTCCGAATTGATAGAATACGCGGTAAGCTGAATCCCATGTACCTGTACCTCCATCATACGCATCAACTATATAATTATAGTTCAGCAAATTTTCTACGTTTCCAAATAGAGTCGCTTTACAATTACCAATATTGAAGCGATAGCTGGCATCCATATCCAATTGCCCTGCAGCAGGGATCTTCCAAGGTTTAGGAGTTTCTAAAACAGTATTAGCAGAAATGTTGCTTGAACTCAAAGCATAATCCGCATAATTGTTTGCATAATATGTATAAGTCAAACCGAAACGCAGGTCGGATGTCGGTTTGAAGTTAGCGCCCAAAGCTGCTGTTGTCTGTGCAGAACCTCCAACTTTTACTCCTTTCTGGTTGATGGTGAATTTAGCATGATCTGAAGCCAGAATACCTGATGCTACTTTTCCTGTAGTAACGTCAGCCAATGGCTGTCCATTGGAATTGTAGAAGTAACCGGTTGCATTGCTATCCCACTTCCAGTCACCGACTGAAAGCATACCTGTAAACTCTACATATTTGCATGGTTTTGCTACCATATCTAATTCAACTCCCATGTGGCGTGCATCCACACCTGACATGTTCAATACATATCTTTCAGTAGTACCTCTGATATCACCGCTTCGCGTTGTAGTCTTATCCATCCATTTGGTATAATATACATTCAAATTAGCGGTCAAATACTGACTGCGATAGCCATAACCGACTTCTGCTGAAAAAACCTTTTCGTTGATAGCGTCTGGATTAGTGGCGTTACTGGTTGTAGATTGAAGGAAAGCACCTCCTGAGAAAAATGGAGCACGACTGATATAACCGATATTGGCAAAAACATTGTGATTTTCAGTCAAATTAAAGTTTGCGCCTCCTTTAACTGTATAACCGATATAATTCAGCTTGTCTGATTTTGCATGATCTTTGTCGTAATAGAATCTGTCATATCTCCAATAGCCTGTATTGGATAAAGAACCTGCAACAAAAGCAGCCAATTTGCCTCTATTGTATTCGGCCTGTCCAAAAGCACCTTCCTGCATAACGAATCCATCGTAATCACGATAAACGACATCGCCTACACCCAGTTTCTGATACTTCCACATCGGATCTGAAGCAACAGAATTATTGGATGCCAGAACACTACTTCTGTTACGAATATCCGTATAGTATTTACCATCATAAAGGTCGATGATTTCATTTTTATGAATACCTTTATAATAACGGAAATCCACTCCTCCATAAACATCCAGATATTTTCCTAATTTGGTAGTGTATGTGGAAAGCAATCCATACCAGTTATGGTAATTCAAGCTCTTTGACATAATCATCAAAGATCCGTGATCACTTGCCATATTCTGTTCCTGAATCTGATCGTAAGCAAATGTTCCGTCGGTATTACGGAATGTAGTATTGAGAGTACCGTTTGAAGATCCATACCATGCATTCTGGTCATTGGATGTCAGTCCCTGTCCGCTATAGCCGTAACCACGGCCTATGGATACATACAATGATGTGCTCAATGAAGATTTTTCATTGATTTGCCACTGATGATTCAAAGATATCTGAGGTTTGTGATATACATTGCGCGCAGAAGTCTTGCGTTCTCCATGCAATCCGAAACCATAAGTAGGGTTATATTTATACTGGCTGTCCCCATTCATATAGTTCTTTACCTGTTGCCAGCCTTGAATACTTAAACCGTCATAATTGCTTCTTTGATTATGGCTCTGAGGTGCACCGAATGCAGTCAATGACAAAGTTTGAGAATCCGTCAGTTTCTTTGATACATTCAAAAAATAATTATATCCATCAAATTCTGTTCCTTGAATATAACCGTCACCCCATTTCTTTCCTCCTAACAAAGTAACAGCCCAGCCATTACTCATCAAGCCTGTTGATACGGTGAACAAAAGAGAATTGAAACCATCGTTTCCTACTCCATAAGAAATATTTCCACCTTTCTTTTGGTCTGTCGTTCTAGTAACGATATTGATAGAACCGCCAACTGAAGGAGCTGACACTTTGGAAGCGCCTAATCCTCTTTGAGTCTGTAAGCTACGAGTTACATCACTTAATCCTGCCCAGTTTGACCAGTAAAGACCTCCCCATTCCATATCGTTCATTGGAACGCCATTAATCATAACAGCAACATTGGCAGACTGGAATCCTCGCATATTAATTTTAGAATCTCCATAGCCACCGCCGTTCTTTGTTGCATAGACTCCTGGGGTTGTTTTCAATATTTCAGGAAATTCCTGAGTACCCAGTTTTTCTTCAATGAAAACAGGATCAACCGTAGATAAAGCAACCGGAGTTTTACGAGCAACTGCTATGGAAGATGTAACTACTACATCATTTAAAGCAACGGCATCCGGCTTCATCAATACAGTGCCCAAATCAACATTTCCACTCTTTTGGATTTTCATCAGTTGGTCCTTGTAACCCACATAAGACATCTTGATAGTAGGTTTGGATACAGATGATTTAATGGAAAAGTTTCCATCGATGTCAGTAATAACTCCTACTGTGGTTCCATTTACGATAACTGATGCACCTATCAAGGGCTCATTCGTATCAGCATCCACAAGTTTACCTTTCACTGTTTGAGACACAGCCGCGGTAACGCCAAATAGCATAAATAACGCTATTAAAGCGCAGGTTTGCAATTTTTGCATCATAGTACGTTTTTAAAAAGTTTTTTTATTATATTTCAATCTTATTGCAAATATAAATAAATATAATTTAAAAGATGAAGAGTTCCACAAAAAAATCTATCTAAAAAGTCTATTTATTTTCAGAATAAATACATTCCGAGATAAATTTGAAATATTATTGCAATCTTTTTACCGGAAGTTTGAATCCCTTCTGAGCAACATATACGCCCAAAAGAATAAAGGCTGCCCCTACAATAGCCATCAATGTAATTCGCTCATGCAGTACGATAGCAGCAGATATCAATGTCACAGCCGGTGACACATATATATAATTGGAAACACAAACTACGCCTAGTTTATTTGATGCCACATTCCATGTGAGATAACATAAAAATGAGGCTATTAAACCTAAAAACAATAAATTGCCCCATACTTCGGGTAATCGAAACATCCCTATAGAAAAATGTACATAATGATTCATGATGGGAATAAGTGTGACGACTCCGTAGAAAAATACTTTTCTGGTGATAAACGTTGATGAATATTTATTGCCCATCCGTTTAAGAAGCAAACCATAAAAAGCCCACATCAGTGCACCACAAAAAGCAAGAAAGTCTCCTATCGGATTGATTTTGAATACATAATTGCCATTATAGACAACAAATATTACTCCAATTAAAGCTACTATTGAACCGTATATTATGTTTCTGTCCATTCGGTAGCCTTTTGAGAAACAATGTGCAACAATGGCTGTCAATATAGGTGCCGTAGCGGTAATGAGAGAAACATTGGAAACTAAAGTTATTGATAATGATGTATTCTCTGCCATGAAATATAGGGATCCGCCGAATAACCCCAGTCCAAGCATTTGCAATTCATCTGTCCAACAGTCAGAAAAAATTTTCTTCGGTGAAAATATCCAAATGAAAACATAAGCTAAAGAAAAACGACAAATCAGAATTTCAACCGGATTAAATCCATGTAAAAGCAATACTTTTGTAGAAACATAGGTTGTCCCCCACACAATTATAGTGAATAGTGCCAATAAATGATATGTTATTTTACCCTGCTCTTTCATTTACCAGGTATAATTCAAACCGACACTTAACAATTCTTTCAATTGAAAATATCCGAAACCGGACTTTTTTACCACGCCGTCATCAAATCTCCCATGAAAGAAAAGTTGGGTCGAAATGGTTCTTGTAACAGCCATATTTACTGTATTTTCCCATTCGGCTTCCACTTTTTTATAATTGGTAAAGTAATAGAGACGTGATTGCCATGTAATGTTATTCACCACTTTCCATTTAGTATTAACTTCAATCTTCGAACCTATATCATGAAGAAAACTATGTCCGCTTTTCAGGCCGAATTGAGTTTCATCAACCCGACGATCGCCGACATACCTCATATTATAAGCACCGGGAGAAAGATATACAGAAGCCGTAAGAACTTTATTGGTCTTCTTATAGTCCATACCGACACTGAATATCAAATTGGCAGGAGCAAAAATATTTGAATACATTTTAGGGTCATTTGATTTATATCCTTCAAAAAACTGCGAATTAAATTCTGCCTGAAAAGTATAATACCATGTTGACACGGCACGGAAGCCTAGTTTAGATGCGGCTCGGATCAAGTCATTATTGGTCTTATATTTATGTAATGTATCAGAACGGGCGGATAAAAAGCCTAATTTCAATTCCAGTTTATTATCCCACTGTACTTTTTGTTCATCATTATAGTTTGTTTCAAATGTCAGAGCCGACAACATCGTATTGGTACTTTCGCCTCCTTTGTACCAATTCCCTGAAATATAATTCTGAGTGAATTGCAAAGATGCGCTTCCAGATTTTTTCCAGAAATTAGGTCTCTTCACAATAATATCCTCTTTCAAAGGAGTATGTGACGGTGTGTTTTTCTTTGCCAAATCCACCACTTTCACTTCTTTTGTATCTTTGATAATATTTTCCCTGAATTGGGAACGTTTCATAATGTTTCGCTCTGTATTTTTCACCTGGGTCGGATTATACAAGTAAGCATATAGCAATGACTTGTCAATGAAACGATTGATGCTGTCGTTTCTTTTTTCCCATGGCACCGGCAATAGAGAAAGAGAATCGGGTATTTCATCCTTTTTTACGGGTAACAAAACCGAATTAACCGGACCATAATAATATGTCAAAGGAGCAAAAAGTCTGAATAAATAAGGATTAGGCACATCATTGGTTACAACCAACGAATCACGTTTGGAAGCTTCATGAGCTAAAGTGTCTGAAAAATGCTTCACCACCTGCAAACTCATATCATTGTATTTACGGATAGTAGATTTCAATGATTGAGAAAAAGCGGCGGAAAAGACAAAAGTAAAACAAAAAACTAATACAAATCTAAATTTCATAATGAATCCCTATCTGTTTTGTTATGCAAAAGTAATCATTTTTTTGAGTAAATGAAAACAAAAGCGATTACTAAACATCTTTTTACTTATCATGACTCCTTTTCATTACTTTTTTTATTGAAAAAACTCTTATCTCCTCTTTTTTTTATAATTTTGCAGCTTTAAAGCATATAATAATATTTAAAGATATAATATCGTGGCAGAAACAAAGTATATATTCGTCACAGGTGGAGTTGCTTCTTCTTTAGGTAAAGGAATCATATCTTCATCCATCGGTAAGCTATTGCAGGCAAGAGGCTACAAAGTTACCATCCAGAAATTTGACCCTTATATCAATATTGATCCGGGGACACTGAATCCATATGAACATGGAGAGTGCTATGTAACAGTTGACGGTCATGAAGCCGATTTGGATTTGGGACACTATGAACGTTTTCTGGGTATCCAAACTACAAAAGCCAACAACATCACGACGGGTCGCATCTACAAAAGCGTTATCGACAAAGAAAGAAGAGGTGACTATTTAGGAAAGACCATACAGGTCATTCCTCATATCACTGATGAAATCAAGCGTGACATCAAGTTATTAGGTAACAAGAACCAATTTGACTTTGTGATTACCGAAATAGGCGGAACTGTAGGTGACATTGAATCATTGCCCTATCTGGAAAGCATTCGTCAGTTAAAATGGGAAATGGGAAGAAATGCGCTATGCGTTCACCTCACTTACGTTCCATATCTGGCCGCAGCAAAAGAATTGAAGACAAAACCGACGCAGCATTCAGTAAAGGAATTGCAATCTGCAGGTATACAGCCAGACATTCTGGTTCTCCGCACAGAACATGAACTGGGCATAAATCTTCGTAAGAAAGTTGCTCTTTTCTGCAATGTTGACGAGCAATCAGTCGTTCAGTCCATAGACGCTCCTACCATTTACGAAGTACCTATTCTGATGCAGAAACAAGGCCTTGATGAAACAATTCTTAAAAAAATGGGCATGCCTATTGGAAAAGACGCTGATCTCACATCTTGGAAAGAGTTCTTGGACAGAAGACACAAGGCAACGGAAGAAGTGAAAATAGGACTTGTCGGAAAATACGATTTACAAGATGCCTACAAGTCTATTTTGGAAGCTTTGTCACAAGCTGCTACCTATAATGATAGAAAAGGTAAAGTAGAATTTATCAACAGTGAGTATCTTACGGAAGATAACGTACAGGAAAAATTAGGTAAGGTAGATGGTATTGTTATCTGCCCGGGATTCGGACTCAGAGGAACAGAAGGCAAATTCATAGCAGCCAAATATGCACGAACCCATAATGTACCTACTTTCGGGATCTGCTTCGGAATGCAATGCATGGCAATAGAATTTGCACGCAACGTATTGGGTTATGCAGATGCCAATTCCATGGAAATGGACGAAAAGACGACACATAATGTAATTGATATCATGGAAGAACAGAAATCGATTACCAATATGGGCGGAACAATGCGTTTGGGTGCTTTTGACTGCATCGTCAAACAAGGCTCCAAAACATTCGAAGCATACAAGAAGACACATATTCAGGAAAGACATCGCCATCGTTATGAATTCAACAACGAGTTCAAGGCCGAATATGAAAAAGCGGGAATGAAATGTGTTGGAGTCAATCCGGAATCGGACTTGGTGGAAATAGTGGAAATACCGTCTCTGAAATGGTATATCGGAACACAATTCCACCCGGAATATAGCAGTACGGTTCTGAATCCGCACCCCTTGTTCTTGTCATTCATAAAAGCTGCAATTAGCAAATAAACAAGATATATAAAGAAATAAAGAATTTTTATGGATAAAAATACATTAATTGGGTTCGCACTCATTGGAGCTGTCCTGATAGGCTTCACATACTTGTCAAGACCAAGTGAAGAAGAAATGCAGGCTCAAAAACGTGCACAGGATTCAATTCAAGCTATTACTCAAAAAAAGGCAGCAGAACAAAAGCTCTCTGTCATAAAAGAGCAAAAGAAGTTGGATTCCGTGTCGCAAGATTCCTCTTCCATATTATTTATGGCAAGCAAAGGAAAGGAAGATTTCATAAAGCTTCATAATGAAGTTTCGGAACTGACACTTTCAACAAAAGGAGGAAGAATCTGTTCGGCACTCCTAAAGAAATACAACGACCAAAAAGGAAAGCCTGTGGTTCTTTTTGACAAGAACGAATCCCAGCTGAATTTTTCTTTCGAGGGAAAGAACGAAAATATTATCACCAAAGATCTTTATTTTCAAGCGGTCAACGTAACGGATAGCAGTGTTACGATGCGTTTGCCTATTACGGCTGACGGATACATCGATTTCAACTACAGCATGATTGGGAACAGTTATATGGTAAACTTTTCCATCGATGCACACAACGTAGCCAACTTGTTTTCTCCTTCTTTGAAAAATGTAGACATTGACTGGAATCAGAAAACCAGACAACTTGAAAAAGGTTATTCATTTGAAAACCGCTACACTACCCTAACTTATAAGAAAACAAACAAAGGAACTGATTATCTGACTGCCAGTGGAGACAAAAGCAAAGATTTCACGGAGAATATGGATTGGATATGCTTCAAAAACCAATTTTTTGCAACAACTTTAATTGCCAATCAGGATTTCAGCAAGACAAACCTTATTTCTTCTCAGGAAACGGAGGGCAGCGGTTACTTGAAAGATTTTTCTGCTTCTATGAAAGGTTTCTTCGATCCAACAGGAAAGCAGCCTACAGTAATGCAGTACTATATCGGACCAAACAAATATTTTACTCTGAAAGCAGCGAACAAGCTGACTACATCCAAGAAAGATCTTCAATTACAAGAACTTGTGGATTTGGGTTGGCCTATCATCAGATGGATAAACAGATGGTTCACGGTATATTTGTTTGACTGGCTCACAGGCTGGGGACTCAGTATGGGTGTTGTCTTGCTTTTGATGACAATCATTGTCAAGACTTTAGTATATCCTACAACATACAAATCCTACATTTCATCGGCAAAGGTGAGAGTGCTTAAACCCAAAATAGAGGAAATAAACCAAAAGTATCCTAAGCAGGAAGATGCCATGAAGAAACAGCAGGAAACAATGGCATTATATAGTAAATATGGCGTCAGCCCGATGGGGGGATGTCTTCCATTACTTATACAAACCCCGGTGTTCCTGGCATTATTCAATTTCGTGCCGAATGCAATTGAACTCCGTCAGCAAAGTTTCCTTTGGGCCGATGACTTGTCATCATACGATGCATTGGTAAGTTGGAACACGACTCTTCCTTTAATTGGTAACCACATCAGTCTGTTCTGTCTGTTGTTTGCTTTGGCACAGATTGTCAACACCTGGATAACCACCCAGCAACAAGACACCGGTCAGCAACAAATGGCTGCCATGAAATGGATGATGTATCTGATGCCTATAGTATTCATTTTTGTATTGAATGACTACTCCTCCGGCTTGAACTATTATTATTTCATTTCCGGATTAATCTCCATCATCACGATGTTCATTTTGAAGCAAAGAACGGACGAAAAGGCCTTGCTGGCAAAACTGGAAGCCAGATACCAGGCCAATAAAGACAAACCGAAAAAAAGAGCCAACATGATGGAAAAACTCGAAGCTTTGCAAAAAGAGCAAGAACGTTTAAACAAAGAACGGGCTAATAAAAAGAAATAACATGACGTAACAAATAAGTAAGTCCGTAAAATTCCTCAAGTCTTTTACGGACTTTTTTCTTACTTAATACAATAAATTTATGAAAAGAATTAATCTTACAATTATGGCAACTGCTTTGGCTTTGACATCACAAGGTGCAAATTTAAAAGGCAATGTTCCCGAAGGCTCATATATAGGCCGACAGGATGTAAAGATAGAAAATGGACTTCTATCGCCTGAATCTTTATGGGCAATGGGAAGGGTTGGCGGTTACAGCGTTTCCCCGGATGGAAAGAAGGTCGTATATACCGTAGCCTACTATAGCGTAATAGAAAATAAAAGCCATCGTGTGATTTACATCATGAATGCTGACGGCACAGACAACAAATGTCTGACTACCTCCAGCAAAAGCGAAGGTGATCCAGTCTGGATTGACAATGGAAACAAAATTGCCTATTTGAGCTCCGAAAACGGGTCAAGTCAAATCTGGACAATGGATATTGACGGCACCAGCAAAAGAATGATTTCAGGAAATGAAAAAGATATTGATGCATTCTCTGTTTCACCTGATGGAAAGCATATACTTTTTATTTCACAGATTCCATACGACGGTTCAGTAAAAAAAGGAAATGAGTTGTATAAGGATTTGAGCAAGACAACAGGTATCATTGTGACAGATGCCATGCACAAACATTGGGATGAATGGATAACAACTATCCCCCATCCATTCCTTGCTGATATTTCAGAAGGTATCATGTCTAATGTGAAGGATATCATGGAAGGTGAACCATTCGAGAGCCCTCTCAAGCCATTCGGAGGCATCGAACAGTTAAGCTGGAGTCCGGACAGCAAGAGTATTGCCTATACGAGTAAAAAGCTGACCGGCATAAATTCTGCAACTTCTACCGATTCCGATATTTACGAGTATAATCTGGAGACGGGTAAAACTACAAATTTGTGCAAACCTTCCAATTACGTACGTCCGAATGTCATTATGTCGGAATCGTTTCAAAAGCAAGCAGTCAATGCAAAGGGTTCCGTCGACTTGAATATGGGTTATGACATCAATCCACGCTATAGTGCAAACGGACGATATATATCATGGCAAAGTATGGAACGTGACGGTTATGAAAGCGACAGGAACCGTCTCTGTGTACTAGACCGCACCACAGGCAAAAAAGTTTATGTGACAGAATCTTTTGAATCTAATGTAGATGATTATTGCTGGGCACCGGACAACAAGACCCTGTATTTTGTAGGAACCTGGCATGGTACCACCCAATTATACAGTACGAATCTGAAAGGAGCTGTCAAAAAACTGACGGAAGGCATACATGACTATGCATCCGTTGCCATACTCGGCAAAAATCTGATTGCCACACGTCATTCCATGAGCGCTCCCGACGATATCTATGCAGTGAACATTAAAGATGGCAAATCAACACAACTGACTTTTGAGAACAAGCAGATTCTGGATCGACTGACGATGGGTAAAGTTGAAGAACGCTGGACTAAAACAACTGACGGCAAAGATATGCTTTCATGGGTTGTTTACCCTCCTCATTTCGATGCAACAAAAAAATATCCTACTTTGCTCTTCTGCGAAGGTGGTCCTCAAAGTCCTGTCAGCCAATTCTGGAGCGTTCGCTGGAATCTTCAAATCATGGCTGCCAACGGATATATCATCATCGCTCCTAATCGCCGCGGACTTCCCGGTTTCGGAATGGAATGGCTGGAAGAAATCAGTGGTGATTATTCCGGACAATGCATGAAAGATTACTTGACTGCCATTGATGATCTTTGCAAGGAATCCTATGTGGACAAGGACCGTTTGGGTTGTGTAGGAGCCAGTTTCGGCGGTTATTCCGCTTATTGGCTTGCAGGAAACCACGACAAGCGTTTCAAGGCATTCATTGCTCATGACGGTATCTTCAATGTGGAGCAACAGTATGTCGAGACTGAGGAATTATGGTTCACCAACTGGGACTTAGGAGGTGCCTTTTGGATGAAAAATAATGCAACGGCACAAAATACGTATGCTCATTCTCCTCATCTCTATGTTGACAAATGGGATACTCCTATTTTATGTATCCATGGAGAAAAAGATTACCGTATTCTTGCCTCACAAGGAGAAGCCGCATTCAATGCTGCATGCCTCCGCGGAGTCCCGGCAGAATTGCTTTTGTATCCGGATGAAAATCATTGGGTACTGAAACCTCAAAACGGTATTCTATGGCAACGTACATTCTTCAGCTGGCTCGACAGATGGCTGAAGAAATAAATAGCACATTAACTGATTGAATTTAAATAATATAATCAGCGACATTAAACCATTATCAAAGCAAGATTAATGCGTTGCACTGCAAGCCGACGCGCGTCGGCCTGCAGTGTGCAACGCGTCAGCTTGCAGTGCAACGCGCGTCGGTCTGCAATTCGACGCATAAAACCGAAAGGAATAATGATTTAATGTAAGGCTTTATTCACTATATTCTACTTGATGTTTTTGGAAAGTGCTATAATCATCAAGTATTCTCCCAAAACCCCTTTATAAGCATGCTGAGAATCATTGACGAGCAAAAGCGTCTGCCTACCGTCATTCAGAGTGGGACCCAGACACATCCCTTCATAATTGGCAATATCTCCTTTAGACAAAGTAGTTTTCCAGGACAAAACCAAATCCTTTGGTAGAAAAGAAGTCTTGTTCAAATCTCTTAAAGAAGTAAAACCGGAAACATCCGTTGCATTCGAAAGAGATACTTTATATAATTTATTCTGCACATAACTTCCAACTACGGAAAGTCCTCCTCCTACCCAAAATTCACGTTCCAGCACAAGTAGATCACCCGAAGGTAAAGCACACAACTCGGGAACTCCAAATGCATACTGTCTTGCTTGTGAAGTTGCAGAAGGTTCGTCGGTGAGATAGGCATAACATATTTTAGGCGATAAATTCTTAGCATCAAAAGACTGAATTCGCAAACGTGCACCTTGAGCCGATGCTACACCTACAGCGGGTCCGTCAGCAGGTAGTTGATTTTCGGTAGTTGTGTAGAAACAGTCACTGCTTGCGCTATAACACAAAGCCTCGAATCCATAATTGGGGTGTATATTCGGGCGGCTGAATATAGGGGGAATCTGCAGACTTCTTCCCGTAAATGTTCCTATGGAATCATACTCAAGTATCAACTGGTCACTCTCACCTGAAATAAAAAAAGTCTTTGTTGAAGGTA
>Ga0116193_1002561_pt1 | contig 13750 bp, 15 predicted proteins | sample AD_UKC115_MetaG_FD_89892 | JGI IMG/M metagenome (GOLD analysis project Ga0116193, IMG submission 89892) | Active sludge microbial communities of municipal wastewater-treating anaerobic digesters from Hong Kong - AD_UKC115_MetaG | ecosystem: Engineered > Bioreactor > Anaerobic > Digestate... | reverse complement strand
TCATGGGCCGGTTGGGGGTGATGAGGCCATTGGCCCGGTTCCCTCGGCCCACTGCGCCATCGTCTCCCATCTCCGCCGAGGTGCCAGTGACTGTGATATAGACCGATCCATCTTCGATGTTGTCTGCCACATTCATCTGGGCTGCCACCTTGCGGGAGGTGAACTGCCTGGCGAACTCGATCACATGCTCGACGATCTCCCTTTTCGTATCTGCATACTCTTTCATATTGGCCAAGTACCTGTCCACCATAGCGCATGCTATGGTGAGGTTGATGGAATCTCCATGGCGCATGCCCATGACCTTGATGTCCTCGCCTATGGCGGGAATGCTCTTCTTGAGGTTCATGAGCTCTCGCTCGGTGTTATAGACGATACTCTCCGTCTCGGAGAGGGGAGCATAGCCCACACCAAATGAGGTATCATTGGCCGATGGAACCTTCCGGCCGAAGACGTCTCGCAGGTCGGATGAGCCCATGCCTATCTTGGCATCGAGGATGATGTGGTTGTTTACATCCAGGTTGGAGAGTGACTCGACCAGTAGCTTGCGCGCCGCTTTAATGGCTATGGTGTCCACCGGGATCTCCTCCTCCTTGAAGACCCTGGTGGCCCTGCCGGTGAGAAGAATATACAATGGGCAGATTACCTCGCCGCCTCCGAATGCTGGTTTGGACCTGCCGGCCACTATCTGGGTCTTGTCGGTGTTGTGGTGCAGCACCGCTCCGAATCTATCAAGGTACTCCTGGCATAAAGCCCGGCTTATGGACTCTGCGAGGCCGTCTGCTACACTGTCCGGATGGCCTATGCCCTTGCGCTCCACCAGCTCTATCTCCTGCTGCTCCAAAGGCCTTTGATTGAGGCGTTCAACCTTGATGTTTCTCTTCATGATATTTCCTCGAATGCTGTTATCATCAACAGTCTTTTCAGGCAGTACCGCTATCTAGACATTTGCAATGGAATATTAATGCTTTGCACTGCAGGGGAACGTTTTCCCGCCTGCCCTTGTTCTCTTCACTGAGTCAGGCCCACCTGCCACTTGAGCATTCTCTCCTCTACGATAAAGCGGAATGCCTTGTCGATTACCAGTCCCAGCAGCCCCAATACCAGAATATACAGCAGGACATATTCCATCTGATGCAGGTAATAGTAAGACCAGATCTTATAGCCGAGCCCATATGAACTCACTCCGAACTGTTCTGCTGCCACAAGGCACATCCAGGCTATGCCCATGGCGATGCGAATCCCACCGGCAATGGAGGGTAGTGCATAGGGAAATGCGATATATCTCACCAGATCCAGGTCCCTTGTCGCTCCCAGGACCTTGGCCGACTCCACATATACCCGCGGCAGGCTGCGAAAGCCAACGTAGGTGTTGATGAGAATGGGAAAGACGGCTCCCACAAAGATGATGAAGCCAGCAGCCTCATCGGTAAGGCCGAACCAGACTATCGAAAAGGGAATCCATGCCAGGGGAGGTATAGGTCGGAAGATCTCCACAATAGGGTCCAGAATCCTGTCTGCCCATCTGAACCAGCCCATGATCATCCCCAGCGGCAGGGCCACGAGAAGCCCTCCAATCATGCCGATGAGGAAATGGATCAGGCTTGTAGGAAGGTCCTTTTCCAGCATTGTCTGCCAGACTCTGGACAAGGCCTCTATAACCTGGAAAAAGCTGGGAAGGAGGAGCTTGTCGTCTATGGCCAGGGCGGCGATCTGCCAGATAATAAGCAGGCCCAGTATAGAGAGGACCTCGACACCCCGTCCAGCTATCCGATCTCTTATGTTGATCTCCTTGATATTGCTCATTTTCGGTTTTCATTCTCCTTTACAGCTTATTCCCAGGACGAAAATGGCTTCATTCCGGTGCTGAGGCCTCGAGATAGAAGTGGATGTCGAATAGATCATCCGCGTTCAGGCTCTTGTTGATGTAGCCCAGTTCCCTGTCCACCTTGGCGTACTCCACCGTAGATGGAATCTGAATCTCTGGATTGCTGACCCATTCTCCATCCCAGCTATTGATCGAGGCCTTAACCACTGCCAGGTCCTGCTTTGTCCTCTGGGCATAGATCTCCGCCGCCTCCTGGGGATTGGCGTTAACATACTCAGTGGCCTTTATGTGGGTCTTGATTATCTGATCCACCAGATCAGGCTGCTCACGCAGGAGCTTTCCGCTGACAAGAAGGCTGCAACATGCATGATGGGGCCACATCTCTCCAGACTGGACTACAACGATGCCCTTCTCGTCCAGCTCTATCTTGGAGGGTGAGGGATGAGGCAGGAAGACGCCATCTACCTTTCCCGCTTCAATGGCGGTCACAGCCTCGCCCGGTCCCATGCCATGGAACTTGATCTTTGAGATATCTACTCCATTGTCATTCAGCCATTTTTTAATGACTATGTCCTGGATGGAGCCAGAGGGGAAGGTGGCAATGCTCAGCCCTTCAAGCGATTTCGGGCTGATGTATCTTACATTCGGCCTTAAGACCAGGTCCGAGCCGTTAGTGTTCACCGATGCCACTATCTTTGCGTCCAGGCCCTCAGAAATGGCGGTGATGGTGGGTGCAGTTCCCACGTAGGCGATATCGATTGCGCCGGCGAGCATGGCCTGCATCTCCGGAGGTCCAGACTGGAACTCCTTCTCTTCAATACTGGTTACTCCAAAAGGCTGGAGGTCCTCTTTCCACCATCCCTTCTCTGCTGCCACCATCTCTGCGATCTGATGGGTACTTGGTTGATAGCCTATGCGCAGGGTGGTTATCCCTGCGGCTTTTGCGCCCTCTTCTGGGGGGGAGATGCAGCCCAAAGAGAGCACTATAACCGCTGCCAGGATGGCCATGAAAACGAATTTCTTCAATGAGATCACCTTACACCTATCTAACTTGCTTAAATTATCTGGTCTGGCTTGTGCCTTTGCAGATATCAACTTGTTTTTGGTTCAGGAGAGATCGGTATAAAGCAGTTTCCGGCCATGGGCCATTATATTCTCAATCTGGATAATTGTATTATACTGCGATACAATAAGGCTAAGGACTAATCGGCAGATTGAAGGTATGTTGATGCCAATTGATTATCCGGCGATCTGCCAGGGATGGCTAAGATGGCATGCAGTGTTACTGGGAATAAATCGTATTCCGAAATACTGGAGAGGATAGAGCGGAAGGAGGCAGTTGTCCTCACTGCCGAGGAGGTCTCCCTTTTGGTGGAGCAGAGGGATAGGTCAAGCCTTGTGGAGGTGGATGTGGTAACCACTGCCACCCGAGCTATTATGAGCGGGACATATGCCGTCCTTTCCTTCCCTGTGGCAGATCCCGGATCATTTCTGCGGGCGAAGAAGGTCTGGCTGAACGGTATATCGGCCCAGGTGGGCCCATGCCCCAATGAGAACCTTGGGCTGCTGGATCTGGTCGTATTCGGCACCGCCCACAGTCGCGACCGGTCGGATTACGGCGGAGGCCATCTCTTTCGGGATATGGTGGAGGGAAAGAGGATTCAGGTGGAGGTGCAAACGGATGATGGAGTGTCGCTGCGGGCGGAGGTGGGGCTGGATGATATGCCCCAGGCCCGAATGTTCGGCTCCCGCCATGCCTTCAAGAACTACTCTGCCTTTGTCAACCCCGCCTCCTATCCAGTGAGAACCATCTTTCATGCTCGGGACTTTGAGCCTCATTGTCAGGGAGCCACCTTCTCCGGCTGCGGTCAGATCAATCCTCTGAAGAACGATCCCCTCCTGGAGACGATAGGCATAGGGACGCGCATACTTCTCAACGGGGCAGAGGGCTACGTTCTGGGCAATGGAACACGCAGCAGCAAAGAAAGGCCAAATCTATCCGGGTTTGCGGATATGCACAAGATGTCAGCGGAGTATATGGGCGGCTTTGCCACCAGCGCGGGCCCGGAGTGCATCTGCTCATTGGCCGTGCCCATCCCGGTGATCAGCCCCACCATTTTGGAAGAGATCGCCCGCAGAGACCGGGAGATTCCTCTGCCGGTAAATGACATCAACACTCGGAAAGTGATTGGCCAGGCAGATTATGGGTGCGTGTGGGAGAATGTGGACCTGGAGGTGGAGTTTGATCCAGATTCATGCAAAGGATGCAGACGCTGCCAGGTGGAGAGGGCCTGCCCCATGAAGGCCGTTCGCTACGATCCTTGTGCAGGAGGGGCCATTCGGGATGGGTCGCTCTGCTTTCACTGCGGCCTGTGCGTGAGCGAGTGTCCCAATAGCGCTTTCCGCTGCCGCCTGGGTACAGTGCGCATGAAGACCGCTTCCGGTGACGTCAGGGAGGTGCAGGTGGTCCTGCGTCAGTCGGACAAATTTAGGGCGCTGAAGATGGCAGAGGAGCTGAAACAGAGGGTTTTGAACGGCTCGTTCAGGATGGCTCAGCCGGTTGAACGGATCGGATGAACCTTCTGATTATCTCCTTCGGGCCAAGGTCGATTATGGGGACGGGTGCATTGCCCGCCTCTACCTTCGCCACCACCACGCCCTGCCCCTTCAGGGCCTGGGCGAGGGGTTCCGGGTCGTTGGCCTCTTCCACCTTCCTGACCCCTGCCCCCCGGGCGATGGCGGCAAGGTCTGTGCAGTAGCAGGTACAGGTGGGCTGCGAGCCCGTGGAGCCGTAGGAACAGTTATCCAGGATCACCAGCAGATAGTTTTTCGGGCCATGCAGGGCGATGGTGGCCAATGTCCCCAGGTTCATGAGTACAGATCCATCACCGTCTAGGACGATAACCTTTCTCTCCGGCCGGGCCAGGGCCAGGCCCAGGCCGATGGAGGAGGCCATGCCCATTGAGCCGAGCATATAGAAGTTCTCTGGCCTGTCGCAGACGGAATACAGCTCCCGGCTGGGATAGCCGATGTTGGAGATGAGCAGTGCATTCTGCTCTTGCGCTGCCCCGGCTGCTATGGAGATAGCTTCGATGCGCTTCATGCTTGCCTCCAGTATTCCAGGTCCAGGAGAACGGCGGCTGGACAGCGCTTTTCTTGGGCCTCTTCCCAGGATGCCACCACTGCCTCCTCACCCTTCCCGCTTGCCGGGCTTTGATAGGGGATTTCCAGGGTCTGCAGAAGAGGGACGGTGAGCCGACCCATTGGCACCTGGCCAGCTATCGGCTCGCCCTTGACGCCCCGGTGGCTGATGATCATGAGCAGGGGTATGCCATAGAGCAGATCGAGCGAGGCCAGGGCATTGATGCAGTTTCCAAGCCCTGAGTTTTGCATGAGCAGAGCTGGGCTTCGTCCTCCCATCCAGGCCCCGGCGCACAGGCCCACCCCCTCCTCCTCCCGGGTGACAGGCAGGTGGATGATATCCGGGTCATCGCTCACCAGGATCAAGAGCTGTTGCAGGTTGATGCAGGGGACGGAGGCGGCGAAGTCTATCCCGGCATGCTTCAGGCCGCGGTAGATGGCGAGGCTGGGGGACATGCTAATTGGATTGATGCTACTGGGGGAAAAAAGTTTTTGCGAGCAGACTGTTGGCCGCGAGATCCATCCCTGGCACTGATATGACCTGTGGAGAGCTTTTTTTTAGCAACTGCATGGATTGATCGGCAGACAGTCTTGGCATTATGCGAAAGGATGAATGGATATTCTGAACTGAAGGCTTGCTAAGGGTTAATTCGCCATCCCGAGTCTTGAATGTCCATTGTCTATTGCTGTTGGATAAAGCGATCAATCATTTCTGATCCATGGGCATAATCAATTTCTGATCCATGGGCATAATCAATTTCTGATCCATGGGCATAATCAATTTCTGATCCATGGGTATAATCACGGCCATATTCTATTTGTCACTTGGATGAGAGAATACAATAAGGAGGTCTCTTTGTATGCCACTTCATCTCAACAAGCCTGGCCTGCGAGTTCTGGGGATTGCGGAGAGCTTCGAGCGGCCAGGCTCCTCATCGGGCAATTCCTCATCCATCAATCCCTCATCGGTAAAGAATTTCAGATCCATGCTTGCCGGGGTGGTAATGCGCGCGGACAGGAGGGTAGATGGCCTGGCCTTTGCTCGAGCCACGGTGGGTGGAGACGATGCCACCGAGGCGGTGCTGGAGCTATACCGCCAGCTGGACCGAAAGGATATCAATGCCCTGCTCTTAGGTGGGGCGGTGATAAGCTGGTTTAACATCATCGATCTGGAGCGAGTGTTCAGCGAAGTAGCGCGACCTCTAATCTGCCTGACCTATGAGGAATCCAGCGGCCTTGACAAATATCTGCGCGAATATTTTCCCCAATCCAAAGAAAAGATCGAAAGCTACCGGTCCCTGGGCAGGAGAGAGAAGATCCGCCTCAAGACGGGCTACGAGCTCTTTGTGCGGGTGCACGGAGAAACGATTGAGGAGGCTAGAATCCTATTGAATAGGTTCACTCTGGATGGCAGGGTGCCGGAGCCAGTGAGGTTAGCCCGTATGGCAGCCCGGGCAGCGCGCAAGGTTGAGGAGGGATTGGCATCCGGCAGAGAAGCGTAGCCTGCGATCCAGTGGATATATCAGCTATTTATTGGCGAAATCAGCTTTGATGGCTGGATGGCGATTTGCTGGCAGGAGGCCATTTGCCATCCTCGACCCTTCCTGCCAGGGGCGGCAAGGATAAGTCCCCACTCTCCTACCGCTCAATAGTTGAATCCCTCCGAAGTTAATAATTGTTTTTTTCATGTAGATCTTATGTAGGTCTGATATAGGTTATCCATGATTGGGATGAAGGTATACTCTGCCAGTATCGCAATATGCTCGATTAGCCGTGGTAAGTTCCAAAAGACTGTTACACAGCAGGGAATTAGCTATGTAGCTCAGATGGCTGCCTTTGCCTTTTATCCTTCAGATATGGAGCCATCCCGTAGATCTCATCCACTGCCAGATGTCCTCCTTTAAGGGAGATCGCATATTCCATTTCCGGCTCGATTATCAGCAATGCAATTGGGCTCAATCTGAAACCCAGCAGACCATCGCCTCCCGCCAGGATCAGGACCTCGATGATGGGATAAATGACTCTCTCTCCTGCCCGGATCTCTTTTCCTGCCAGGATGTGCTTTTCTATCCTGGGGAGCCATTTGCTCTTCAGCATCCTTCTGCCTCGGAAAAAAGCTCTTTAATCCTCATCTCTTCCCTTCCCCCAACCAGAGGCCTGATTTATCAGAGATCTTACCTCCTTTTTCCGCAGAGCGGATAATATGGCCGCAGTAATATGAATCGGACGAAATCCTCCCTCCGCCAGGAACTCTCCCTCCAGCTTCTCCCCTTCGAAGAAGGGCTGGATGATTATATCCGCTCCATGGCAGCGGAGAAGTGCTGCCAGAGACCAGAGCCGTCCGCCCATTATTGCAGTCTCGCATGGATCATCAAGCCCAAGCTGCACATGGCAGCGGATGGTTTTAAAGAAAAACGATCTCAGTAGATCTCCGAAAAGATCGACAAAGGCCGGTATGGCTGCCATCACAGACCAAAACAGGCTTATGCTGATTCTGCTGCCATCTTCCTCGACCTCTGATCCGTTCCTATAGCCGGCTGAGGCTTGCTGGCTCTTATAGTGCTCTCCTTTATCTCGCTGTCTTTCGAATCTTCTGCTTTCTGTGAAGGATGAAATAAAGTCAAGATCTGATGGAGCGGAAATCTCTCTCTTGAACAGATTGATGCCAAGACATGATATCCACACCCCTCCTTGAATCAGGCTATCATGCCTTTTAAGCTCACTGCCTGCTGATGAGCCCAGCCAGGATGCCATCAGCCTTCCTTCCATCAGCCTCTCCTCCTTGCACATATAAAGGCGAATATTGAGGGGTACTGTCAAAGCTATTATCATTAGAGCCATGAGGAGCAAAAGAATCAATGCAGCTGATCTCAGGGGATCAGAGATAAGTGACGCCGCGAGAATGTTGAAGCTTGATGGCATCCAGAAAGCCTCAAAGCAAAATCAATGCCGAAATTCGTCATCATCAAGATTATTCAATCAATACCGCTCTCTCTTTGGATGACTTCTTATCTCTTCTCTCCATATCCCTTCTCTCCTGGGAGGCAGCAATCATCTCCAGAATAGATTGGGTGGCACTGGCTATGCCGGACAGGGGCTGGTCGCCTGAGCTGCGTCCTGATAGGGGAATTACCTTGACACCACTCTCGCCCGGAATTCCTTTGAACACCACCACAATAGCAACCGGCAAGACTCCCACTCCGCCGCCGGCCTCGACCTTAATGGTCTCATTGCTCCCGGATTCCCTCCCCTGGCCGGTGCCAAACCCCATCCCCATCTTGGTGATGGGTATGATGATCTTTTCCTCTATTTCTATAGGCTCGCCGACTATGTTCCTGGCAGAGAGGACTCCGAGAAGCTCATCCACTGTAGCTCTTATGGCGTCAGTGCCGGTCATCTATATCTCCATTAATAAGATAGTATGCACGATATTTACATCTTCTGGAAAGCCGGAAAAGAAAGCTGGAAAAGAAAGCTGGAAAAGGTATAATTAGACCAAAAACTCTTCAGAAGAGAATAATGTCGGAGGATCTCAGATCAGTCTACAGCCGAGCTCCGGAGACCTTCCAGAGACTCAAAAGAGAGATCGATAAGGTGATCGTGGGCCAGGATAAGGCCATAGAGCAGCTCTTGGTGGCTATAATTGCAGGAGGCCATGCCCTCTTGGAGAGCAATCCCGGCCTGGCCAAGACCCTGCTTGTGAAGACCACGGCCTCCTGCCTGGGCCTGGGATTCAGCAGAATTCAATGCACACCGGATCTGATGCCGGCGGATATCACCGGTACCACTATCATTGACGAGATCGGAGGAGGGAAGAAGTTCCGCTTCGAGCCTGGGCCCGTCTTCTCGAATATCGTCCTGGCGGACGAGATCAACCGGGCCTCGCCCAAGACCCAGAGCGCCCTTCTAGAGGCCATGCAGGAAAAGCAGGTGACAGTGGGCAACAAAACCTACCTTCTGGATCGGCCCTTCTTCATACTGGCTACCCAGAACCCCATAGAGATGGAAGGCACCTTTCCGTTGCCTGAAGCCCAGCTCGACAGATTCCTGCTAAAGATATTCATGGAGTATCCCACAAAGGAAGAGGAGCTGGAGATCCTGGAGAGGTACACCATACGGGCAGAGCCAACAGTATCTCCACAGGTGAGCAAGGAGGAGGTTATTGCTCTTCAGCAGATCTGTCGCGATATACCGATCTCTGAGGATCTGAAAAAAGCGGTCGTCAGCTTGGTCCTGGCAACGCGAAATTGGGAGGGAGTTCAGTATGGTGCCAGCCCCAGGGCTTCCATTGGTCTCATCCTATCGGCCAAGGCCAGAGCATTTCTGCAAGGGAGGAACTATGTCTCCAAAGAGGACCTGCATGAGATGGCCTATCCCGTCCTCAGGCACAGGATAATACTGGGATTCGAGGCAGAGAGAAAGGGGCTCACTCGCGACCAGGTGGTAGGTGACATACTGAAGAGCCTATCCCTATAAGATGAGCTTGGATACATCATGGATACCGATTTCTTCAAAGAGCTGGAGCGGTTCACTCTGCTCGTCCGAAAGCGCGTCTCTACCGCATATAGCGGAGGGAGGAAATCTTTGCGCTTTGGCCACGGCATCAGCCCGGTAGGCTACCGGGAGTACCGCAAGGGAGATGACTTCAAACTCGTGGACTGGAAGGTATATGGAAGGACGGAAAAGCTCTTTATTCGGGAGCATGAGGAGGAGAGAAGCCTTGTGGTCCACATCCTTCTGGATAGCAGCGGGAGCATGAGCTATGGGGGAAAGTTCGCTTATGCTTCCCGCCTTGCCGCAGGATTCGCCTACCTGGCTACCATGGAGAATGAAAAGTACACCATATCGCGTTTCTGCCACCGTTTCTATCCTGGGGAGCCCAAGAGAGGGAGGAGAAATCTTATCTCATCTATTGTAATGCTGGACGATACTCTCCCCCGGGGCAGGACCAATATATTGCACATCTCCGAACTCTTCGCCTCCCAGATCAAGACCACCAGCCTGGTGGTGATGATATCCGACCTCCTGGAGGATACAGAGAATGTTATTTCCAGCATCTACCGGCTTGCTGGACACGATCTGGTGGTCATTCAGGTCCTCTCTCCGGATGAGGTGGAGCTGAGGTTCGGAGGGGATGTGAAGTTCGTCGACCTGGAATCTGGTCTCTCCATTGTCACCCGGGTAACAGAAGGAGAGCGCTCTGAGTACAAAAAGAAGCTGAATGAGCATAACGAGGCCATCAGAGCGACATGCGACAGGGTGGGTGCGAACTACTTCCTCTTCCAGACCGACCGGCCGATCTTTGATGCCTTCTCTGAGATGCTGACCAGAGCGGTGGTATGGAAGACATGAAATGAAATCAAATAAAAACACCATTAAGCTCCATTACGGCCAGGGCTGCCTGGAACTTTTTGCAGGCGAGGAGGTGGAGCTTGTCCTTCCCCAGGAGCTTCCTCCTGCCGGCCCGGAGGAGGTGGAGAGATCCCTGGACCAGCCGGTGGGAAGGAGGCTGGAGGATTTTGCTGGGGCAAGATCGGCCTCCATTCTGGTGAGCGATATAACTCGACCTGCTCCCAGCCACCTCATGCTTCCCCCTCTGGTCAGGAGGATGAAGGAGCTGGATATTAAAAATTTTAATGTGGTCTTCGCTCTGGGCACTCACCGGAAGATGACCGCTGCCGAGGAGGAGTATCTGTTAAAGGATTGCATCCGCCTGCCTCATATCCAGCACAGCACCAAAGCCTGCGTCCCCCTGGGCTGGACCAGGCGCGGAACGCCGGTGGAGGTTTTGGAGTCTGTCGCTTCCTCTGATCTTATTGTGGCCACGGGAAATATCGAGTACCACTATTATGCCGGCTACAGCGGGGGAGCAAAGGCCATCCTCCCAGGGGTGAGCTCCGAGTCCTCTGTGATCAGGAATCATGAGCTTATGAGGGATCCCGCTGCTACCACCGGTAACCTGAGCAGTCCTGTCCGCCTGGATATGGAGGACGCCGCCCGCATCGCGGAGCTGGATTTCATCCTGAACACTGTCTTGAACAGCAAAAAGGAGATCGTCCTGTCCACGGCGGGCGATTGCATAATGGCGCATAGAGTCGGCGCGAATGCAGTCGACCGGATGTACCGCTGTGCGGTGGAGCCCGCGGATATCGTGGTCAGCTGCGCTGGAGGCAGGCCTAAGGATATCAATTTGTTCCAGGCCCAGAAGGCCCTGGACAATGCAAAGAACGCTGCTGTGCCTGGCGGCAGCATCATCCTCCTGGCGGAATGCTGCGAGGGGCTGGGCCATCCGGTATTCGAGCGCTGGGCCTGCGAGGCTCGCTCTGCCAAGGACTGCTGGGAGAGGTTCGGCAGAGAGTACGAGTTCGGCGGGCATAAGGCCGCCTTCCTGGCCAAAGAGTCCCTGGAGCACCATCTGATCCTGGTCTCATCCATGCCTGAGGATAAGGTCCGGATGTGCTTCATGAACCCGGCGAAGACTCTGGATGAGGCTTTGGCCATGGCCAAAGAGAGGCAGGGCAGGGATGCAAGGATGCTGGTGATGCCCTACGGTAACCTGACCCTGGCGGTGGGGAAATAGAGGTCTTAATTTTTTTAAATAAACAATAGAAATCATCCACATCTCCGTCGGATAAACTATTTCCGTTTAAAAATCCCAGGCAAAGGTATAATGTGGCCCGAGGAGCAGATCGAAAAGCAGCGTGAGGATATCATTGACGAAGCCGTCCTCAAGGATGCAGTGATCATCAGGAGATTGAGAGCCAGCGACCTGCAGGCTGCATTGGAGATCGACCGAGAGGTCTCAGGGGGCTACAATCCCGATATATTCGCCGCTTTTTACGAATACCATCCTGCCACCACCCTTGCCGCAGAGGTGAACGGAGAGCTGGCAGGAGTCGTCTTAGGATTCAAGCATGCTCCCTTCGAGGGCCGGGTTTTCTGGCTGGCTATAAGGCCGCGCTACCAGGGGCGGGGAATTGGAATGAGGCTTATGCTAGCCATACTCAAGTCCTTCCGCAATATGGGAGCACTGGGTGCCACCCTGGAGGTCAGAGTAAGCAATCGGAAAGCACAATCTCTTTACTCCAACCTTGGATTCCAGACGGTAGCCATCTGGCCATCCTACTATTCTGATGGGGAGGCGGCCTTTATCATGAAGCTCCGCCTTTAAAGCTCAGCTCTCACTCCAGGCCTCTGGCGGTCAGACGGAACTCTGCCTCTCTATTCTCCGGCAGGGAGCGGTGCTTCATCAGCCTGGCACGCCGCAGGCCCTCGCCGGTCTTCTCCAGAAAGATAATTGCTTTGCACATATGCTCTACATACGTACCACCCAGCGGCCGCAGGGTGTTGCTTTCGATATCAGTATAAACCTGGTTGGTTATGACCACGGGAATGCTGTGCCTGCGGGCGATCTCCTGCAGCTCTGAGAGCTGGACGGTCAGGGCCCGACGGGCGGGCCTGCTGTCCTCAGCCTCCAGGAGCATGCGGTAAAGCGACGTCGCCGAATCGAGAACAACAAGCCCCACATCCCGGCCAGCGATCCTGGATGCCTCCCTGATGGCCATCGCCTGCTGCTCCAGGCTCATGGGCTCAAAGATCATGATCTTTGCCGCCATCTCTGGAGCTCCGGGTCCAGCAATCTGCCTGAACCTCTCCGCAGAGAAGCCCTCGGTATCGATGAAGATCACCCTGAAGCCTCTGGCCACTGCTGCTACCGCCAGCTGCATGACGATGTTGCTCTTCCCAGAGCCAGATTCACCATACAGCTCAGTGATTATGCCTGACTCAAATCCCCCGCCCAAGAGGAGGTCAAGGCTCTGGCAGCCTACCGGTAGGCGCTCAAGCATGCTCATAGAAATCGAGCTGCTCATCTCTTATGGGCGAAGCTTTCGATACGGTCAATCAGCCTTTCCATTGCCTCTCTCTCTCTGGGGTTACCGCAGCGGTTGATTATCCTCTGGGTCTTTATCAGCTCCTCGAAATAACAGTCGGTGCGAAGGGACATATATCTGGTGGCGGCCACTGCTGCTTCTATCACCAGATTGGCTCCCCGGTTAACTGCCCTGAAGTCCTTTCTCAATAGCTCCCCTTTAACCGGCTCTATATTGGCGATAATGATATCCGAAGCGAAGGGATCGCACTTGAAGAGCAGCCAGGCCTCGGTATCCTTCAAGATCGGCAGGCCGTCGCGGTGCGTAAAGTACTCCTGTGGCAGGTCCTCCAATGCGGTCTCCGCGAAGATCCAGGCATCATGGGTTATATTGGCCACAAACCATTTCCTGGTGAGGATATTCTCATAGGTATGAGTGCCCAAGAACAGGCGGATATAAAGGCTATCCTCACTTCTGATTATGCCTAATGGAGCAGCATTGACCCTGCCCCCTGTCTCCGTGGTCGCGATTATCTCGTTTATGCCCTCCAGTATTCCCAGCTCATCCAGAGCCTCTTTGCCATAAAACATGATCAAAACCGCGATTTCCTCAGAAGGAAGATAAATAAAGATGCCGCAATCAGATCTGCCGTGGAGCCGGGATTTATATCCTCTTGCAGCAGATCGACATCCATCTGCCTGGCCTTATTAAGGGTCGGATCAAGCAGGGCTTCCGCCGCCCGGCGGGAGATCTGCAAAGCCTTTTCTCTGCCGAACTTGGCGGAAATGAGGCTGTCAGGCACCTGGGCCAGGGCTTCCAGGAAGGTCCTGACCACGCCATCATTGTGGCCATATTCGGATATCATCTCCTTCAACCTTGATGCGAGCCAGAATGATCGCTCATAGTCCGTGGC
>Ga0116193_1002559_pt1 | contig 13758 bp, 9 predicted proteins | sample AD_UKC115_MetaG_FD_89892 | JGI IMG/M metagenome (GOLD analysis project Ga0116193, IMG submission 89892) | Active sludge microbial communities of municipal wastewater-treating anaerobic digesters from Hong Kong - AD_UKC115_MetaG | ecosystem: Engineered > Bioreactor > Anaerobic > Digestate | place... | reverse complement strand
TGATGTAATGGTATTGAATCCACAATATATTTTACTTGGTGGATCGGTACTATTTCTGATAAGTATTTTTGCAAGCAGGGCAGCGTACCGTTTTGGAGTACCTGTCCTGCTTTTGTTTTTGATAATTGGGATGGTATTTGGAAGCGATGGAGCAGGCATTCAATTTAATAATGCTTCTACTGCCCAGTTTATTGGTGTCGTAGCACTTAGCATGATTCTCTTTTCGGGAGGTATGGACACTAAATATAGTGAAATTAAACCTGTAATCTTGCCAGGAATCGTATTGGCATCTGTAGGAGTACTTATAACCACATTGATTGTCGGAACATTAATTTATTTTATTACAAACCAGATTGCCAGATTTATTACTCTTTCCTTGCCTGAATCAATGCTGCTTGCAGCAGTTATGTCGTCTACAGATTCGGCCTCAGTATTTTCAATTCTTCGGTCTAAAGGCTTACATCTTAAAGAAAATCTTCGACCATTGCTTGAGTTTGAAAGTGGTTCCAATGATCCGATGGCATATATGCTCACTCTTCTTTTTATCGGGGCTGTTCAGGCCGGAGAAATAAATATAACAGGATTTATTATTAAGCTAATAGTTCAACTTGTTATAGGAGCTTTATGTGGATATTTTCTTGGTAAACTGATTATTTATATTGCTGGTAAAATTAAACTTCCTGCCTCTTCCCAATATAATATTCTCTTTTTAACATTCGTTTTTTTTGTTTATTCATCAACCGAATTTTTGTATGGTAACGGATTCCTTGCGGTCTATATTTTCGGATTGGTATTAGGTAATTCAAAACTGCCAAACAGAGAGAATACCGAAGGTTTTTTTGACAGCATAGCATGGTTTTTTCAGCTAATTATGTTTTTGTCGCTTGGCCTGCTTGTAAATCCGAGCGAATTACCTCACATCTTGGGAATAGGCCTTGCTGTTACCTTTGTTATTGTTGCTATTGCAAGGCCTGCTACTATTTTTTTATGTCTAGCTCCGTTTAAGCATATTTCAAATAGAGCTAAGCATTATGTTTCCTGGGTAGGGCTCAAAGGTGCTGTACCAATTATTTTTGCAACATATCCTTTAACTGCAGGATTGGAGAATGCAAGTCATATGTTTAATATTGTATTTTTTGTTACTCTTGTCTCATTACTTGTTCAAGGTACGACGGTAAATTTTGCTGCAGAGAAACTAAAATTGTCCAATTCTTCGGATTAGTTATATTTGCATATTATCATTATTTTTTTTTAATCATATATGGCTGAATTCTGGAAGACAATCGGGGATGCAATAGTATATTTTAGTAATTGGATATGGGGGATGCCTCTATTTTTACTTTTAATTGGTGGAGGCTTATTTTTTTTGATATATTCAGGATTTGTGCCATTTAGATATTATGGCAGGGCATTAAGGTCTTTAAATAAGAAGGAAGATGATGCACCTGGTCAGATTAGTTCTTTTGAAGCATTGACGAGTGCGATTGCTGCAACAGTAGGGATGGGAAATATTTCCGGAGTTGCCGTAGCTATTACAATGGGAGGTCCGGGTACTATTTTCTGGATGTGGGTAAGTGCTGTTGTCGGAATGGCTACAAAATTTTTTGAAGGAACTCTTACAATTTTGTTTAAAGGTAAGGATTCTAAAGGAGATCCTCAGGGTGGTCCAATGTATATGATTACTCAGGGATTGGGTCAAAAATGGAAACCAATGGCCATTTTCTTTTCTATTTTTGGTTTAATAGGTACTCTTTGTCTAATGCAGGCAAATCAACTTACAGAGGCGTTGATTGCAACGTTTGTATTGCCAAATGGTTACAAAAGTACATTGGGGCTCAAATTGGGAATAGGTATTTTTATATGTGTCATAGTATCGATTGTCGTTTTAGGTGGAATTGAGCGCATTTCCAAAGTTTCAGCCAAGCTTGTCCCGACTATGGTAGCACTTTATTTTATTCTTGTAGGGTATATAATTGTAACTAATCTTCATGTTATCCCTGGCGTTTTAAGCGATATATTTACTCAGGCATTTCAATTCAAGGCTGGTTTAGGTGGACTTGCTGGCTCTGCTATTGTGATAGGAGCAAGGAGAGCTGCATTTGTCAATGAAGCTGGGGTAGGTACTGCCTCAATGATGCACGGAGCTTCTAAAAATACACAACCTGTAAGAGAAGGCCTTGTTGCCATGATAGGACCTTCGATTGATTCGGGACTTGTTTGCACCTTGACAGCATTTGCTATTTTAATAAATGCTCAGTATGAAGTATCACATATTCAAGGAATACAAATGGCTATAAATTCATTTGAAGCTTCAATTCCCGGACTTGGAAGTTATCTTTTGATGCTTATGGCTATTATCTTCGCGTTCTCAACAATGTTTTCTTACTCATATTATGGAGTAAAATGTACCAACTTTTTATTTGGAGCCAAATATGCTCATTATTATAATTATTTCTTTCTTATAATGTTGGTAGTAGGTGCTGTAATATCTCTTGATGTTGTGGTTGGAGTGATTGACAGTGCATATGCCCTTATGGCTATTCCTACAATGACTTCTCTTATTCTGCTTTCGCCTAATGTAAAGAGAGAAATGAAAAAGTATTTTGCTGTTAACAAAAAATGACTATGAATACAGAAGAGCTTATAAAAGAAAAAGTAAATAAAGCAATTTCTGAATTGTACGGAGTTAATGCTGGAAAAGATATTATTCAGATACAAGCTACAAGAAAAGAGTTTGAAGGAGATTTAACAGCCGTTATATTTCCATTAGTGAAATATTCCAAAAAAACACCTGAAATTACCGGAGAAGAAGTCGGATCTTATATTAAGGAGCACTCTTCTGAAATTGCCTCATTTAATGTAGTTAAAGGCTTTTTGAACATAAAACTTTCGGGCAGATACTGGTATAATATATTCAAGGAAATATATGGTAATGAAGATTTTGGTCAGGCAAAACCTACAGGTAAAAATATTATGGTAGAATTTTCCTCTCCAAATACAAACAAACCTCTTCATCTGGGTCATATAAGGAATAATTTGCTTGGTTGGTCTCTTTCAAAGTTGCTAGAGGCAAACGGTCATAATGTTATAAAGGTTAATTTGGTGAATGACAGGGGAATTCATATTTGCAAGTCAATGATTGCTTGGTTGAGAGAAGCAAAAGGAGAAACCCCTGAAACTACGGGCATTAAAGGAGACCATCTTGTTGGCAAATATTATGTGGCATTTAATGACGAATACAAAAAGGAAGTGGATGAATTGGTAGCAAAAGGTATCCCGAAGGAAGATGCCGAGAAAAATGCTCCAATAATGAGAGAGGCTCAGTCAATGCTTGTTAAATGGGAAAAAGGAGATAAAGAGGTAAGAGATTTGTGGTCTACAATGAATTCTTGGGTATATAAAGGATTTGATTTGACTTATAAGAGGTTAGGGATTAAATTTGACAGGGTTTATTATGAGTCTCAGACATATCTTCTTGGTAAAGCTCTTGTTAAGATTGGTCTTGAGAAAGGTGTTTTTTTTGAAAAAGAGGATGGATCTGTATGGTGTGACCTTACTTCAGATGGTCTTGATGAGAAACTGCTTCTCAGATCAGATGGAACGTCTGTATATATAACACAGGATTTGGGAACAGCTCATCAAAGATTTTCTGAATATAATCTTGATGAACATATTTATGTAGTGGGAAACGAGCAGAATTATCATTTCCAGGTGCTTAAATTGATTCTTAAGAAGCTTGGTTTCAGTTGGGCTGATTCAATTTATCATTTGTCATATGGCATGGTTGAACTCCCGGAAGGAAAAATGAAATCTAGGGAAGGAACAGTTGTTGATGCAGATGATCTTATAGAGAATATGGTTAATACGGCAAAAGAGACCTCTCTTGAATTGGGCAAACTGGAAAACATGAGTAAAGAGGAACAGGAAAACCTTTTTGAAATTTTGGGCTTGGGTGCGCTCAAGTATTTTATAATTAAAGTTGACCCTAAGAAAACAATGTTGTTTGATCCAAAAGAATCAATTGATTTTAATGGAAACACTGGACCGTTTATTCAATATACCCATGCGAGAATCAAATCAATACTAAGGAAGGCAATAGAGTATAAATTTGTTCCAGGTCTCAATGATGTGGATTTTAATGAAAAAGAGATAGAAATTATAAAACTGCTGACTCTTTTTCCGGACAGGATAAAGCAAGGAGGTGAAGAGCTTTCTCCTGCACTTATTGCCAATTATTGTTATGATTTGGCTAAAGAGTTCAACCAATACTATCACGAAGTATCAGTTTTAAAAGAGGATGATTCTAAGGTTAGAGATCAGAGACTTGCTCTCATATCAAAAATTGCAACAGTGCTTTCAAAAGGGATGAAAATCCTTGGCATCACTCTTCCCGAAAGAATGTGAAATGATTTCAGTTTCAGAAAATTTTATTCCTACTTCAAAAAAAGAAGTTGAAGCTCTCGGTTGGGATTACATTGATGTTATAATTTTTTCGGGTGATGCATTTGTCGATCACCCATCTTTTGGCACAGCTGTTATTGCAAGAGTGCTTCAGAAAGAAGGATACAAAGTTGCAGTTGTCCCTCAGCCAAATTGGAGGGATGATTTACGTGATTTTCGCAAGTTGGGGAAGCCCAGACTTTTTTTTGGAGTTAATTCTGGTGTAATGGATTCCATGGTAAACCATTATACTGCCAATAAGCGGCTAAGAAGTAACGATGCGTATACGCCTGGCGGAAAATCAGGACAAAGACCAGACTATGCAGTGACAGTGTATTCACAAATACTTAAAAAACTTTATCCGGATGTACCATTAGTTATTGGGGGCATAGAGGCCTCACTGCGACGTCTTACACATTATGATTATTGGAAAGATGCTTTGCAGCCGTCCATCCTTTTTGATTCCGGTGCTGATATTCTTGTATATGGAATGGGTGAAAAATCTATTATTGAAATTGCTGGCAAACTGGCGGCAAAAGCATCTGTAGAGCAATTACACAACATACCACAGATTGGTTTTATAAATGATTTTGAAGATCTATCTTTATCTGACAATAAATTATTATTAAATTCCTATGAGGAGTGCCTGGAAAATAAAAAAACTTTTGTTAATAATTTTAATTTGATTGAGAAAGAATCAATTTCAATTAATTCAAGGCACATTATTGAGCCAGCAAAGGGAAGATTTGTCCATATCAATCCTCCTTATGGACTTTTGTCCCAACAAGAGCTTGACTCATATTATGATTTACCTTACTCAAGAAAACCTCATCCAAGATACAAGGATAAACTGATACCTGCATATGAGATGATAAAGTTTTCTATAAACACTCATCGCGGTTGTTTTGGTTCATGCAGTTTCTGTACTATTTCGGCTCACCAGGGTAAATTTGTTCAGTCTCGTTCTAAAAGTTCTATTTTGAAAGAAGTGAAAAGAATGTCATCTATGGTAGAGTTCAAAGGAATAATCTCTGATGTGGGTGGTCCAACTGCCAATATGTATGGAATGTATGGGAAAAACCTTGAGCTTTGTAAGAAATGTATTAAAGACAGTTGTATTTACCCGAAGATCTGTAACAATCTTAATAGAGATCTCTCTACATTAATTGAGCTTTATCACGAAATTGAAAAAGTGAAAGGCGTAAAAAAAATATTTATAGGAAGTGGCATAAGGTATGACTTGATTTTGAATGAAACAGGTTATCTTGATGAAACATGTAAAAAATATTTCAGAGAGGTTGTAACAAGACACACTTCCGGATGGTTTAAAATTGCTCCAGAACACACTGAAGAGCATGTTCTTAAAGCAATGGGAAAGCCCTCTTTCCGTTCTTTTATATTTTTAAGAGAAGAATTTAGCAGAATTACAAAAGAAGAAAGATTGAATTATCAAATAATTCCTTATTTTATGTCAAGTCATCCCGGCTGCACAATTTACGATATGAGAGCACTATCTGAAAATCCTGCATTAAAAGGAATCAGGCTTGATCAAGTCCAGGATTTTACACCTACACCTATGACAAGATCATCAGTAGCATTTTATGCGGGAATTGACCCTAAAACAATGAAAAACATATATGTGGAAAAAGATTTGATAAACAGACAAAGACAAAAGTCGTTTTTTTTTAAGAAAAAGCGATAAAATTTGACTTAATATAAAAATTTGCATTATAATTGCAGCCCAAACAACAATGAACTCACTTTACGGTAATGGATAAAAAGACTAACAGTAATAAAATGAATTCCGCAAAACGAAGAGCAGTTATAAGCTACGCAAATATGAGTCCTGAGCTTATGGCAGCATTTAAAGAAAAATATCCAAGAGGTTATGCTGACTATATGGGTGAAATCTTTAAAGTAGACAAACCTGACGGTACTTTTTTTTATGCAATTTCGCTTGAAGTTCCTGATGCGATTTATCTTGTCAAAATTGATGTGAAAATTGACGATTATGAAGATGCCGAGCAAGGATTATTTGGTTCAGGTTATTCTGAAGATGAAGTTGATGAACCTAATGAATTTCCTGACGATGATGCATCTCCTGCTTTCTCTGAAGAGGAGGAATCAGACGACTAATAGATTTTATAATATTTTTACTTATTCAAGGCTGGGTAGTTATTCAGCCTTTTTTTGTACTTTCGTATTTAAAATGAAATGACTTTTCTTTTATCACATACCATTAAAATAAAGGATCGAATTAAAGAGATGCCTGAGAGTAATATGTTGCTCTTCTTGGCATTAATTGTTGGGCTTTGCAGCGGATTGGCTGCAGTAATGTTAAAATATTCAATTCGTTTTATAAGCCAACTTCTCAAAGGCTGGTTCAGTGGTTCTTCCGACAGTTGGCTTTATTTGCTGTATCCAGGTATTGGTATGCTTCTTTCACTTTTATTTGTAAAATATGTGGTAAAAGATAATATTAGTCACGGTGTTACAAAAGTTTTACAGGCTATTGCTAAACATGATTCAAAAATTAAGAAGCATAATATGTGGAGCTCTCTTGTATCAAGTTCATTTACTATAGGTTTTGGCGGTTCAGTAGGTGCAGAGGCTCCAATTGTTTATACAGGGGCAGCCATAGGTTCAAATCTTGCTCAGAGTCTGGGTCTTTCTTATAAAAATATGACTATTCTGCTGGGTTGTGGAGCTGCTGGTGCAATAGCCGGCATTTTCAAAGCTCCGCTTGCGGGAATCCTATTTACTCTTGAGGTATTGATGTTTAATGTCTCTATGACCTCAATTGTCCCATTATTGGTGTCAACAGTTACTGCCACTACTGTTTCATTTCTATTTCTTGGAGAATCTGTCGTATTTAGCAATAGAATCCAGATGTTCAGCATGCACAATATCCCTTTTTATATTATTTTGGGTATTGTATGTGGATTTTTTTCTCTTTATTTTATGAGAACAGCACTTTTTGTTGAAGACAAGATAAAATTGGTAAAAAATCCATATACAAGATGGCTTATTACATCTCTTGCTCTTGGAATATTGATTTTACTATTTCCTCCACTTTATGGAGAGGGCTACGATTCTCTTACTGCTCTATTAAACAATGATGTAAATTCAGCTATACAAACTAATATTTTTGGTAGTGTATTTAATAACCCATGGGCTGTACCTGTTTTTTTTCTTGCTGTACTTGTTTTCAAAGTTTTAGCAATGTCTTTAACTAATTCAGGTGGAGGAGTAGGGGGAACATTTGGTCCCACACTTGTCGTTGGAGGATTGCTTGGATTTGTTTTCAGCCGTTTTATAAATCTTGCCGGAGGATATGGAATTCCAGAGGCTAATTTTGCTCTAGCCGGCATGGCAGGTCTTATGGCAGGGGTGATGCAGGCTCCGATGACTGCTATATTTCTGATCGCAGAGATTTCGGGAGGGTATATTCTGCTGATTCCGCTTATTATTGTATCAGTTGTCTCTTTTGCCACCATGAGGAGATTTGAAAAATATTCAATATACACTAAAAGAATTGCAAATGAAGGTGATTTATTGACTCACGACAGCGATAAGGCGGTCTTGACTCTTTTAAAAACTTCTGACCTTATCGAAACTGATTTTGTGCCGATAGAATCGCATAAACATCTTAGAGATCTTGTGGATTTGATTTCCAATTGTAAAAGGAATATTTTTCCTGTTGTTACAAAAGATGGAGTTCTTGTGGGAATAATCCTTCTCGACGATATTCGTCATATTATGTTCGATCTCTCTCTGTATGATTCAAAACAAGTTTTAGACGTGATGATTCAGCCTCCTGCCTATGTCTATGAAAGAGAAAAAATGGAGTCTGTCATGAAGAAATTTGAAGAGACTGGTGCATGGAATCTTCCGGTTATCGATCTTGAAGGGCACTATAAAGGATTCGTTTCAAAGTCAAAAATATTCTTTGCATACCGAGAACAATTACAACAAGTTTCGCATGAATAGTCTATATATTAATTATATAACCTCAACCATGTCTATATCTGCATGGCAGGTTGAACATTGCGTACAGCTTTTAGAAGAGGGCGCAACTGTACCTTTTATTTCTAGGTACAGAAAGGAAAGAACAGGATCGTTAGACGAAGTACAAGTATCAGAAATTAAACATTATTACAATAAGTTCAATGAACTCGATAAACGGAAAACTGCAATAATCAAAAGCATTGAAGAGCAAGATAAATTAACTTCCGAATTGAAAGAGCGGATTTTATCTACTATTGATGCAAACAGACTTGAAGATTTATATCTTCCTTATAAGCCCAAAAGAAAAACAAAAGCTACTATTGCTAAAGAAAAAGGGCTGGAACCTCTTGCTTACAAAATTTTTTCTTTATCACTCGAAAATTGTGAGGCCGAGGCAGGCAAATATCTTAATGAGGATGTTGAAGATGTAGATTCTGCACTTTCAGGTGCAAGAGATATTGTAGCCGAATGGATTAGTGAAAATTCGAATGTTAGAGAGAGATTGAGGCGGGAGTACATAAAAAATGGTAAAATAGTTTCATCTCCGCAGAAAAATATTAAAGAGGTTGATGAAAGCAAGTACAAAAACTACTTCAATTTTACTGGCGATTTGAATAATATTCCTTCTCACAGACTTTTGGCGATTTTGAGAGGGGTTAATGAAGGTGAGCTGGTTTATAAGATAGACATAGATCAAAAATTGCCTATTGAGATCATAAGAAAAGAAATTATTCCGGCCGAAAAAAGATGTAATGTGAGCTCACTGAAGCAAGTAGAACTATCTATTGAAGATTCCTATAAAAGACTTCTTGCTCCATCCATTGAGAATGAGGCTCTTAAAATAGTAAAGGAAAAAGCAGATTTAGAATCAGTTAAAGTTTTTGGCGAAAATCTGTCAGCACTTTTACTTGCGCCCCCAGTAGGTGAGAAGAGAGTTTTGGCTATTGACCCTGGTTTTAGAACCGGCTGTAAGATTGTTTGCCTGGACGCTCAAGGTAAATTGCTGCATAATGATACAATTTATCCTCATCCTCCTCAAAATGACAAGATTGCTTCAATAAAGAAAATTTCAAATCTCATTGAGTCATATAAAATTGAAGTAATTGCTATTGGAGACGGAACAGCCAGTCGTGAAACAGAATCTTTCATTAAGAAAATAGCCATGCCTCCTGGTTTGCAAGTTTATATGGTAAGTGAAGACGGAGCATCAGTATATTCTGCTTCTCCTATTGCGAGAGAAGAGTTTCCGAATTATGATGTTACTGTTAGAGGTGCTGTTTCAATAGGAAGAAGAGTAATGGATCCTTTGGCTGAACTAGTTAAGATTGATCCAAAATCTCTCGGAATAGGACAATACCAGCACGATGTAGATCAGACATTGCTTCGGGAGATGCTCGATAATACTGTTGAAAGTTGTGTTAACAGTGTTGGGGTCAATTTAAACACAGCAAGTAAGCATTTGCTAAAATATGTTTCAGGGATAGGGCCATCTTTGGCTCAAAGTATTGTTGACTACAGAAGCGAAAATGGACCTTTCAGGTCTAGATATGAGCTTAAAAAAATTAAGAGGCTTGGAGATAAGGCTTTTGAACAATGTGCCGGTTTTTTAAGAATAACGAATGCTGCTAATCCTCTTGACAACTCGGCTGTCCACCCAGAAAGATATGCACTTGTAGAAAAGATGGCAAAAGATTTAAACTGTTCAGTGTCTGATTTGATAAGAGAAGAGCAAATCAGAAGGCAGGTTAATGTTAGAAAATATATAGACAAGGAAGTTGGACTTCCTACTTTAAATGATATCATGGCAGAGCTTGCCAAGCCTGGAAGAGATCCTCGCCGTATAGCGACGGTTATGGAATTTGCTTCTGACGTACAAACCATAGAAGATCTGAAAGTAGGTATGATTTTACCGGGTATTGTTACTAATATTACAAATTTTGGGGCATTTGTAGATATTGGTATTAAACAGGATGGGCTTATTCACATTTCTCAAATGTCGGATAAATTTATTTCAAGCCCCAATGAAGTGCTCAAACTTCACCAACATGTTCAGGTTAGAGTAATTGAAGTTGATATGAAGAGAGGTAGGATACAGCTTAGTCTTAAGTCAAATTAGGCCTTTTATCTCTTTGAGCGATTATTACACCAATTATAACAACTACTATACCTACGGCTTTGGTATAACTCATACCTTCTTGTCCAAGCACGTAAGCTCCTGCAGCAGAAACAGCAGGAATGAGGGAAGAAAAAAAATTTGTTCTTGCAACACCCAAAACTCTTATGGCATTGACAAAGAATACAAAGGCAAGAACTGAACATAATGCAGCAAGAGCAAGGATGGGATATATAAATTTAATTGATAGAATCCTCTCAAAAGAGAAGCCTTTACTATTATAAATCAGGAAAAGAGGAAGAAAGTAAATGGCTCCGATAATGTTTTGGAATGATACAATTGTATAACTGTTGTATTTATCTGATAGACGTCTCACTACAACCGAATATCCGGTTGCAGAAAAAACAGCAAGAAACAAAAGAAGAATACCATTTAAACTAACTTTAGTGTCCCAACCGTTTTCTAAAACTACCAGCAAAATTCCCGGTAAAGTCATTAAAATGCCAAGTATATTCAGTTTTGAAATTCTTTCCTTGTAAAAATATATACCTGCAATCATGGAAAACAAAGGTATTGTTGCTACTATGATAGCACCTATAGTTGGTGAGTTTACCGCTTTCAATCCAAATGTCTCTCCAATGAAATACATGAACGGTTCACAAAATACTAGCATCAAGAACCACGGAATATCCTTTCTTTCTATTCTTTGTAACTGTTTGAGGAAGATGGAAACAGTAGATAGAATAATAGCAGCAAGGGTTAATCTTATAAAAATTATAGTAAAAACCGGGATTTGGTTTTGAAGAAGCTGATTGGTCCAGATAAAGGAAAAACCCCAAAGGATAGTAGCAATTATAATAGGAATAAATTTAATTGCAGATTCTCTATTTTTCATAACTAAAAGTTAATCTTTTTCCACCTTTGTCACCTGTAAGTTTCCCGTTTTTCACAACTTGTACTCCATTCACAAATGTATGGATTATTGAAGAACTGAATGTATGACCCTTAAATGGTGACCATCCGCATTTATATGCAGGATTGTCAGTAGTGACGGAATCTTCGAGATTTGGGTTAAAAATTAGTATGTCTGCATAGTATCCTTCTCTGAGGAAGCCTCTGTTTACAATATTAAAATTATTAGCAGGAGAGTGGGAAAGCCTTTCAATTACATCAAACTTAGAAAAATAACCTTTTTTATGAAGATCCCACATTATCTGAAAACTGTGCTGAATAAGTGGAAGTCCTGACGGAGCATCAATATACCTGCTATTTTTCTCTTCCAAGGTATGAGGCGCATGATCTGTTGCAACGACTTTTATTATGCCGTCTTTTACAGCAGTAATTATTGCTGTCCTGTCACTTTTTCCCTTTATAGCAGGATTACATTTAATCAAGTTTCCTAATTTGTCATAATCAGAGCTGTCAAATAACATGTAATGAACACATACTTCGCCAGTAATTCCAGGATTAATTTTGGCAGCTTTTTCTATCAAGGCAATTTCTTCAGCTGTACTAACGTGTAAAATATGCAACCTGCTCATGTTTCTAATTGCCAAATCAATTGCCTTGGCAGTAGAGTTGATACATGCTTCTCTACTCCTTATTACAGGATGTTCTTCAACTGGGATGTTGTCTCCAAAATGTTCTTTTGCTAATTTAAGGTTAGCCTGAATAATTGATTCTTCTTCACAATGTGTGGCAATCAGCACCTTGCACTCTTTAAACAATCTTTCCAGTGCTTCAGAATCATCTATAAGCAAATTGCCGGTAGATGATCCCAAAAAAGCTTTAATTCCACACGTTTTTGAAGGATCTATCTTTTTAAGTTCTTCTATGTTGTTATTTGTGGCTCCTAAGTAAAATGACCAGTTTGCATAGGAAGTCCGAGCAGCAATGTAATTCTTCTGTTCTAGAAGGTCGATAGTAACAGTTGGAGGATTGTTATTGGGCATATCCATATATGAAGTAACGCCACCAAGTACTGCTGCTGCACTTTCACTTTCTATATTTCCCTTGTGTGTATTTCCGGGCTCTCTGAAATGGACCTGGTCATCAATTATTCCAGGTACTATTATTAAACCATCTGCATCAATAACCTTTTCAAAAGATGATAATAAGGGAAGCTCGTCTCCATGTTCGTGGTTTATAATTTTTGCAATTCGTTCACCATTCAAAATCAAACTACCCATAAACGAAAGACCTTCATTTATTATAGTTCCATTTTTAATCAAAATTGACATCTTGCTATTGTTGTTTAGGGGTTATTTTTCTGAGTTTCATCCATAATACTCCCCAAAATGCCTCACCAAATATACTGCTGCTCATCTTAGATGTTCCTTCTTTTCTGTCTATAAAAATAATTGGTACCTCTTTAATCTTAAATCCTAGTTTATAAGCATTATATTTCATTTCTATCTGAAATCCATAACCTTTCATTTTAATTTTATCCAGGTCAATTGTCTCAAGAAGCTCTCTTTTATAGCATTTAAAACCTGAAGTAGTGTCATACACATTTATTCCCAATACTTTACGTACAAAAACTGAGGCACAGTATGACATTATTACTCTTCCAATTGGCCAATTGATCACACTAATGCCATTGCAATATCTGGATCCAATAACTAGATCTGCTCCTGATAGGGCTTCATGGTAAAGTTTAGGTAAATCTTCAGGGTTGTGAGAAAAATCAGCATCCATTTCAAATATGTAATCATATTTCCTTTCTATTGCCCATTTAAAACCTGTTATGTAAGCAGTGCCCAATCCGAGTTTCCCTTCTCTTTCTATTAAATGAAGTTCTTCAGGATAAGCCATCTGCAAGCCTTTTGCAATTTCTGCAGTGCCATCCGGAGAACCATCGTCAACTATAAGAATATGATATTTTTCTTCTAGATTAAATATAGCATTTATGATTTTCGATATATTTTCCTTTTCGTTGTAAGTTGGGATTATTACTACTTTATTTGATTCCATGATAATGTTTATATTAATACAAATGTAATATTTTACAATTTGTTCATCAAATACTATCAGGTTTAATTCTTGGGCTACATGGCCTTTTGTTTTTATATATAATAATTTTCCCCAAATATTTGTTTAGAGGAGAAAAGTTATTACCTTTGCACTCCCCAAACGGTAATTTGGGCAAGTTCATTGATAAGACTGGGAGACAAGCACAATATAAATGTAAGAGCGTT
>Ga0116193_1002558_pt1 | contig 13761 bp, 12 predicted proteins | sample AD_UKC115_MetaG_FD_89892 | JGI IMG/M metagenome (GOLD analysis project Ga0116193, IMG submission 89892) | Active sludge microbial communities of municipal wastewater-treating anaerobic digesters from Hong Kong - AD_UKC115_MetaG | ecosystem: Engineered > Bioreactor > Anaerobic > Digestate... | reverse complement strand
GCGAACGCGATCTGTTCCTCGGTGAACTTCGACTTCTTCATGCGAAACCTTCTCCTCTTATCGGGTCAGTTTCGCCGATTCCTCTCTACTTTAGGCTGGTCCAAAATCCCGGGGAGGGGTCAACAGCCATACCTAAGTCAGGCCTTGGTCTACGATCGCCAGTTCAGACTGAAGCGGTCACCCAGTAGCCACCTAACGAAAGGCGTGCAGTGCAGTAGTTTAAGTGTGTCGGGTGCCAGTAGGCTGAGACACTGAGAATGATGGTGCCCCGGGCCGGACTCGAACCGGCATGGCCTTGCGGCCGAGGGATTTTAAGTCCCTTGCGTCTACCCGTTTCGCCACCGGGGCGCGGTGCGGACGCTGGCATGCGCCGTATGGCTCGGCGCAGGGCAGGTCAGGGTGATTGTGCTACGCGGGAAAGATGGAGGCCAGGGTCGGAATCGAACCGGCGTACACGGCTTTGCAGGCCGCTGCATGACCACTCTGCCACCTGGCCATCTTTCGCATCATCGACATCGCGCATGGATCGCGACGTCCGTGGGTATCCGCAGTGCAGCCCGATCATCCGGGCCGATTCGGTCGCCGAGCGGGATGCCGAACACATCGGCGGCCAGCTTAACGGCGGATCTCCGAAAAAACAAAACCTCGGATGACCGAGGTTTTGTCTGCAATATGGAGCGGGAAACGAGACTCGAACTCGCGACCCCGACCTTGGCAAGGTCGTGCTCTACCAACTGAGCTATTCCCGCGTCGGAGGAGCGGTATTCTAGATGCAGATCGACGTATGTCAACACCCTCGGCACGCCGAAATTCGCGTGGCTCAGGCCTGGCCGCGCAGCACCGGCAGCGCGGCACGCACGTACACGAGGCCTGACCAGATCGTGAGCACCGCGGCGATGGCGAGCAGCACCTCGCCGACGTGAAACAGACCGAAACCGTCGAGATCCTTCTGATACAGCAGCACCACGAGCGCGACCATCTGCACGATGGTCTTGACCTTGCCGATGGTCGCCACGCGTACGCGCGCGCGCTCGCCGATCGCGGCCATCCACTCGCGCAGCGCCGAGATCGTGATCTCGCGGCCGACGATCACCGTGGAGATGATCGCGAGCGGTACGGTCGGGTTGTCCTGCACGAGCAGGAACAGCGTCGTCGCGACCATCAGCTTGTCGGCCACGGGATCGAGAAATGCGCCGAAGGCCGAGGTCATGCCGTAGCGGCGCGCGATCCAGCCGTCGAGCCAGTCGGTGAGCGCGGCGGCCATGAAGATCGCCGAGGCGGCGATGTTCGCGCCGCGGAACGGCAGGTAGAACACGGCGACCATGATCGGCAGCAGGGCAATGCGGAACAGGGTCAGCAGGGTCGGCAGGGTCAGGCGCAGGGCCATCGAGAGCAATTCCGCAAGGGGCTGGCGAACATGGAGTTTGACATGGCGCGGATGGCGGGCGTACCGCGTCAGCCGTGCAAGGCGCCATAGATGCGTTCGGCGAGCTCGCGACTGACACCTTTCACGGCCTGCAGTTCCTCGACGCCGGCACCGGTGATGCCGGCGAGTCCGCCGAAATGCCTGAGCAGCGCGGCCCGACGTTTGGCGCCGATGCCGGGGATGTCTTCCAGACGGCTGGTCTCGCGTGCCTTCTCGCGGCGCTGGCGGTGCCCGGTGATCGCGAAGCGGTGCGCCTCGTCGCGCACGCTCTGGATCAGGTGCGAGGCGACCGAGCCGGGGCCGGGCCAGAGCGTCCTGCCGCTCGCGCCGAGGATCAGCGTCTCGTGCCCGGCCTTGCGCTCCTCGCCCTTGGCGACGCCGACCACCAGCACGCCGTCGATACCGAGATCGGCGAGCACGTCGCGTGCCTGCGCGACCTGGCCCTTGCCGCCATCGATCAGCAGCACGTCGGGCAGGGTGCCTTCGCCAGCGGCGAGGCGCTGATAGCGGCGCGTCAGGGCCTGATGCATCGCCGCGTAGTCGTCGCCGGGCGTGATGCCGGTGATGTTGAAGCGCCGGTACTGCGACTTCTCCGGCCCCTCGGGGCCGAACACCACGCACGAGGCGACGGTCGCCTCGCCCTGGGTGTGGCTGATGTCGAAGCACTCGATGCGCTGGGGTGTCTCGTCCAGGCCGAGCAGATCGCGCAACGCCTCGAAGCGCTCGCGCAGTGTCTGGTTGCTGGCAAGTCGTGCGGCGAGCGCCGCGTCGGCGTTCTTCTGCGCCAGTTCGAGGAATCGCGCGCGCTCGGCGCGGACACTGTGCTTGATCTCGACGCGCCGGCCGGCATGCGTGCCGAGCGCCTCGGCGAGCAGGCCCTGCTGCGGCAGGGGCGCACTGACGAGCACCTCGGCAGGAACCGGCTTGTCGAGGTAGTACTGTGCGATGAAGTGTTCGAGCACATCCGCTTCCGTCGCATCGAGCGGCAGGCGCGGGAAGAAGTCGCGCGAGCCGAGATTGATGCCATTGCGGAAGAACAGCACCGATACGCAGGCAAGGCCGTGGCCGATGCGGCAGGCGAGCACGTCGAGATCGGCGCTCGCGCCCTGCACGTAATGGCGGGCCTGCACCTGCTTGAGTGCAGCGACCTGGTCACGCAGGACGGCGGCCTTTTCGAAATCGAGCGTGGTGCTGGCCTGCTCCATGCGCGCGACCAGCTCGTCGATCACGGCATTGCTGCGGCCTTCGAGGAACATGGTCGCGTGGCGCACGCTCCGCTGGTAATCCTCGACCGACACCAGGCCCACGCACGGTGCGCTGCAGCGCTTGATCTGGTACTGCAGACAGGGCCGCGAGCGGTTGCGGAAGTACGTGTCTTCGCACTGGCGGACCTGGAAGAGCTTCTGCATCAGGTTGAGGCTCTCGCGCACCGCGGGGCTGCTTGGGTACGGGCCGAAGTAGCGGCCCTTGCCGGTCTTCGCGCCACGGTGGAAGGACATCCGTGGATAGTCCTCGCCGCCGCTGAGGTGGATGTACGGATAGCTCTTGTCGTCGCGCAGCAGGATGTTGTAGCGCGGCTTCAGCGCCTTGATGAGCTGCGCCTCGAGAATCAGTGCCTCACCTTCGGTGCGGGTGAGGGTGACCTCGATGCGCGCGATCTGGCTGACCATCAGTGCGATGCGCGCCTCGAGCGCCGGCTTCAGGAAGTAGTTGCCGACGCGTTTCCTGAGGTTCTGTGCCTTGCCGACGTAGAGCAGGTCGCCCTGCGCATCGAACATGCGGTACACGCCGGGCGAGGGGCTCAGCGTGCGGACGAAGGCCTTGCCGTCAAAGGCCGGAGCGGACGTTTCCATGCGCGGATTCTAGCCGCGCGGGGTGTGAGGCCAGGGTCGTCATTCGCCGAGCGGAACGTGCTGGCAGGCGCCACTGGCGAGATCGACGCGCACGATCTCGTGGGCATTGGTGTTGGCCACCCAGAGCGCGCCAGCCGCCAGTGCGATGCCTTCGGGTTCGGCGAACGGCCAGGCGAGGTTGAAGCCGCGCACTTCGCGCGTGCGGGTGTTGAGGGCCTTGATCCGGTTGTTGAGCGTATCGACCAGGAACACCAGACCGCGCGGATCGGGCGAGACGACCAGCGGGTGCTGCAGGCGTGCGTCGTGGCCGATGCCCGCGGCGTCGCCGAATTCGAACGGGCCCGCGCCGGCCACGGTGCTCACGCGCCCGTCGCCGAGGCTCACGGCGCGGATCGCGTTCGCGCCGGCATCGGCGACGATCAGCTGCCGGCCGAGCACGCACAGGCCGGCAGGATGCGCGAAGCTCGCATAGGCGGCTTCGCCGTCTTCCATGCCGAACTTGCCCGAGCCGGCGAACACGCCGAGCGTGTTGCGCGCGAGGTCGAGTGCCCAGATCTGGTTCTGGCCGGCCAGGCTGAAGAACAGGTGTTCGTCGTCGAGCGAGACGTCGAGCGGCCAGGCGAGACCGACGGCGCGCGGATCGGGGTGCTCGATCGCACGATCGCGGCCCATGTGACCCGTGCCGGCGATTGTATCGACCTCACCGCTCGCGAGGCGCACGCGGCGGATCGCGTGGTTGCCGGTGTCGGCCACGTAGAGCGTGTCGCGGTGCAGGGCGAGGCCCTGCGGATACGAGAAACCGGCCTCGACATCGTGACCATCGGCGAACGAGGCACTGCCGAGGCCGAACTGCCGCAGGATGCGGCCGCCGTGGGTCGCTTCGAGGATGCGGTGGTGGCCGGTGTCGGCCACGTAGAGATGCTGCGAGGTCGCGATCACGCGCGTCGGGAAGGCGAGCGGACGGTGTTCTTCCGGGCGCACGACATCGGTCTGGGAGTCGAAGATGCGCAGATCGCGGCTGGCCGCCTCGTCGAGCAGCGCGGCGATGCGCGCGGCGATCTCGCTGCTGCGTCCCTCGCCGGCATACAGGCCGGCGGGACGGCCTTCGACGTCGAGCAGCACGACACTCGGCCAGGCCTCGATGCCGAACTGCTGCCAGGCCAGGTAGCCCGGGTCGTTCGCGACCGGATGACGCAGGCCGAGCCGATTGACCGCCTTCAGTACGATGCCCGGCTCGCATTGCCGTGGATAGTTCGGGCAGTGCACGCCGATCACGGCGAGGCCGTCGTGGAAGCGGCGCTCCAGTGGCGGCAGCTCGGCGAGCAGGTTCAGGCTGTTGATGCCGTCGAAGGTCCAGAAATACAGCAGGGTCACGCGGCCGCGGAACGCCGACAGCGCGGGCGGCTGGTCGGCGTTGACCCAGTCCAGCCCCGCCGGCAATTCGGCGATCGGCGCGTGTCCCGTCATGTCGATGCTCCCCCGCATGGATGGCACCCCTGCCGCCGCGCTCAAGTATGCCGTGTCCGCCAGCGCTGGATCAGGCCCGCGGCAACCTGTTCCGAGAGGTTCAGCACGTGCCGGAAATCCCCGATGCCGCCGGTGTAGGGATCGGGAATCTCCTGCGGTGCGGCCAGACCGGCCTCGGTGAGGGCCAGGCCGAGCCGTGCCGCGGCGCCGTGTCCCGCCCGCGCCGTGAGTGCAGCGAGATTGGCGCGATCGGCCGCGAGCAACACGTCGTAGGCATGGAAATCATCGGCGCGCAGCTGCCGCGCGCGGTGTGCGGCGAGCGCATAGCCATGCGCCTCGGCCACGGCGATCGCGCGCGGATCGGCCGGCTCGCCGATGTGCCAGTCGCCGGTGCCGGCCGAAGCGATCTGCCAGTCCAGACCGTGTGCGGCGGCCTGCTGCCGGAGCACCGCTTCGAGCAGCGGTGAGCGGCAGATGTTGCCGAGGCAGACGAACAGAATCCTCATGCGCCGCGAGCGGCGAGCCAGGCTTCGACGCGGGCGAGATCGGCGGCGGTGTCCACGCCGGCCGGGAACGGTTCCGGCGCGAGGCGTACGGCGATCCGCGCGCCATGCTCGAGTGCCCGCAGCTGTTCGAGCGACTCGGCCGTCTCGAGCGGCGTACGCGGCATGTCCGCGAAACCCCGCAGGAAGCCGGCGCGATAGGCGTAGATGCCGATGTGGCGCAGGAACGGCGCAGCGGCCGGCAAAACCTCGCGCGAGGCCGCGAACGCATCGCGTGCCCAGGGCAGCGGGGCACGGCTGAAATACAGCGCGTGTCCCTGGGCGTCGCAGACCACCTTCACGCAGTTCGGATCGAACAGTTCCTCGGCATCGGCGATCGGAGTCGCCAGCGTCGCCATCGGTGCGCCGCTCGCGGCCAGGGCATCGGCGACCGCGCGGATACCGCTCGGCGGCGCGAGTGGCTCGTCGCCCTGCAGGTTGACGACGATGCATTCGTCCGTCCAGCCGAGTCGCTCCGCGCATTCGGCGAGACGGTCGCTGCCGGAGGCATGGTCCGCGCGCGTCCGGCAGACGGTCACCGGCTGGCCCTCGAGCGCGGTGGCGATGCGCTCGTCGTCCGTGGCGATGACGACCTCGGCCGCGCCGGCCGCGAGTGCACGGCGCGCGACGTGCAGGATCATCGGTTCGCCGGCCAGGAGACGCAGCGGCTTGCCCGGCAGGCGCGTCGAAGCGAAGCGCGCGGGAATGGCGACCACGAACGGCACGGCAGCGGACATGCGACCTCGGCGAACGGTGCGGCCGGAGGCCGCGACGAAGGCGCCGAGCCTACGCAACGCACGCCGCTGCCGACAAGCGATCGTGACCTGCCAGCCATGCCGATCGGTGCTTTGCCGGCGGTGCTTCGGCGGAATACCCTAAGCCGCCCTGCGAACCCGCCAGCCGTGAATTCCCTCGATCCGCGAACCGACGCCGGCCAGGCCGCCGCGCGCCTGCTGTGGCGCGCTGCGCTGCTGATGGCGGCGAGTGCGATGCTGTTCGGTGCGATGGCCATCGTCATCCGGCTCGCCTCGAAACAGCTGCATGCGTTCGAGATCGCGTTCTTCCGCAACCTGCTCGGCGCAACCTTCGCGCTGCCGCTGCTATGGCGCCATGGTCTAGGCCTGTTGCACACCGACAAGCTCGGTTTCTATGTCCTGCGCTGCGCGATCGGCATCGTGTCGATGCTGGCCGGGTTCTGGGCGATCGTGCATCTGCCGCTCGCCCAGGCAATCGCGCTGTCCTATTCGACGCCGCTGTTCGTGACCATCGGTGCGGTGCTGTTCCTCGGCGAGGTCGTGCGCATCCGGCGCTGGAGCGCCGTACTGGTCGGTTTCCTCGGCGTGCTCGTGATCGTGCGGCCCGGTGCCGCGGCTTTCAGTCTCGCGAGCCTCGTGCCGCTGCTCGCCGCGGCGATGAGCGGCTCGGTCGCGATCAGCATCAAGTACCTGTCGCGCACCGAGCGGCCGGATGCGATCGTGCTGCTGACCTCGCTGCTCTGGGTACCGCTGTCGCTCGGACCGGCTGCGTTCGTCTGGCAACGGCCGCAGGGCATTACCTGGCTGTGGCTGGTACTGGCCGGCTTCTTCGGTACGACCGCGCACATGTGCTGGACGCGCGCCCTGCGCCTCGGCGAGGTCTCGGCGCTCACGCCGCTGAGCTTCCTGCAGCTGCCGGTCGTGGCGCTGGCCGGCTATGCACTGTTCGGCGAGCAGATCGACGCCTGGACCCTGACCGGCGCCGGCATCATCCTCGCCAGCAACCTGTATATCGCCCAGCGCGAGGCGGCCCTCGCACGCCGGCGCGCACACGTGCCGCCCGCGGCGTGAGCTTCAGCCGCCCTGGTGGCGGGCATAACGCGTGGCGACGTAATCCTCGACGAGCGCGATGAATTCGCCGGTGATGTTGTCGCCACGCAGGGTGACCGTCTTCTCGCCATCGACGAACACCGGCGCGGCCGGGGCCTCGCCAGTGCCGGGCAGGGAGATGCCGATGTTGGCATGACGCGACTCGCCCGGCCCGTTGACCACGCAACCCATCACCGCGAGGGTCAGGTTCTCGACCCCGTCGTACTGCAGTCGCCACTCGGGCATGCGCGCACGCACGTGCTCCTGCACGCCCTTGGCGAGTTCCTGAAAGAAGGTGCTGGTGGTGCGTCCACAGCCAGGGCAGGCGGTGACCAGCGGCGTGAACGCGCGCAGGCCCATGGTCTGCAGGAGTTCCTGGGCGACGATGACCTCGCGCGTACGTGATTCGTCCGGTTCCGGCGTCAGCGAGATGCGGATCGTATCGCCAATGCCTTCCTGGAGCAGCACGGCGAGCGCAGCGGTCGAGGCGACGATGCCCTTCGAACCCATGCCGGCCTCGGTCAGGCCTAGGTGCAGCGCGTAGTCGCCGCGTGTGGCGAGATCGCGGTAGACGGCGATCAGCTCCTGCACGCCCGACACCTTGCAGGACAGCACGATGCGTTCCCGGGCGAGGCCGAGCTCCTCGGCGCGTGCGGCCGAATCGATCGCCGAGCGGATCAGCGCCTCGCGCATCACGCGCGTGGCTTCCCACGGCTCGGCGAGCGCGGCGTTCTCGTCCATCAGCCGGGCGAGCAGTTCCTGATCGAGTGAACCCCAGTTCGCGCCGATGCGCACGGCCTTGCCGTGGCGCACGGCCAGCTCGACGATCGTCGAGAACTGCACGTCCTTCTTCTTGCCGAAGCCGACGTTGCCGGGGTTGATGCGGTATTTCGCGAGCGCTTCGGCCGCTGCCGGCTCGCGCGCCAGGAGTTGATGGCCGTTGTAGTGGAAGTCGCCGATCAGCGGCACCGGCACGTTCATGCGGTCGAGCCGTTCGCGGATGCGCGGCACGGCAGCGGCGGCCTCGGGCGTGTTCACGGTCACGCGCACGAGTTCCGAGCCGGCGCGCCAGAGTTCGGCGACCTGCTTCGTCGTTACGGCCACGTCGGCTGTATCGGTGTTGGTCATCGACTGCACGACGACCGGTGCATCGCCGCCGATGCGGATGCCGGCGACGTCCACGCCGACGGTCTTCTTGCGCGACGCGGTGCCGGCGGCACGCGCGTCGCGGGGGGAATCGCTCATGTTCAGGTGGCAGGATCGGAAGCGTCGGCGGCGATGGTAGCCGAAGCGGTCTCTGCGGAGTCTGAAGGCGACGTACCGCCGGCCAGGATGCGCAGATAGGCAACACTGGTCTCGCGCATGCGCACACGGCCCAGACGCTGCACGCTGGGCGTGCTCTGCCAGTCCATCGGATCGGCCGGACGGGTCATTTCGATCTCGCGCGCGTGGCGGTCGAACAGATGCGGGACGATCAGCATCTGGCCATCCTCGGCATTGCTGTCGTCGGGCAGCAACAGGGCACGCATCGGCGGCCGTGGGTGGCCGGATTCGTCGAAGGCGGATATGCCGACCGGCTGCGCGCGCCGTGCGAGCAGTTCCACGCCGGCATCGATGCGGCCTTCGTTGTCGCCGCGGATCCAGCGCAATACGCCGACCATCCAGTCCTGCGGTTCGTCGTCCGGCGCGGGCGTGGCCAGGCCGATCAGTTCGCCGACCTTGACCCGCACCGCCTCGCCGGCATCCCAGATCAGTCGGTAGCCGCCGAGGCTCTGGTCGAGCACCCGCGCACGCTGGCGCAGCGCGCGTGCCTGGTCGTTGATCGGATTGATCCATGCGGCGGTCGTATCGCGTTCACCGATGCTGATCGCCTGACCGCGCACGCGGCGCATGAAGCTGTCGAAGTCCTCGCCGCCGGCGAGCAGCATGTGCAGGCCGTGCAGGCCGACGACCGTGTCGAGCTGGTGACCGGCACCGAGGCGCGCGTGCTCGCGCTCGGCATTGCCGTTCCAGCAGCGCAGCAGACGCTCGACGAAGCCGCGGCCGACCCTGACCGGCGCCGCGCCGCACAGGCGGAATTCGATCTGTTCGACGCCCGGCAGGAGCAGGTCGATGTCCTTTTGGATGCGCGCGGCGGCCGACGTCGGATCGAACGACAGCACGCCGTAGGTCGCCGCGTGGCGCTCTTCGGGCAGATAGCCGAGGCTGCCGTCCTGATCGGTTTCGATGGCGAAGGCCTGGTCGTGGCCAATGCCCGCGGCAATCGTGCAGAACGGTGCCCAGGTGCGGGTCAGGCCGATCACGTCGGCCAGTTCGCGCTGGGTATAGCGGTAGGGGTTGCTCAGCGCGAGCAGCAGGGCCTGCGCATAGGCATCGTGCGGACTGATCTCAACGTCCGTGCCGAGCAATGGATCGGCGACGGCCTTGTCCTCGATCCTGAGCGCCTGCGCGGCGACGTAGACGCGATGCAGGCGCAACCAGGCGCCGGTCGGCGGCGTGTGGTAGACGAGATAGGCCTTGGCCAGTACCGCGCTGCCGTGCTGCAGCGCGCGCGTCGCGGCGAGCGCGACCGACTTGCCCTTGAGGAACGGCACCTTGCCGGTCGGTGCGACCAGGTCGTGCAGCACCTCGCAATAGCCCACGGCGAGCGCCGTCTCGAAATCCTGGGACTGTCGCGCGACCTGCAGCTTGGCGGGCGGCAGCGGGAAGCTCTCGATCTGGATCTGCCGGTCGAGCGCGGCGACCACGTGCGCGACGGGACCGCGCAGCAGTTCGAGTGCATCGAGGCGCTGCTGCGGTTCGATCAGCAGGCGGTCCATCGCTGTCAGCGCATCGAGCAGCTGGCGGGCGGTGGCGGTCGGGTTGGCCAGCGGCAGGTGATCGATCCAGTCGCGCAAACCCTTGGCGTCGAAGGCAAACTCGCCGCGCGCCGGTTCGTGCCGATCGGGCCAGTCCCCGGCCAGCTGCTTCAGCCATTCGCTCATGAATGCCGCCCCCGCTTTCCCCGCTGCGTTCGGTGGCCATTCTAGCGCGTGCCGATGCGTGCCCCTGACCAAGGTCGGGTCTGCGCCATTGGCCCCGGGCCGCGCGACGACGGCCGTGCTCGGCAGCGCGGCCAGCGCGGTGATGGCGGGTTGTTCATCGAGAGAGGGCGGAAGCGGGTCGTCGTCGTAATGCAGGTCTGGCCTCGTGTTCATCGTCACGGCTCCATGCCTGTCTGTCGACGACAAGCAAGCCGCAGGCCGCGCGGAGGCGAGCCCCGCGCCGGAAACCTGCCGGAGGCGCCATGGCGCCCATGGCCGTACCGTGTGTCCGCAGCACGCGTCGTCCGGCGTAGAACGCCGGACTCAGCCGCGGTGCGTCGCTCCACCACCCGGCGTGGCGAACGGCACCGGCGGTCCGAGCCGGATGCCCTGGCGCCAGGTCTTGAGCTTGGCTTCGATCAGCGGCGTGGTGGCGATCTGCGGTTCGGAAGGCGTTTCGTGCTCGCGGGTTTCCCAATCGCCGATCAGGCTTCGGGCGAGATCGAAGGCACCGTGGAAGGAATCGCTCTGGTTCAGCCCCTCGGCGAAGAACGCCTTGCCGAACCAGGTAATCGCGGAATCGCTGCCACAGCCGAACGAGGTGCGGTCGGCGCGCGCGGCGGTGATGACCAGGCTGGTCGCGTTGGCGAGCTTCGGCACGAAGCCACCGGAATAGCAGGCCGAGACGACGATCACCTTCCAGCGGAACGGCCGCGCGGCGAGCATCGTGGCGAGATCGTCCGCACCGATCTGGTCGAGCGGCAGCGGATCGAGATCGACGTAGAGCTGGTGGCCCTCGCTGCCGTGGCTGGTCAGGAACAGCAGCAGGATGTCCTCATCCGGGTCCATCTTCGTGGCCAGCGCATCCAGCGCGGCCTCGAGGTTCGTCCAGGTCGCGAGCGGCGTGGTCTCGACGGTGGCCGGGTTGTTGACGAGCGTCAGCACGTGGCCTGCGGCATCGAAGCGCTGGCTCAGTACCTTCGCGGCGTATTCTGCCTCGTTGCGGAATACGTCCTCGCTGCCGTCGCCGCCGAAAGTGATCGCGTACAGGTCCGTACGACCGGGCTTCTGCGGCACCAGGCGCTCGATCGCCTGGCGCATCAGGCGTGGCTGGTCGTACATGACCACCTCGCCGCTGAACGACGGGACGGATTCGCTCTCGGCCTCATCATCCGATGGTGCCGCGTCATCCGTGACGTCGCGGGTGCCGGCGTGATCATCTGCGTGGTGCGCATCGACCGGGGACCAGCGCACCGCGCCGAGCACCAGGCCCACGGCGATGCCGGTGGCCAGCGCGAAGGCGATCCGCAGGCGCTCCAGTCCGCTCATGCGGGCAGCACGATCCCGTCGAAGTCGGCCACGCACAGATGTGAGGCCCGGCTGGGGCAGGCGAGCGGCGGCCGGCACAGCCAGGTCGTGGCCATGCCCGCGGCGCGGGCCGCGTCGAGCTCCTCGACCACGTCGGAGAGGAACAGGATCTCCGCGGCCGGGCGGCCGATGCGTTCGGCGATGCGGGTGTACGAGGCCGTCTCGCGCTTGCCGCCGGTTTCGGTATCGAAATAACCATCGAACAGCGGCGTCAGGTCGCCGGCCTCGCTGTGCGCGAAGAATAGGCGCTGCGCAGGCACCGATCCGGACGAGTAGACGTACAGCGCGAGGCCCCGGCGCTTCCACTCGTGCAGCTTCGCGGCCACCTCGGGATAGACGTGGGCGCGATACGCCCCGCTCGCGTAGCCATCCCGCCAGATCAGGCCCTGCAGTGCCTTCAGCGGCGTGGCCTTGCGGTCCTCGTCGACCCAGCGTTCGAGCGTGGCGATGATGCCGGCGTGGTCGTCGGCGGCGAGGCCGGCCTCGGCCGCCGTTGCAGCGAGCCAGCGCGCCACCTCGGGTTGCATGCCGTGCGCGGCGACGAATCCGGCGAGGTGGGCGCGAGCGTAAGGGAACAGCACGTCCTTGACGAAGTGGATCGAGCTGGTGGTGCCTTCGATGTCGGTGAGGATCGCGGAAATCATGACGGAAGCGGAATGCCGCACGGGCGGATCACGGGCAGCCTGACCGGTCGCGCCGCGGCGTGCAACCGGGCCCGCTCGACGGGATAGCGCTCCAGCCGGGTGCGGTTCAGGCTGCGAGGCGCGGGAAGCGGTCGGCGATCACGTCGCCGGTGAAGTCCGCGACCCAGCCGGCGGGGTTCGTGAACAGGCGGATGGCGACGAAATACGGTGCTTCGCCCATGTCGAACCAGTGCCGCGTGCCGGCCGGCACGCCGATCAGGTCGCCCTGCTCGCAGAGCAGCTCGAACACGCGATCACCAATGTGCAGGTTGAACAGGCCGCGCCCGGCAACGAAGAAGCGGACCTCATCCTCGGCATGCGTGTGCTCGCCCAAGAACTTCAGGCGCAGGGCGACGCGGTCGGGATGATCCGGCGCGATGCTGACCACATCCACGGCCTGATAGCCACCTTCGCGCTGGAGCCGCTCGATGTCGCGGCGATAGGCGGCGATGACCGTCTCGGGTGATGCGCCCGGCTCGATCGGCGCGTCGGTCGCCCAGCGCTCGAAACGCGCGCCGGTCGGTGCGAGGGTGCTGGCGATGATGGCGTGGTCCGTGATGGTTTCGAGCGGTTCGGCCGGCGCGTCACCGGCGAAAATGCGCAGACGGCTCATGACTGGAGTCTCCTCAGGTCGAGTTCGCAGGCAATCAGGAATTCGAGCGCTTCGACGTGCCGCTTTGCGTCGGTCATGTTCGCGCCCCACGTGTACAGGCCGTGTCCCTCGATCAGGTAGGCATGCAGCGGTCGGCCGGCATCCAGCCAGGCCTCCACCCGTGCCGTCAGTTCCGGCATGTGCTGGGTGTTCGGGAACACCGGGAGCTCCAGCACGCTGGCATGCGTGGTAAAGCCAGTGATCGCCTTCTGCAGCTCCCAGCCTTCGAGACGCAGCACGCCGGCGGGTGCGAACAGGCGCGAGGCCACCGTCTGCTGGCGCGAGTGTGTGTGCAGGACCGCCTGCACCTCCGGGAAGCGACGATAGATCTGCGTGTGCAGCGCGGTTTCGGCCGATGGGCGTGCGGTCGTGCCGACCGGCTGGCCTACGCCATCGACGACCATCACATCGTCCGGTGTCAACCGGCCCTTGTCGCGCCCGGACACCGTCATGGCGATCAGCTCGCCGGCGAGCCGCATCGAGAAGTTGCTGCTGGTCGCCGGAGTCCAGCCCTGCGCGGCGAGCTCGCGACCGGTTTCGGCGATTTCGCGGGCGCACGCCGAGAGGCGCACGGTGTCGATGACGGGCGTGGAGGGCATCGCGGAGGATCGGGCGGTGAGAGTCCGAACTATAGCGCATCATGCGGGAGCGACCCTCGCGCCCGGCCATGCGGAACGAGGCGGTCCGGCATGCCGGCAGGCGTCCGTTTCGTGGCGATGCGCCGACTGGCATGGTATCGCGGACGCTGCGGCACCTTGACGCAGGTCATCTTGCCGTCTCTTGCCGGTCGCTAACATCCGCGCGCCTGCAACCACCCTGCCAAGACAGAGGAAGACCATGTCGAACTCCGAGAACCGCAATTCCCGTCGTGACTTCATCCGCCTCGCCGGCATGGCGGGCGTC
>Ga0116193_1002555_pt1 | contig 13764 bp, 11 predicted proteins | sample AD_UKC115_MetaG_FD_89892 | JGI IMG/M metagenome (GOLD analysis project Ga0116193, IMG submission 89892) | Active sludge microbial communities of municipal wastewater-treating anaerobic digesters from Hong Kong - AD_UKC115_MetaG | ecosystem: Engineered > Bioreactor > Anaerobic > Digestate... | reverse complement strand
TCCGCTCTGCGCCAGCAGCGGTTCGAGCTTATTAATAAAATTCGTCAGCACGCCTTGTACGTCTGCATAGACATACAACTCTCCGCCCGAATCGAGCTTCTTCGCGACCAGATCGAAGTCGGGATTCGCCACTTGCGCCAGGGCGCTTGCGCTTGCGTAAAGAACGCCAATGATGCAAAGCAAAGTTGCAATTCTGGGCAGCCGATTCATTGTTGTGCTCCTTAGATGAGTGGACAGATCGTATGTCACCTAACTACAAACCAAGTGTTATCGCGTTGTCAAATTCTATTCTAATCCACTTCGGTCAAAGATATGACATGCAGAATTTTCAGCGCATTCGTTTAATTTGCTGCTGGAATTGTAAGGCTCCGGCGGAGGCGAACATCTGTAGAAATGGATTTTCAATATTCAGATAAGATCCGTAGGACCGACTCAAGACTGGCCTCACATACGCTCAGATCTGTCGCTCCTAACGAAGCTTCATCCGATAAAAAACCCTATCTACAGATGTGCGGCTCCTAACGGAGCCATTGACTTATAACCAAGCCAAAGGCAATGGCTCACATAAAAAACATTCAGATAACAGAATCCACGAGATGCACCCATCCACTACTTGTGCTTCCCCTTCATTTTCACTATACTTTCGCCATGCGTGTGGATCCCGAAATTTTTAACAACCTCGATGCGCTGGCCGCTGACCCGGCCACGGTGGCGCTCATTCGCTCCGGGCGCACAATGGGGTGCTTTTACATTGAAAGCCCCGGCATGCGGCAATTGCTGCGGCGGCTGGACTGCACGAGCTTCGAACTGACCGTCGCGGCCAGCAGCGTTATCCGCCCGGGCGTGGCCGAATCGGGCATGATGCAGCAGTTCATCGAGCGCCACATGGATCATTCCAAGATCCAGTATCTGCACCCGCTGCTCGAAGAGGTGCTGTATGAAACCTACGGCGTGATGATCTATCAGGAGGACGTGCTGAAGGTGGCCTGCCATGTCGGCGGGATGTCGCTGGGTGAAGCCGACCTGTTGCGCCGCGCCATGTCGGGCAAGATGCGCTCGAAGGATGCCATGGCCCGCCTGACGGAGAAGTTCTTCGCCTCAGCGCGCAGCAAAGGCATTCCCGAGGAGACGATCGCCGAAATCTGGCGCCAGATCGCCTCGTTCGCGGGGTATTCCTTTTGCAAGGGCCACTCGGCGGCCTTTGCCGTGCTGTCGTATCAATGCGCGTATTTGAAGGCGCATTTCCCGGCGGAGTTCATGGCCGCGGTGCTCAACAATGGTGGGGGATTTTATGCCGCCGCGGCATATGTGCAGGAGGCGCGGCGGCTGGGCTTGCGCGTGCTGGGGCCGGATGTGAACGCCAGCGCGGCGGCTTATACGGGCGATTCAGAGGAGAAATATCTTCGCGTGGGATTGGGCGCGATCAAGAACTTCCCCCCGCAACGCATTGAGGCGATCCTGCGCGCCCGGGAAGAACGCCTGTTCGATGCGCTGGAGGATTTTCTGCGCCGCAGCCAATGCACCCGCGAAGAGGCCGGCAAACTCATTCGCGTGGGCGCCTGCGACCTGTTTCAATCCACGCGCGCGCAGTTGCTGCTCGATGTCGATTTGTATTTCGCGAACCAGCGCATGAATAGCGGGCAGGCGGAACTGCTGCCGGTCATGTAGGTTGGGCCTTCCGACCCGACAACATAGAAGAATCAAAGATCAAAGCGCCTGTTTCAGCTGTCGCACAAATTCATCAACGGCAGTTGGATCATTCGCATTGAGGAGGATAGGGCGCCTGTTGCGTTTGGTGAGAAAAAAACCAGCGTGTATTTCAAGCGGTTCGGGAATCGCGATTTCCAAAGTGGCAATCTCCATTTTTTTCGCCCGCAAGATCTGGCTTAAGCGCGGCAGGCGCGGCGTAGTCATCGACGGATGCACGGCAATGACAGCAGGCAAATCCGCCGCGAGGCACAATTCCTCCTGATCAACCCGGCAAATGGCCGTCAGGCGCTTGCCTTCCAAATCTGCCTGCACGGCATTCGGCAAATAAGCACATCCGCAAGTTTGCGCCAACCGCGCCGGGCCATCGCGCCGCTGAAGGTCGCCATGAATCGCTGCGCAAAGGATAATGGCGTCCTGCGCCTGTTGTACAGCTTGCCCTATTGCTTCCCACCGAACGCGATAATCGGGCGTGTCGCACGGAATGTGTATCGCTTTATCAACACCAAGGGCCAGGCAGTGCCGCAATGGATGAATAACTTCCTCTGGTCCGGCGGCGATGGCCGTCAATGAAAAGCCAAACTGTTCTTTCCATTGTAGTGCCATTTCCAACGCCACAGCCGAAGCGCTGTCGAGCACCGTGCCCGATAATTCCGCCGCTTTCTCCAGTGGCTCATCGATGGAAATAACGTTCTCAATGCAGCAGATCAGTTGAGTCATTCTCGAAGTTTCGCTTAAATCCAATATAGCGGCAATGATCGTTTTCATGCGCAATGACTTGAAAAACGCGACCTAAGATAAGAAATCGCTTGCCAAGGAACGCTTCTGCCTAATAATGACTGGAAGTTTTTTCCATTCCACAACTGCCGGTGGCATTCCCAAGCGATCCAACGGCCTGTTTACAGGGCAGGAATACAGTTATGGCTAAGGTGAAGGTTTCGCGCGAGGATCTGAAACACGACGAGTTGCTGGATTTTGGCACCAGTGTGATGCTCTGGTATCAGCGCCGCCAAACGCTCGTATGGTCCGTCATTGTTGGCGTGCTGGCCGTCTTTTTCGTTTGGCAGTTATGGAATCATTACAGCGAAAAACGCACGGTGGAATCCAGCCGGCTGTATCAAAGCGCGCTGTTCAATTATCAGCAGGCCTTGAGCCTGACCGAGCCTAAGGCCCGCGACCAGAAACTGCGCGAGACGCTGGATGTCGCCAGCCGCGTGCGCAATCAATATCCCGGTTCAAAGGCCGCGCGCGAGGCACTGCTGCTGAGCGGCAGTGCACTGTTTGCACAGAATAATCCCAAGCAGGCCATCAGCAAATTTGAGGAATATCGCAGCTCGGCCTCCGATCCTGACGATATTGCGCGGGGATTGCTGAATCTAGGTTACTGCTATGAGAATTTATTCTTCATGGGGCAAATGACCGACCAGGTGATGGGGAAGAATGCGTTGGAACAATACCAGCAGGCGGCGGAGAAGGCACGCGAAGGCGACCTGAAGCGCCAGGCCATGCTGGGCCAGGTGCGCATCTATGAAGTGGCCGGCAACCTTTCCAAAGCCATTGTAGTATGCGATGAAATTATTAAATCAGCCCAAGCGGCAAAGCAAGCCGACCAGAAGCGCTTTCTTACTGATGCAGATGAGAAGAGCCGCAAGTTGTTGGCCATGAATCCCGCCGATGTCAATGACACGGAGAGCATCGCCAAATTGCAGAAGGAACGCCTTGAAGCATTGATCGCCAGCGGCGATGCGGCCACGGTGTCGCAGCACTCCATTCCTTCCGCCACCGCGCCCACCAGCGACACCTTGACTGCTTCGCGACCGGCGGCAGCGCTGAGCGCCTCTGCGCCGATGGCTGCTGCGCAGGTCACGGCCAGCGCGCCGGCTTCGGCCAGTGCCCCGGCCAGCGCTCCGGCGGCGCAATAGGCGCTTTCAAAGGGCAGTTGGAGAATCGGGTGTTTACAGGCATTATTCAGGCAATCGGCGAAGTGGATTCGGTCTCGGGAGACGGCGATTCCGCCGACCTATGCCTTCGCCTGCCCGAAGGATTTGGCCCGCTGAATGAAGGCGAAAGCCTTGCCGTTGATGGCGTTTGCCTCACAGCTACCCAGCCCTCGGCTCCCAACTTGTTCCTCGCTACTGTTTCGTGGGAAACGCTCGACCGGACCACCCTGGGATCAAAGACGACAGGCGATTGCGTCAATCTGGAGCGAGCGCTACGGCCCATTGATCACTTGGGAGGCCATTTCATAAGCGGCCATATTGATGGAACCGGGCACATCCGCTCGGTGGAGTCACGCGCGGGCAATTGGGAGTTGTCCATTGCCGCGCCAGAGGACATATTGCGGTTTTGCGTGGAAAAAGGGTCCGTCGCCATTGACGGAATCAGCCTCACCATTGCCTCGCTGGACGATCTTGGCTTTACTTGCGCCATCATTCCGCATACATATAAACAAACAACTTTGCATCTGCGGCGCCCGAACGAGGCGGTGAACCTCGAAGCCGACATGCTGGGCAAATACGTGCAGCGGTTCCTGGCCGGAACCCATGCGCCGCGCCCGGCTGTGACATGGCAGATGCTGAAGGATGCCGGGTTTATGTAGGTTGGGTCTTCGACCCGACAGCGTAGGTTGGGTCTCTGACCTGACAGCGTAGGTTGGGTCTTCGACCCGATAAATGCCGGCTTGCCAAGCCAACCTACAGATGCCGCATTTGCAGTGTAAAAGGAATGATTTGAATGCCGTTACTTTCAGTGCCAGAAGCCATCGCCCGCTTTGCTCGCGGCGAGATGCTGATTATGGTGGATGACGAAAACCGCGAAAATGAGGGGGATTTTGTCATTCCCGCTCAATTCGCCACGCCCGAGGCCGTCAACATCATGATCAAGGATGGGCGCGGAATGGTCTGCGTCGTCATGGGCGAGGAGACCGCCGCCCGGTTGGATCTGCCGCTCATGGTCCCGCATAATACCTCGCTTCACGGCACGAACTTCGCCATCAGCATCGACCATACGGATACCGGCACGGGCATTTCGGCGTCGGCGCGTTCGCGCACAATTCAGGCCGTCGCCGATCCCGTTTCCAGCAGCGGCGATTTTCGCCGGCCCGGGCATATTCACCCTATTATTGCCAAGACCGGCGGGACGTTGCGCCGCGCCGGGCATACCGAGGGCGTGGTCGATCTTTGCCGTCTGGCGGCGCTACGACCGGTGGGCGCCTTGTGCGAGATCATTCGCGATGATGGCGAGATGGCGCGCATGCCCGACCTGGAGATCATCTCCGAGCAGACCGGGTACGGCATTGTTTCCATCCAGCAAATCATTGAATATCGCTTGCAGCGCGAGAAGCTGGTGCAGCGCGTGGCTTCGACGAAACTCCCCAATGAATTTGGCGTGTGGGACCTGCATCTGTATGAGAACAGTTTGAATGGCGATTTGCACACAGCCATGGTGCTTGGCGAGCCGGACAAAGCCGCCAGCGCGCTGGTGCGGGTGCATTCGCAATGCTTTACCGGCGACACACTGGGGTCCATGCGCTGCGATTGCGGCCCGCAATTACAGACGGCACAGGAATTGATCGCCCACGAAGGCCATGGCGTTTTGCTTTACTTGCAGCAGGAAGGACGCGGCATTGGGCTGAAGGCCAAATTGCAGGCCTACGCCTTGCAGGATCAGGGCATGGATACCGTGGAAGCCAATGAGCACCTGGGCCATGCCGCCGACCTGCGCGAATATGGCATTGGCGCGCAGATCCTGAGCGATTTGGGCATTCGCCGCATGCGCCTGCTGACGAACAATCCGCGCAAGCTCGTCGGCCTGCAGGCGTTCGGGCTGGAGATCGTCGGGCGCGAGCCGCTCGTCGTGGGCCATAATGAATTTAACAATCGTTACCTGAGCACGAAGGCGCACAAGCTGGGGCATCTCTTTAATATGCCAACGGTGGCTGGCACATTGAAGGCCGGAGACTAAACACTTATAGAGGGGATTGCATCATGGCAAACATTGTCGAAGGTCAGTTGCTGGCGCAGGGATTCCGCTTTGCCATTGTGGCCAGCCGCTTCAATGATTTCTTTGTCTCGAAATTGATTGAAGGCGCCATGGATGCGCTGGTGCGGCACGGGGCTTCGGAAGAGGATATTACGATCTACCGCGTACCTGGTTCGTTCGAGATTCCGCTGGCCACGGCAAAGCTGGCGCGCTCGACCAATGCCCCGGATGCAATCATCTGCCTGGGCGCGGTCATCAAAGGCGCCACGCCGCACAACGTTTATATCTCCAATGAAGTGACCAAGGGAATTGCGCAGATTATGATGGAAACGGGCATCCCCATCGGCTACGGCATCCTTACGCCCGACAACCTGGAACAAGCCATTGAGCGCTCCGGCACCAAAGCCGGCAACAAAGGCGCGGATGCGGCCTTAAGCGCTATCGAAATGGTCTCGCTGCTGCGCGCCATGGATCAGCAATAAGACGCGCCAGCGATAAAATCACGGACAGAACATCACCACGGAAAAGGCAATGCAGACCGAACCTCGCGTATTGACACTGGGACACAGTCCCGACCCCGACGACGCCTTCATGTTTTATGCCATGGCCAAGGGCAAGATCGACACGGGCAACCTCGAATTTGTGCATCAACTCGAAGATATCGAGACGCTGAATCAACGGGCGCTGAATAACGAACTCGATATCACAGCCATCTCCGTTCACGCCTATGCCTATGTGCTGGAGAATTATGCGCTGCTGCCAAGTGGCGCCAGCATGGGCGACAATTACGGCCCGCTGGTTGTCGCGCGCGAAGAGTTTTTATTGGAGGAGTTGAAGGATAAGGTCATTGCCATTCCCGGCACAATGACCTCGGCCTACCTAGCGTTGCGGCTGGCCATTGGCGAATTTCCTTATGTGGTCGTTCCCTTTGATAAGATTTTCGAGGCGGTGCAAGAGGAGCGCGTGGATGCAGGCTTGATCATCCATGAAGGCCAACTCACGTATGGCAAAGCAGGATTGAAGAAGATCATTGACCTGGGCGAATGGTGGATGAAGGAGACGAATCTGCCGCTGCCGTTAGGTTGCAATGTCGTGAAGAAGGACCTTGGGCCGGAACTGATGGAAGAGGTCTCACGATTATTGAAGGAAACGATTGCTTACGCGCTGGCGCACCGGCATGAGGCGGTGGAGCACAGTTTGCAATGGGCGCGCAATATGGGGCATGACCTGGCCGACCAGTTCGTCGGGATGTATGTAAATGAACTGACGGTGGATTATGGCGAACGCGGACGAAGAGCAGTGGAATTATTCCTGCAACGCGGCCATGAAGCCGGCCTGCTGCCCAAGCCGATTGATTTGGAATTTGTGCCATAATTGATAATTTACCACGACGACACAACGACACAACGGCACTACGAGATGCAATGCTTTGGGCATAACATGCCTGAGTTGTTTCTGTTTTTCATCGTGCCTTCGTGTCGTTGTGGTTTCATTTTATTTACCACGGCGACACCACGACACTACGAGATGCAATGCTTTGGGCATAACACCCCTGATTTGTTTTCGTTTTTCATCGTGTCTTCGTGTCGTCGTGGTAGTCAATCGCTAAAGCACTATCCGCTTGATGCCGTCCTTCAGCACTGGGACATTAAAATTTAATAAGAAGCCCAGTCTGCACTCGGTTAATTTTAGATAAGTTAGCAGTTGCGCCTCATGCACAGGCAAGATCTTTTCCACCGCTTTCAATTCCACAATAATGCGGCAATCCACCAGCAGATCCAATCGCAAGCCCGCATCCAATTTCAAGCCATCGTAGATAACAGGTAAGCTTACTTCAGCCTCATGCGCTATATTTCTTTTGCGCAGTTCATGTCGCAAGCACGCCTGATAAACGCATTCCAACAATCCAGGCCCAAGCGTCCGATGTACTGCAAAAGCTGCATCCAAGACCTGTGTTGCAGCCTTTTCAGTTTCCTCTGGAATTTTTTCGAATGTTTTCATGCCCAGCCTTGCTTATGCTGCTATTGGCGCGCAATCGATGATTCCTTACTTGGGCAAAGCATCCAAGCGGAATTGCGTCAGGTTCTTCTTGCGGAATTCATCGATTAACGTAACGAGCGATTGATACGTCGAATTGGCATCGCCTTGGATCGAGACAGCAGCAATCTTCCCCGCATCAAAACCGGTCTTCACCTTCTGCGACAGATCATTCAAAGTCATTTCCGAGCCATCGAGGAAGTATTTATTATCTTTGGAAATGGAGACAACGACGGTCTGCTTCTGTTCGCTGCCGGTGGCGGCGCTGCTGGATTTGGGCAAGCTGACCGGGATCTGGCGGCTGGCCTGGCCGAAGTGTGTGGCCACAACAAAGAAGAAGATCAGGTTGAAGATCATGTCCAGCATCGGGACGAGGTTAATTCCGTCTTCAATAATCCAGCGCCGTGATCGTTGACTCATGGGACTACGCAACCTGACATGAAAATCGTTCGACCCCTACGGGGTCGAGCAGTAAGAGTAACTATCGTGCTACCGATATGCGCCTCCTACGGAGGCAGCGCTTCCGCTCAACCCTCAAGGATAAGCGTAGGCGTTGTTTTTATGTGTCGGCTCGAAGAGCCGACCTACATACCACGCTTCCACATATCCTATAGAATAAGCGCTTTGTTTTATTGTCGGCTCGAAGAGCCGACCTACATACCACGCTTCGTTAAATCCTGGGAATCAGCAGAAGCATTGTTTTTGTGGTGTCGGCTCGAAGAGCCCACCTACTTGAGTGTGCCGCAGGAGGATCGGAAAGACAATTTATTTGCAACAGCAAGGACTTGCGATTCCGCTTCCTGATTGAGGAGTTTCGTTGTTTAATGCGGGTAATTCGAGTCTCATTGTCGTGGATGCATTCGAGTTCAGCTATGGAGTTGGTTCAGTCTTGGCACAGACAATTACCCGTGAACATGAACAATGGCGCCGCCTCCGTAGGAGGCACATATCGGTAGCCCGACACCGCATAAAGATTACGGCCCCGTAGGGGTCGCACAAGGAAAAAAGCCCATGCCCGTGGATGAAGAAATCGAAGAAGGTCGCCGACGTCATTCGGCACTCGGATTGTTCGTCACGCTATTTATCATGCTGGCGCTGCTGGCCGGGGCGCTCGTTTTTGCCAAGATGCACTCCAGCGGACTGAATTACACGCTGACCTTCACCGACGCCAAGGGCCTGAGCGCGGGCGATCCCGTCATGCTCAGCGGCGTGCAGGTGGGCGAAGTCCGCCGCGTCGAACTCGTCAGCGAAAATGATGTGCGCGTGGCCGTGCACATTGCCAGCGAACATGCGCAAAAAATCAAGCAGGACTCCACCGCCGTCATCACCAGCGTCTCGTTCCCCAATGTCTCCGGACAAAAGGTAGTCGAAATTCATAATCCCACGACCGAATCCGCGCCGCCGCTCGCCAAGGATGCCGTAGTGGTGGGAAAGAATGGCCCCATTGACTTGAAGGCTTGGCAAATTCAGCAGAAACTCGGCCCCATCAAGAAGGAACTGGGCGAACAATCGCGCGCAGTGGCCGACAAGGTCTCGTATATGGTCGAGGAGTTGAAGGACCTGCCCGAATCGCCCGAGGTCAAGGATGCACTCAATAAATTAGGCAGCATGGCCGATGACCTGAAAAGCCGCGGCAAGGACAAGATGACCGAATTGGGCAAGAAATGGGATGAGTTCTCAAAACAATATGGCCCGGAGATCAACTTCCTCAAGGAAAAGGGCAAACAGAAAGCCGCCCAAGCCATGCAAACGGCGCGCGAAAAATTCTCCGCCGCCACCCAAAAGGCGAAGAGCGAATATCAGGAATTAACTTCCCGCCGGACGAAATGAGCGCAAATGCCTTCGTGCTGGGATTGTGCTAAAAACGTATGCCGTAGGGTGGGTCTTGACCCACCACGACCGCCGAATTGCAAGCTGAGCCGAGGTGTGGTGGGTCAAGACCCACCCTACGGCTATATATTCGTTCTTTTCCACGAGGGCCAAAATCGCGGCCGTTGACTGAAAATAGCCTTCTGATTTCGGTATTGCTGCAGAAACGGCTCCTCGCTCACGCAATCTCCCGGATAATCTCCGGCATCGGCCGCTGCTCATGCCTCTCCTGTTGCTTCGCATTCAGCAACTTCATGCACTCGCTGAACACGCCCAGCGAGCGGTTTGACAGCAAATCGATCTTGATCAGCCCCAGATCCTCAATGGGGTGCATGTCCATTTGCGTGACGACCAAGCCTTTGGCCGCGCGCTGCAAGGGCGTGAACTGCGTGATGGGCTGCGGGCAAATCAGGATGCCGCCGCAATGAATCGAAAGGTGGCGCGGGAAGTCGATGATCTTGCGCGCGTGGGCCAGCACGGTGCGCCAGGGCTCCTCGTTGACGGGCAAATGGCGGCATTCGGGATAAGCCGAGGGCAGGTCCTCCAGCGCATCATCGCGTAGCAGATAACCCGGCATGGGGCGGGTGAATTTGTTGACCTCGCTTTCGGCCAGCCCCATGGCTTTGCCCACCTCGCGAATCGCTTGGCGCCCCTGCAAGGTGATGGTGGCGCAGATCATCGCCACGCGCTCGCGCCCAAAGGCTTCATACGTCCAATCCAGCACCTCGTCGCGTTCGCGCCACGAAAAATCCAGGTCAATATCGGGCGGAACGCTGCGCTCGGGATTGAGGAACCGCTCAAAATACAGGTTGTGGCGGATGGGATCCACGCCCGTGAAGCCCATGGCATAGGAGACAATGGAGTTGGCGCCACTGCCGCGCCCCAACAGCGGGAATCCGCGCCGCCGCGCCGCCTGCGCAATGGCATGCACGCTGAGAAAATAATCGCAGAAGCCGAGCCGGTCGATAATCTCCAATTCATAGCGCAGGCGGTCCATCGCCGGACGCGTCAGTGGCCGATAGCGCTGCTTGACCCCCTCGAAGGCAATCTTCCAGAGCGTGGAAAACGAAGTCTCGCCATCGGGCAGCGGCGGGCGCGGAATCTTCCATTCCTCCAGCGGCAGGTGCACATCGCAAGCCTCGGCGATGGCAACCGTCGAATCAATCGCCTCGCCCAGCCCCTTATAGCGCGCGCGGATTTCCTCTTCGGTCAGGAAGGTATGATCGGCGGAGATGACAGGGAAGGAACGCGCCGCGCGATACGCCTCCTCACGTTTGCGCGCCGACTCCCTCGCCGCATCCGCCAGCAGCGACGACGGCAGATTGCTTTTGAAATTGTGATTCAAACCATCTGCCGAGCTTTTATTGTGGTGCAGGCTGCCAGCCTGCAACCCCTCTGTATTCTCTTTCTGCTGCGAACTATGTGCTAAGCCTTTATTGTGGTGCAGGTCTCCGGCCTGCAACCGCTCTGTATTCTCTTTCTGCTGCGAATTATATGCTGAGCCTTTATTGTGGTGCAGGCTATCAGCCTGCATTCCATCCACCCCCAGCCTTAACCTGTGAATGGTGGTCCCATGATGAATCGCGCGCAAAATCTGATACGTCTCATAATCCGCCGCCGCGCCGAAATGCACATCCCCCGTCGCCGCCAGCGGAATCGCCAACCGCCGCGCCAAGTCATATAATTCACGACACAGCCGCCGCCGCCCTGGAGTTAAAATAAATTCCGCATACAGCCATGCCCGCCCCGCCAACGCATGCAACAGGCGCGGAGCATCGGTAAGGATGATGATCTGTTCGGGCGAAGTGGCGCGCAGTTCCTCCAGCAGGTCGAACGCCACATCAGCGGGGGCGAGCGCGTTAAGGCTGTGGGAGGCGCCCTCGGCATTCAAGCCGCGAAAAGCGCCTCCCTCGCCCCCCGGCGCGAGCGGATCGCGAGCCCCCTCGTGCACGCCCATCATGGCCTCGAAGGCGGCCAGGCCCTCAGGCGAATTTTCCTTTTGCGCATCCCAGTTCCCGCCCATGTGGCGGCGCGTAATCATCCCGCACAGCGCCGAATAGCCGGCGAAATTGCGCGCCAGCAGAACGGCGCGTTCGCGCGTGCGCGGATCATCTACTTCCGCGCCCAGGATTGGTTTGATCCCCGCCTCGCGGCAGGCCTTGTAAAATGGCACCGCGCCATACAGCCCGTTCGTATCGGTCAGCGCCACGGCGTTCATTCCGGCCGATTGCGCCCGGCGCACGATCTCTTCCACGCGCAGCGTCGAATCCAGAAAGGAAAAGACGCTGTGCAAATGCAAATGACAAAATCCCCGCCTCATCTGAAGCCATTCCCCCCGAAAAGGCCCTGATGGTTATGAGAGATAATGGCGAAATTTATGCGAAAATGCAAGCGAAAATAAGACGAAAATTTTCTGCAAGATATCACTCACATGAAGGTAGCAAATGCATTGAAACTAGCGCACACCCGCTCCCCGTGTAGGGAGCACTAGCGGAGAAGGATCTCCCATGCGCATCGAATAAGCGGCGATAGCGGATCCATTGACAATTCCAGCACTACACCCGCTCCCGTAGGGAGCACACATCGGTAGCAGAACGCCACGAGAATACTCGGCTCCGTTAGGAATCGAATGGCTATGCGACCCCTACGGGGCCGAGTTATTTTTTTCGGGCCTGAGCTACCGATATATGCCCCCTCTGGGGGCGGATTGTCGGCAGTAGCAGCTGACAAAGACGCGACCAAAGGGGATGTAATTGCATGGCATGGCGGAGAAGGATCTCCATGCGTCGGATAAGCGGCGATAGCGGATTCCATTGACTATTCAGCGCTACACCCGCTCCCGTAGGGAGCACATATCGGTAGCAGAACGCCAACGAGAATACCCGGCTCCGTTAGGAGTCGAATGGGTACACAGCCGAGGGCGGCTGTGCCACATACTTGTTGGGAACGCCGATTCTCCTGATCGGCAACCTGGCAGTTTAATACTGTTTTCCCAATGTCAGCGTGATGCTTTCTTTCGCATCCACGGGGGATTGCAGTATCAGGCTGCCGGCGCGCTCGAATCGGATTTGCGCCGTGAACTCCTGCGGCGGTTCGGCGTAGCCCAACTCCTGCCATGGCACGGCGCATTCGAAGGTTTGTCCGGGCACATTGGTTTCAGTGCGCAGATTGCCGATGCGCCGGTCGATGACGGTGAATGACAGCGCGCGCGTGTCGGTCATCTCTTCGGATTTTTTCAAGTTCGCTCCCGCGCATTGAAACTTATGATCGGGTGTGCTTTCGAAAGCGGCGGAGGCGCCTTCGCCCAGTGGCGCAATGATGAGGCGATGGCCGTTGATCGAGATGGCGGCGGTTGTTTCGGCGATTGGGCCAAACGCCGCGCCAGCCACGAATAAATTCTGCTCATCCCACAGGAAATAGGTGATCGCGGAAAACTCGGCATCGCCGCCCACGTTGCCTTCAACTACATTTTCCGAGGAAAGAACGATGGGATCGGCATGGCAATAGGGCGAGACGTTCTTGTCCTCCATGTCGCTGGTCCAATCATCCAGTTGGCCATCGATCTTGAGCGGGACCGTCTTGTAAACGCGCGCGCGTTGCGACTGGCGCGAGGGCAACTCGATGGGCATGCCGGCATTGGCCAGCAGCGTGGACATGAGTTCGGCATCAAAGACCGAACGCGCGCGCCATGGCTCCATGGTGGTGGCAATCAGTTGGCCTTTGCCAATAGGCAGCACCACGGCAACAGGTCCGGCGGCCATGGGCACCAAGGAGCGGCGCATGAAGACATCGACGCTCATCCCATTGAGCCACATCCATTCCTTCTCGCCCTTTAGTCCATGCAAGAGGATGCGCGATTGCGGCGGACACTGCGTGATCTCGCCGGCAATGCAGGAGTTTTTAACATCGGCGAAGTTGGTCGAGGCCACGCCCCAAAGCAGCGGATGATCCGCGCCGCGCGCTGCGCCATAGACCATGCCTTCCTCGGCCTTGACTGCAAATCCAGGCAGGCGGCTGGTCGTTTCGGCCGAAAGCACAACCGCCGTGCCGCCGCATTCGACCCAGTTCATGATCTCATCCACGGAGGCATTATCGCCGGCAAACAGAACCTGGCCAGAACATCCTTTCTTGTGGGCCCGCTCCAGATCTTCTTCCTGTAGGGTAAAACTT
>Ga0116193_1002554_pt1 | contig 13765 bp, 16 predicted proteins | sample AD_UKC115_MetaG_FD_89892 | JGI IMG/M metagenome (GOLD analysis project Ga0116193, IMG submission 89892) | Active sludge microbial communities of municipal wastewater-treating anaerobic digesters from Hong Kong - AD_UKC115_MetaG | ecosystem: Engineered > Bioreactor > Anaerobic > Digestate... | reverse complement strand
TAGTGTCATGTTAACAAATAATCAATTCCGGGGGAAGGGAGGATATCATGTTATAGAATATCTGTGAAGACCGACTACTTTGCCAAGTATTTTGCAGCCTTCAGTATTAAAGGGAATGGGAGAGAAGTTATCGTTCTCGGGGAAAAGGTAAGGTGTACCGTTGGAATATCCAAACCTTTTAACTGTAGCTTCATCATCAATCAACGCAGCAATAATATCTCCTTCGTCGCAGGAACTCTGTTTGCGGACAATAATGTAATCGCCGTCAAGTATATGGGCATTTATCATACTGCTGCCCTTAACTTTCAGCATAAAGCATTCTGAACTGCCGATTATTGATTTACTTACCGGAAAACTCTCAGAGTAATCTTCATGAGCCAGAATCGGGACGCCGGCAGTGATTTTACCTACGCAGTAGAGTCTCTGACAATCATTATATTCATCAGTTGCTGCTGATGACTCCGGGTGATACTGCTGCTTAATTATAATTGCTCTTCTGATACCTGGGCGGTATTCAATCTTGCCCATCTCGTCTAATTGCTTAAGATAGGAATGAACTGAAGACGTCGACTTGAGACCGACGCCTGCACAGATGTCTCTGACTGAAGGTGATATATTGTGATCCTTAATGTAATTGCAGATATAATTATAGACTCTATCAATTGACTTTGCGGATTTGGATTCTTCTGTGTGGTCTGACATGTTGTCGCCTCCAAACAAATTTTCTTTTTTTAATTCTAACACTAAATATCGAACTGTCAAACAATTGTTTGGATATACTTAAGAGGGGTATTCATTATGGACAATTTATCTAATATTGAGGACAGACTCAAGCGGCTTAAGAAAGACCTTTGCATTACAAAAGCCGATACGTCTGATTTTTATACTGAACTTATGCAGGTCTATCAGGATAAACGCGATTCAATTATTGACATATATGCAAAGCTGTATTCGCCCGCTTCAACTTCATTAAGGGAAGAAGGTTACTCGTCAGATCCATTATGTTCGGGGACAATGACTCAGCGTATGCTGGCCTTTTCGAGCGGATACGACAATTTCATTGAAGGAATCGAGGAACGCTACAGAGGAGAGATTATGCGTAAGAGACAGGCGCTGGATCTGTTTTCAAAGATGCTGTCACTCCCTTATCCATCGTCGAAAATCCTTTATCTCGCATACTATAAACTATCGTCTCCGGACGACATTATTCATGTGATGTATATAAGCAGGTCTTCTTATTTCAGATATAAGAGGACTGCAATCAATCAGCTTAAGGAACTTTTCGAGATATAATTCATTCCCGGGACTATGAATGATATAATCTATAAATAGTTTCTGGAGGAATAATGAGAGATAACGGTTCTGTAAATACTGGTTTAGGCGATAAACTGAGCGCATTCTGGGGTTCTTCGGTTAGAGCAACTGTGCGTCTGATTAAAAATATCATTCCGCGCGGAATCAGTCTCATAAGAAGAAGAATTCATGAGATTAAGAACAGACCCCAGCGTAAAGACATATCAAAGGTTTATGTTCTTGTAGGATATACAACGAAGAAACACGTTGATGACAAATTCAACGCGGAGAGACGGATGATTATCTTGCGCAGGGGGCTTCTGACACTTATATTTGTCCTTCTTATGTTTATTGCAGTTAACAGATTCATTTCAGCCGTCAATTATGGCGAGCTCAGTCAGATGTTCGGTTTTGACTCTATTACTGATTTTGTAAAGAATGATCCGTTCTCGTCTTCAGATAAGAGCATCACAGCCACGGCAGATACACAGCAGCTTTCTTCTGATATAAACGGAACTGATGAAAGTGCCTAAAATGAAAGTTGCATAGTGTTAACTTTCATTATCATTTTTCTATTGCACATCTTTAAAACTTGTACTAATATTTACCCGTTAAGTTTTGACGCTGCTTACGGCATAAGCATTTTGTCAAAATATGAATTTTTTGCTTACCAATCTTGCATAATTGGAAGCACCAGAAAGGCGGCATTATATGGATTACACAATTGACAATGAGTACCTTAATGGCCTCATGCAGCAGGTTATGGCTAAGAACCCGAATGAACCGGAGTTCTTCCAGGCTGTACATGAGTTCCTTACATCTGTTAAGGCAGCTCTTCCGACACACCCCGAGCTTATCGAGAAGCAGGTTCTTGAGAGAATCGTTGAGCCTGAGAGACAGATTATGTTCAGAGTTGCATGGATTGATGACAACGGAAGAATGCAGATCAACAGAGGCTACAGAATTCAGTTCAACAGTGCTATCGGACCTTACAAGGGCGGTTTGAGACTTCATCCGTCAGTAAACCTCAGCATTCTCAAGTTCCTGGGTTTTGAGCAGATTTTTAAGAATTCCCTTACCGGACTTCCTATGGGCGGTGCCAAGGGCGGTTCAGACTTTGATCCTAAGGGCAAGTCTGATAACGAAGTAATGTCTTTCTGCCAGAGCTTCATGCGTGAACTTTACAGACATATCGGACCTGATTGCGATGTACCTGCCGGTGATATCGGAACAGGCGCAAGAGAGATCGGCTATATGTTCGGTCAGTACAAGAAGATTGTTAATGAGTTCTCAGGAATTCTTACGGGCAAGAAGCTTACTTTCGGCGGTTCACTCGCAAGAACGGAAGCTACCGGCTACGGTCTCTGCTACATGATGGAAGTTCTCCTCGCAAAGAAGATGAATACAACATTTGCAGGAAAGACAGTTGTTATCTCCGGCTCAGGAAACGTTGCCATCTATGCCTGCGAGAAGGCTACACAGCTTGGCGGCAAGGTTGTTGCGCTTTCTGATTCCAACGGATATATCTATGATGCTGACGGAATCAAGCTTGACATCGTCAAGGACATCAAGGAAGTCAGAAGAGCAAGAATCAGCGAGTATGTTAAGGCTGTACCTTCAGCTAAGTATACTGCAGACTCCAACGGATCAAAGGGTATCTGGACAATCCCTTGCGACATCGCTCTTCCTTGCGCTACACAGAATGAGCTTAACCTTGATTCTGCAAAGAAGCTTGTTGCAAACGGTGTCAAGGTAGTAGGTGAGGGCGCTAACATGCCTACAACACCTGATGCTATCGCATACCTCCAGGATCAGAAGATCTTCTTTACTCCCGGTAAGGCTTCCAACGCCGGCGGTGTTGCTACTTCCGGTCTTGAAATGTGCCAGAACAGCGCAAGACTGTCATGGACTTTTGAAGAAGTTGACGCTAAGCTCAAGGACATTATGGTAAACATCTTCAACACAATCGATGCTACAGCTGCTGAAGTCGGCTGCGAGAACAATTACGTTGTTGGTGCCAACATTGCAGGCCTGCTCAAGGTTTCTGATGCTATGATTGCACAGGGCTGCATCTGATAACAGACAACTAAATAAATTAATAAACGCCATTGTTAGCCGCTTGTATCATCTGATGCAGGCGGCTTTCATATTCTGTAATGATGCTTTCAGTATATTAATGCAGTAACCGGTAATAGAAATCGTGATTATCGATAAACCGATATCTGCGCAGGCGTTGTGCATAAGATGAACATAAATAAACCCGCTCCTCGGCTGATTTCCCGGGAGCGGGTCTATTTATTATCAATATGTGTTTCTTTTGTAATTTGTATTTCCGTAATCTGTATTACGGATTGATTGTTGACTTGTCAGCCTGTGATGCTCTTACCATGCAGATGTATGATTTGCCTCGGTTGACCTGAATCGGCTGTCCGGCTTCGTTTAAGACCACAATCGGATCATTTACGGAAGCCTTTGACCATGTGACATTGACTATCTTGCCGTCGCAGATGTAATATCCGGAACCGCCTTCGTCAAGGAAATAATCGGTGCGGTAATTGTCTGATGCGGCAGCGACTCTTGCATAGAGCACGAAAACGTTCTTAACAGCGAGCTGCTGACCGTTTGTCTCGTCAATCTGAGGGTCTCCGTACTGGCTCTTATAGTAGAGTCCGGCAGTTGCATTGTATTCGAAGAGGGCGTCATCGTTATTTCCTGAGAAATAAACGTTTATGCTCGAACAGGTCTGCGTTGCCTGCGTGATGTCAGTGGAATTGTCCGGAACGAAGTTAAACAGCAAAGGTGTCTCGGCTTCTCCTGTCTCTCTGACAATATTCTTATAAGTCATAGCCTCTACGAGATGTGCCCCGTCTGTTACGGCAGTGTGTTCTATCGCACGCTTGGAAGCCCAGGTCTTGTCTCTCCAGAAGTATGTATGATTCGGAAGGTCGACATATCCGTCTTCATAATCTGAAGACGAATACTTGCCTGCGCTCAGATAATTACCGTCGATATGAGCTATATCGTTTGTTGTAAAGAACGATACCGCCCGCGGTTCGCGACCGAAGTGAATGAATATCGAATTGTTCCCTGCGGCAAGAGAGGCGGAAATAATTCTCGCGCTTCTGATTGAGCCTATCTCAGGAACCTTGGATACGTCAGCGAAAACGGCCAGCAGTCTGGTGATTCCGCCTTCTGTCTCGTACTCGTAGATCGCATCTGCAGCTGAGATACCGCGCTGCGGCATTGCTGCATAAACGTTGTTGACTACAATTGAAACGCTCTTCATGCCGACATTCGCAGGATCCATGTCCTGAATTCCGGTAATTGGATTGATTGCCATACTGTTGTTCGGGTCATAGAGGCCGGTCGTCGTTGCAACTGTAGCCTGTGCTGTTGTTGTCTCCGTCACGGATTCCTGCGTCGTTGCTGTCTCAGATGCCGCAGCTGTTGTTTCAGCTGCATCTTTCTTACATGCTGTGACAGACAGCAAAAGCATAAGAATCATGATGGGTACTGCTATTTTTGTTTTCTTCATATGTGAACCTCTCACAAATTGATAATGAAATTATACCATTCTTTTTATTCTCAACACTTAATATCATTGCTGTTTTGAAATAACAGAAGAGATGATATAATACTAAAGAAATTTGGAAACATTTCCCAACAAAAGGAGATATACGAATTATTATGAGTAATAAAGGCTATGTTTCTTCCGGCGCCAAGCCAAAGAAGAAGTCAAAAGCACTGAGAAACTTTATTAGGGTACTTGTGGCCGTGCTTGGTCTTGCCATGGGATGTGTACTTTATTTTGTGTATATTTTCGGCGGCACATATGTGAGTGTGCCTGTTGTCAGTGAAGATGAGTATGATACCGTCGCTCTGTCTGCGGACGGAAGCACAACGGGCGGGGATGTTACTTCTGACTGGACGGCAGGCGGACACACAAGGCTGTATTACAATCCGGACCATCCGATAATCAAGGTTGACCAGAAAGATCCCGATGTTGAGAATGTACTTGTTTTCGGTATCGACTCGCGCGGTACTTCTGATTATCAGTGCAGAACTGATGCAATGATTGTTGTTTCTATTAATAAGAAGGATAAGACGACGAAGCTGATATCTCTGATGAGAGATACCGGCGTATATATAGGCGATACAGATGCATCGGCGTCGTCGTCACTCGACAAGCTCAATGCCGCTTATGCTTATGGCGGTGTCGGTCTTATGATAAATACCATCAACCGTTCATTCGGACTGGACATTCAGCGTTTTGTAATGCTCGATTTCGGAAGCTCCGCTGATATCATTGATTTATGCGGTGGTGTTCAGATAGATGTGTCAGCTGATGAGGTTAAATATGCCAATCATTTCATCGGGGAGATGAATGTTCTTAACGGCACAGATTCTCCGCTTCTGACAACAAGCGGTCTTCAGCATCTTGATGGTATTCAGGCTACTTCATGGGCGAGAATCAGATACCTTGATTCAGATTTTGTAAGGACTTCAAGACAGAGGACAATTGCTACCGCGCTTATGGGCGAGGTTGCCGATATGTCATATTTCAGACAGGTACAGCTGCTGAATGACTCAGCAGGTGTTTTCGAGACGAACATGATTTCACTTGACCTTATGAGGGTCGCAATGAACGGACTCGGCGGCGTACATTCGATTCAGGAGTACAGAGTTCCTGCGGATGGACTTTATACCGTTCAGAGCAATCCCTGGATGATGAAGATTGATTTTACTAAACAGAATGAGCTTTTAAGTGCTTTTATTTGGGGTGACAACAATGAGTAAGACAATAGCTACATGTATCGCTGAGACAAATCAGGAACTCAATAAACCGCAGGAGAATGTATTCTTTCTCACGTTGTCGCGTAAACTTGAAGATTTTCCAAATGAGTTTTTAAGGACGGCGAGATCCACTTCTCCGATTCAGATATGCGCGATTCTGTCGACTATCGGTCCTGACAATCTTTCGGCAGTCCTTAACCTTGAGCTTAATCAGGAACTCGAGCGGATTGTTGCGGCAGCCTCATCCCAGCCGGTTCTCGATTTTGAAGGTTTTTCGAATCAGGTAATTAACAACCTCAACATCAGGGTGTGTAATTTTGCGGCAAACAAGGGTCAGCAGTTTAAGACATCACTAACGATGCTTGTGATTGAGGGAGACATTTTAAGAGTCATTCATGTAGGAGTAACAAAGGCCGTTCTGTTCAGAGATCAGAGAATAATGCTGCTTACCGAAGAACAGACAGTTGCAAGACGTTACGTTCAGATGGGTTCCATATCGGCAGAGCAGGAGAAGACTCACCCGGAGAATATGAATCTTACACAGTATCTGGGCAAGATGCCGCAGGACGGACCTGTCATAGCAGACCGTAAGATTCATTTGAAGTTAAGGGATAATGATGAGCTTTTCCTGATGGGACTCGGTTTATCAAGGCAGATGCCGCCACAGATGCGCAATTCAATCATTGTCAAGCCTATAACAACTGAGGAGAAGACAAAAGAGATTATCGGTTCTGCCGTCAATTACGGAATAAAATCCGGACTTACTCTGATTGATCTTAAGATTGAATCAACGTTCCTTCTTCCGGGCGATGCCGTAATCAACAGCAATCTGGCGAGCGGGGCTGCGGTCGCGGCGGCAGACAGAGCGAGACGCGCAGACGACGATGAAAATTTTACATCCTTTGATGACGACAGAAAGAACGGCAAAGATACCGGCAAGGCTGACTCAGACACAATCAATTTTGTGCCGGGCGGCAACAAGTCAAATGCAGAAGAGCCTGCTCCGATTGTCAACGCCAGGAAAGAGAAGATAATGACTGTTGTTATTCCTATCATCATTTTCTTTGCAAGTGTTGTAGTAGGTTTTGCCGTTATGTTTGCCATCTTTAATATGAAGAATCTTCTTGATTTTACACCGGAGACTTCTGTCTCAGATTCGGTGGCGACAGGCTCTGTTCTTTACGCAGTAAATGACGGGACACCTGTATATTCAGAGGCTTCAACGGATTCAACTGTAATAGCTTCTTTGAACAGAGGCGATGCGGTAACTCTGCAGGAGGCTTCGGACGGCACTTTTACCAAGATAGTTACAAGCAACAATGTGACCGGTTATGTTCTGACGGTTGCAATGTCTGACCAGGATCCGACATACAACGACGAGACCAGCGCGATGCTGGCTGATCCGACGCCTGCACCTACTGTGGCTACAACTACGGCAGCTACTTCCGCGCCTACAACTGTTTCTTACGCGATAACAAATGCCACAACAACAACTACCACAACTGAATCAACTACAGAAGCACCGGAGCCTGAGACAACAACTGCCGCACCGGCTGAGACAACCACTGAAGCTACTACAACAACAACGACAACGGAAGCTACGACTACCGAGTCTACGACAGAGACTACGACAGCAGCTGCCGTAAATCCCTGATAATAGCGACATCCGACCGTCAGCTGTTCAGCCCGGGAAGGTAATATCTTCTGACTGATGATAGAAGCGATAGTATTCTGATTTATAAAGCCCCTTTGCCGAAGTAACAGGCAAGGGGGCTTTGTTGATTATGATATAGCTTTAAATGAAATCAATATCTGAACAATTCTTTATAGAGAACTCTTACAGCGTATGAGCAGTATGATTCAGATACACCGAACATCATCGAAATCTCGGATGCGCCCTGGTTTACAATCCTAAGGTTAATTCCTGCATTTGACAGTGCGGATGCTGCTCTCGCCATGATACCAACTGAGTTTGCCATTGCCTGTCCGACAATCATGACAATCGCGAGGTCATGTTCAACGCTGCACTTCGCGCCAAGTTCAGCTTCGATTCTTCTGACTATCACATCTTCTTTCTCTTTGGTGAAATATTTCTTGCGGAGTACAATCGTGACAGTGTCGATTCCTGAAGGTATGTGGTCAATCGCGATACCTTCATCAGCGAATATTCCAAGCAGGGAAGCGAGGAACCCGACCTGATGATTCATCAGATACTTGTTGACCGTGACTGTCGCAAAGCCGCTTTCTCCGGCAATACCTGTAACAAGTGAATCAAAGTGCGTTCTTTTTGCAACAATCCATGTGCCTTTTGCCGATGGATTGTTTGTATTCTTGATGTTGAGCGGTATGCTGTGCGAGAAAACAGGGTATATTGCTTCCTCGTGAAGTACCGTGAACCCTGCATATGACAGCTCGCGCATCTCGTCATAAGTTATCTCCGTAATAGGAAACGGATTCTTGACAATATTCGGATTAACGGCGAAAACGTTGTCTACGTCTGTCCAGTTCTCATATACTTCTGCATCGACTGCAGCAGCAAGTATTGAACCCGTTATATCAGATCCGCCTCTTGAGAAGGTGATAATCTCTTTATTCTTGGAATACCCGTAGAAACCGGGGAAAACATTGATCGTGTCTGTCTCTTCCTTGAGACGTGACAGGTTATCATAAGATTCATCAAGAATAACAGCTTTGCCGGCTGCATCGTGTTCAAGAAAGAGACCGTATTCCCAGGGATCGCAATACTTCGCGGGGTGTCCGGCTGCATTGAGATGGTATGCGACAAGCTGCGCACAGCAGTCTTCTCCCATAGCCTTTACGGAATCTGTATAAGCCACATTATCTTTAAAATCTGCTTTGCAGATTCTGATAAGCTTCTCTTCGATTGAAGGAATAACCTTCTGTATATTGAGTTCATCGGCAATCTCAATATATCTTGCAAGAACTGCCGAAAGCTCCTTGGAGTAATCTCTGCCGGACAGTCTTGCTTCAGCGACCGCAATCAGAAGGTCGGTTACCTTTGTGTCATCCTTTGTTCTTTTACCCGGAGCTGATACAACCATTATCCTGCGGCTGTCATCCGACAGGACTATATCGCAGACCTTCTGAATCTGAAAAGCGTTGGCAAGTGAAGAACCGCCGAATTTTGTAACCTTCATTATTTTATACCTCGTACGTTATAATTTGCTTATGATACCACATTGATGGTAGAATTTTCAGCAGTAAATAAAACAGGAGAGGTATTTGTTGATGAATATTTTCGAAGCTATGCGCCCGGACAGGGTTTACGGGTCGCTCAAGCAGATTCCGTGGAAAGAACTCAGGGATTCCGGAATAAATGTTGCGTTGCTCGACTTCGATAATACGCTGGGAATTGACAGAGCCACCGAGCCTGATGAATACAGCTATGAATGTATCAGAATGATTGAGGATGCAGGTATCAGGTGCTGCCTCGTGTCCAATGCCAAATCCGAGCGGTCTTCAGGTCTTGCAAAGGCACTTGGGATTCCCTGTGTCACCTATGCGCGAAAACCAAAACCTGTAGGTGTATACAGGGCCATGGAGCTTATGAAGACATCCCCGGAGAAAGCACTGATGGTTGGCGACCAGGTTTTTACCGATGTCATGGCGGGAAGACTTGCGGGGTGTCCGACATACATGGTCGAGAAATATAAGAAGCACGAGATATGGTATGTAGCAATCAAGCGTCCCTTTGAGAAAATAGTGAGAATGGCGGGCAAATTTTAACTACTTGCAAGAAATAGCGACTTCAAGTAAAATTACTTGGTTATACATTTATTAATGTTAAAGGAGTTACTTATGATAAGCGCAGGCGATTTTAGAAACGGACTTTGTTTTGAGATGGATTCTCAGGTCTATCAGGTTGTTGAATTTCAGCATGTCAAGCCGGGCAAGGGTGCGGCTTTTGTTAGAACGAAGTATAAGAATGTAAAGACAGGTTCTGTGGTTGAGCGTTCATTCAACCCTAACGAGAAGTTTGAGCAGGCTCAGCTTGAAAGACGCGATATGCAGTATCTTTATTCTGACGGCGATCTTTACTATTTTATGGATCAGGAGTCCTATGAGCAGACCCCTATTATTGCAGAGAAGATAGGCGATCAGATTAAGTTCTTAAAGGAAGAGATGATCTGCAAGATTGTATCCTACAAGGGTGATATTTTCTCAGTAGAGCTTCCTATAACTGTAGAGCTGCTCATAACTGACTGTGAGCCGGGTGTTAAGGGTGATACAACAAACAATGCAAACAAGTACGCCACTCTTGAGACAGGCGCTGTCGTAAAGGTTCCTCTTTTTGTAAACAACGGCGAAGTAATCCGCGTTGATACAAGAACAGGCGAATATCTGGAGAGAGCTTAAGCTTTCAGCTTAAGACACGCATATTGACATGGATAATAACAGCAATTCCGAATCTATCAAGGGAGATCGTTCGATGACGCAGGGCTTTGTGGCCCAGTATGCTGCTGAGGCGGCGCTTCAGATAGACGGGGTTGTGTCATTGGTTCCTTCCTTCGCAGTTGCTTTGAAGGAGAAGGCCGGTGTTGTACATGAAGGAAAGGGTATAAGAGTCATTTTCGATGAGAATGATGATAATACCGTTTCAATTACGTGCTATCCGGTGGTATCCTACGGTAAGATAATACCTGAGGTAGCATGGCTTATTCAGGAGAAGATTAAGGCAGACGTCGAGTGTTTTACCGGACTTAATGTTGACAACGTTGATGTTTACGTCTGCGGCGTTGTTGAGGCGGAAGACAGGTCCGATACAGCAGCTTCTAAGAAGGGAGTATCCGAACAATGAATGGTTTTATCCGGGTTTTGATGTTTATTTATTCCGTCGTCATTGCCGTTATTTCGGTCGTGTTGCTTTACGCACTCGTTGACGACGGTATTTTCGCGGATATTTTGTCTCCGCTGTCTTCCATTGTAACGGGTCCTGTCAGCAAGTATGTTTATCTGTTTGTGTTATTGCTTTTGTTTGTGACTTCGATTATCTCTATCACAAATTCAATAACATACGGCAGACTCAACAGGACGAGACTCAGAAAGACTGAGATAGGTTCTGTTGATATCGGCGCAGATGCCATTGAGAGCATTGCTCTCAATTCTGCAAGATCAGCACAGGTAGGCATAAAGAACGCGAGATGCCATGTGGCGCCTGCGAAGAACGGTGCCATAAGAATTGCGCTGTCATGTGTTCTGTATTCAAATGTTGAGATTCCTGCCTCGATGGCAAAGGTTCAGGAGAAAGTCAAGAAGGACATCGAGAGATATACGGGAATTGTAGTCGAGTCGGTGTTTGTGAAGGTCTCGAAAGTTGAAGCTGCAACCGCCAAGGTTGAGGGTCGTTGATTATGGAACGTTTCCTTTCAAAACTGTTCGAGAGAATGCAGAATACAAAAGCCGGCACGGTCTTTGCTTTTGTGTTTTTTGTTGTCGGTATTCTTCTTTGCATATTCGGCATTTTTAAAACTTTATTTATTGTGATTTTTACGGCAGTAGGTTTCTTTGTTGGTTCATTCCTGTTCAGTGACATGAGTAAATTCAAACAGTTTCTTGACCGGATACTGCCGCCTGGGAGGGTAAGATGAGCCGAAGTGAGACTCGTGAGAATGCTTTGCTGTTTATGTTCCAAAGCTATTTCAGAACTGATCCTGTAGCGGGTCAGCTCGAGATGTTCAAGGAACTGTATCCTGATGTTACCGGTGATGCGGTATATTTTACGGATATAGTTTATGGTGTTACAAACAAGAGGAAAGAGATTGACGATAAGTTTGTTCCGTTTCTTAAGAACTGGAAAATTGAGAGACTTCCTACTCTTGACAGAATTGTTCTTGAGATGGCTGTTTATGAGATACTCTTCATGGAAGATATTCCTGTCAGTGTATCAATTAACGAGGCTGTGAAGCTGTCCAAGAAATACGGTACTGAGAATTCATCTTCATATATAAACGGAGTTCTGAGCAGCTTTGAGAAGAGCCTCTGATGAGGAATTTGCTTAATGTATAAATTTGAGAATGTATCTTCGCTCAATAATTTTATCAGAAGCGTGTTCGCTGACAACGAGATTCTGTCGGACTTCATGCTGACAGGCGAGATATCTTCTTATACTGTCTCCTCACGCGGACACGCGTATTTTACCCTAAAAGATGCCGGGGCTGTAATCAGCTGCGTTATCTTTGCCGGATATCTGTCGCAGGTCTCATTTCGGCCGGTAATAGGCGATAAAGTCGTTGTAACAGGGAAAATTGACTATTATACCGGTGGCGGAAGGCTTCAGATGATAGTCGATACAATGCGGAAAAGCGGCGAAGGAGACCTTCATGAACAGTATAAGAAGCTGTTCGACAAGCTTGAAAAAGAAGGACTATTCTCACCGGAACACAAGCGTCCGCTTCCGGTTCTGCCTCGCAGAATCGGAGTAATAACTTCCGCTTCAGGACGTGTGATATCAGATATTGTAAATACAATCCGCAAACGTAATCCGTATTTTGACCTTCTTCTGTATCCTGCAAGCGTTCAGGGCGAGAATTGCCCGCGAGAAGTTATCGCGGGACTTGATTATTTCTATAAACGTCACAATGTCGACGTTATTATTGTCGCGCGCGGGGGCGGCTCTTATGAGGATCTGTTCGGATTCAACGATGAGGGAATAGCCCGCAAGGTTTATGAAATAGATATTCCCGTAATATCAGCCATCGGACACGATCCTGATATTACGATTCTCGATTATGTGGCTGATTTGCGCGCACCTACGCCTACCGGAGCGGCGGAATATGTTATAGCTGTTTACGGCGATCAGAAGAATATTGTCGACAACCTGTCGCTCAACCTGGATCTTGCTGTCAGCGGTTATGTAAACAGCAGAAGGAATATACTGAACGGTCTTATCAACCATAAGGCTCTTCATTCTCCCACTTATTACTGCAGGAACCAGCGTGTTGTTCTGTCGGGACTGGAAGAACGCCTCAGAAGCACTATGACGGATATAGTGAAGACCCGAAGGGGCAGCCTTGACAAGGCATTTTCCGGACTCAATAATCTCAATCCGAAGAACGTACTTAAGCGCGGTTATTCATATGTAAGCAGTTCAAACGGAGAGGCCATAGAGTCTGTAAGAAGTATGGCCAAGGGCGATATAATTGAGATTGTTTTCGCCGACGGCAGCGCGTCAGGACAGATAAATGAAGTAAATGCAAATAATGAAACAGGAGAATAAAGCGATGGAAGATGAACAGATGACATATGAGAGCGCTATCGCGGAGCTCAAACAACTGATCAACACTTTGAACGAAGGCAGAACAACGCTTGATGAGTCGATTAAGCTTTATTCAAGGGGAATAGAGCTCGCCTCGTTCTGTGACAAGCGTCTTAAGGAGGTTGAACAGAAAATTTCTGCTGTTAACTCTGAATCCGGAGAAGATATTCTGAATATAAGTAAGGAAGATGTGTGATGGAACGAATTGAGTCGCTGATAAGTGATTGCGAGAGCTGGATACTTCCGGAGCTTCAGAATGTATTCGATTCAGAAAGCCGTGACGACATTACGGTAAAGGCAGCGTTATACAGCCTTCTGGCAGGCGGCAAGCGTCTCAGGCCGCTGATGATGAAGATGACTTATGAGATGATGGGCGGGGATCGCCTGAAGGAAGACGACGTA
>Ga0116193_1002553_pt1 | contig 13768 bp, 7 predicted proteins | sample AD_UKC115_MetaG_FD_89892 | JGI IMG/M metagenome (GOLD analysis project Ga0116193, IMG submission 89892) | Active sludge microbial communities of municipal wastewater-treating anaerobic digesters from Hong Kong - AD_UKC115_MetaG | ecosystem: Engineered > Bioreactor > Anaerobic > Digestate | place... | reverse complement strand
GCCACGCCCCGAAATGCCCCCGTGGCAGCGTTCGCAGGACGGCCAGCTTCTCCAGGCACTCCTGGGTGACATCCTCGGCATCCGCGGCATTTTTCAGGATGCGCTTGCACGTGGCGTACAGCATCCCCGCATGGCGCGCCGCCAACTCACGAAACGCCTCAGCGTCCCGCCGCTCAACCCACCGCTGAAACAGAACCTGGTCTGTCATCGTTGATCCCCGCCGTCATTTACCCACTATGACACCGCCAAAGTCAAAGTGGGACGCAGAAAGATCAATGGACTGAATGGACGAACTGTCAGGTGTGAGCAGTTTGTCCATAGAGTCCATAGAGTCCATGGTGACAGGGATCGCTCTACGCCTCCGGCGTCAGGACCACATACGTGGGCAAGCCGAGCACGCCAAAATGTTCCATGAGGGCTTTGGTGTCGGGGTTGGACGGGTCTTCGGCTTGGACTTTGATCTTGACGTAGCCGTCGAGCCGCTGGAGGACGTCGGGGTCCTGAAGCGTTGTGGCGTCCATGGTTACACAGTTCTTGCACCAGGTGGCCCAGAAGTCGAGGATGACCGGTTTGCCTTCTTCCTTGGCCTTGGCCAGCCCGGCTTCGAGCGACGGAATCCAGTCGCTTTCTTCTATGGAAGTCGTTGTGGCGGCAGGCGTTGCATGATTCGAGTAGAGGCTGTAGCTAAGATGGCCGTAGTAGCCGGCGAATACCAGGATGACAAAGCCCATGCCGTACTTGACGCGCGTCATCCATTTGCCCGGTTTAGGCAGGAAGGACAAACCGGCCCCGGCGAATGGCCAGGGGAGCGCCATCCCAATCCCGACCAGGAAGGGAAGCAGCAGGGCGTAGATAACGCCTTTGCTGTACAGGCTTTGCGCATAGACGATGGTGCTGATGATGACAGGCGCCACGCAGGCCCCGGCCAGCAGCGCCGCGACGATGCCCATCGAAAACGCGACGGCGTAACTGCCTTTGTGGTTTCGCTTTGGCCCCACTTTGGCCTGGTACCGGGTGAAGTCGATCATAAAGATGTCGAACATGGCCAGGGCCAGAATGATAAAGACGATAGCGATGAAGCCGTTGAACCAAGGCGTCGAGTTAATGAGACCGAACGTCTTTGATGCCCCGAGGATCACGGCTAACCCCAGCGCGCCGTAGGCGATAGCCATGCCCGTCCCATACGTCGCACCGAGCAGGAAACCGCGGCTGCGCGACCCAGCCTTGGCCCCCGCGCCAATGATGGCGATGTTGATCGGAATCATCGGCAGGACGCACGGCGTGAGATTTAGGAGCAGACCGCCGCCGACCACCGCCAGCAGCATGAACCAGAAACCCTTCTTGGCCAGGGGACTATCAACCGGCGCGGCGTCCCCCGCCTCGGACTGGTCAATAAAACTAATAAAATCGCTTTTACTGAAATAGCCGGACGCGCTGTTTTGAATCGAAAACGCGTCGATTTGCGTTCTCCAAGAGCTCTTTTCAGCCGTTTCGAAATCGGTTTTGATCATTGTTGACAACACCGGTTTGGACTTGGGTTCACCCGAAGCCTGACCAAACGCGATGGCTGAAAAGACCTCCTGATTCTGTTCGGCGCCTGCCTCTCCGAGCGCTAGCGCGATGGTGACCGGGATGGTTTTCGGGGCCAGGCACATCTTGTCGTTACAGGCCTGGTATGTGAGGGTGCCGTTGACCTCGATGGGGGCGGTAGCGTCTTGAGCAATGTCCAGAGCCGCGCCGATGGTGAATCCGTCACTGTAGACCGACATCGGTTCGGGCACACCTTCCTGTGTGATCGTGGTGGGTTTGGGATAGACCGTTTCTTTTACGGTCACACCGTCCGACACCTCAAGTTTGAGTTCGGTCGGGACCAGGAATGGGTCGGCGGGGGCGTGTTCGTTGACGTGCCAGTGCTCGCCGAGGTGGACGACAAGGGCCGCGTAGGCCGTCGTGCCGGGATGGGCGTCGGACGTCTTATGGAGAACGTCGATGGTCACCGTGGGCTCGGCGTCTTGGGCCAAGGCCATGCTACTTACCAAACAGACCAATACAAGCGCCGTGGTCATGAGCCAGTGGCGTTTGGGCGTTTTCATTCAGTGACTCCTATTAGGTGTTCGGCTCCAAGCAGTCGGAGGAGCTCGTCGGGCGTTGTGACAGGGGCGTCGCAGACAGAATCGCGACAAACATAGGCGGCCGGTCGTCCGGAGACCATCTCCTTGGATTCCAGCATCGGCATCAGGTTAACGGTCGCGGCCGCGTCCGAGCTTGACGCGTCGTGCATGGCCACCATTTTACTTGGTAAGAACCGGCTGTGCAACACGTTAAGGAGCGCCTGCGTCGCGGCATGGTCGCGCGGTCCGACAATCGCAATATCTATTTGCGGTCCGGAGATGAGGTCGGCGGCGCACAGCATCTTGAGCATGCCGCGCGGCATGTCGTGCATCACGGGCCGGTTCTCGTTGATGATCCGCTCGGCCATGAGCTGGTAGTCGGGCTTTTCGAGCAGGCGGCCCAGGCGCCACAGGGCCATCGCCGCCATGGCGTTGCCGGACGGTTCCGCACCGTCGATAATGGGCTTCGGTCGCGCGATGAGGTCCGTGTGCTGCGCGCTCGTGAGGAAGAACGAGCTGCTGTCGAGGTCCGTGAACAGGTCAATCATCGTGCGGACAAGCCGGTCGGCCTCGATGAGCCAGTGCGTGTTGAACGTCGCCTCGTACAAATCGATGAGCGCGACCGCGAGGAACGCGTAGTCATCAAGGAAGGCCGGTTGCTGCGAAACGCCCTGGCGGTGAATGCGCAGGAGCGCGTCGTCCCTGAGCATGTTCACCAGAATAAACGTGGCCGCGCGCTCAGCCGCCATGCGATAGCGGTCGTTGTTGAGGACCTGGCTCGCGTACGCGAACGTGCCGATCGCCAACGCATTCCAGGACACAAGGATCTTGTCGTCCTTCAGCGGGCGCAGGCGTTTGGCCCGCGCGGCCATCAGCTTCTCGTGGAAGTCCAGCAGCGGCTCCTGATCGTCGACTCGGTGCAGGATGTTCTGTTCCTGATGATAGTGTTCGTTCGAGTTGAAGTTGCCGCCCTTGTGTACGCCGTAGCGCCGGCAGAACTCCGCGCCGTCGGCCTCACCGAGGATCGAGATGATCTCGTCGTGAGTCCACAAGTAGAACATGCCTTCCTGCCCGTTTGTGTCGGCGTCCTCGGCGGAATGAAACGCGCCGCCCGCGTCGAGCATGTCGCGCAGGAGGTAGTCCAGCGTGGCCGTCGCCGTCTGCTTATAGCTAGGGTCTCTGGTGAGCTGGTAAGCCTCGAGGTACACGCGCACAAGCTGGGCGTTGTCGTACAGCATCTTTTCAAAATGCGGGACCAGCCAGCTTTCGTCGACCGAATACCGGTGAAAGCCGCCGCCCAATTGGTCGAACATGCCGCCGGCCGACATGGCGTCCAGCGTGTGGACGACCATGTTGAGCAGATCTTGATTTTTATTAGTGCCAATCGGGAGATTGGCGTTCCCAGATTGGTCCGTGGGAACGCCACTCTCCTGAGTGGCATATTGTCTGAGTAACAATTCCAGTGCGAACACCGGCGGAAATTTGGGCGCGGGACCGAAACCGCCGTGAGTGGAGTCGTAGGTGGAACGCAGCTCGTCGAGCGCGGGCTCAAAGAGTGCGGCGTCCTGATTCTCCATCTCCGGGCTCTCGTAGTTGAGATACCGCGTGAGGAGGTTGTTGATCTCGTTGGCGTTCTGCCGGAGTTGATAGGCCTTCTGTTCCCACGCGGTCGCCACGTTTTTAAGGACCGTCATGAACCCGGTATGCCCGTATTTGTCGATGGGCGGAAAGTACGTGCCCGCGTAGAACGGTTTCAGGTCCGGCGTGAGAAACACGCTCATCGGCCAGCCGCCGCCGCCCGATATCATCTGGACGGCCGCCATATAGATGGTGTCGAGGTCGGGCCGCTCCTCGCGGTCAACCTTGACGTTGACGAAATGCTCGTTCATATATTGCGCGATGTCGGCGTCCTCAAAGGACTCCCGCTCCATCACGTGGCACCAGTGGCACGCCGCATAGCCGATGGACAAGAAAATGGGCTTATGCTCGCGCCGCGCCCGCTCAATCGCCTCCTCGCCCCACGGATACCAGTCCACAGGGTTATACGCATGCTGAAGCAAATACGGGCTCGACGCATGGATCAGCCGGTTGGGCTTGCGGGTCGGATTGGGATTGTCGTGTGTCATGGCCGCTGGCCTCCACAGGTTTCTTGGATATAAGTCACGCAAACGGAACACTTTAAGTGGTGGAAAGATTCCGCAAAGAGATTGTATCACAGACGCCGCAGAAGACCGCAGAGGACCGAACGACGGAACACCCGGAATACCTAGCGCGGCGAAGCCGCAACCGACAACCGCGGCAGCGGTTGGATTACCAAGCCCCAGGTTGTCGACGCGCTGTGAAGCAGTGCGGCGGCTACCTGGGGTCAAAACGAACAACAACAAGAACCCCGGAAGGGGTTCGATAAAAACGTGAGGATAGACGCCGCCCTGGCGCGTGGTAATGCAACCGCGACCGTAGTTGCTCTTTAGGCGCGAAACGAAGGACCCGAGACATAGTAGTACGGGAAAAAACTTTTCAACCACGAATCTGACGAATCGAACGAATTTAACTTGAGGATCCTGCCGGGTACTAAATGAACTCAACGTCCAGGAAAGCGCAAAGCGCGCGGTACAACATATGCGGAGTCGAATGAGTCTGACAGAATGCGGAACCAGGTTGGCCGAATGTTTTTTTGAACAGGATTTACAGGATGATTTTTGGGGAAGAATGATCTTCTTAAGCGCTGAGAGTTTGTAGGCTAATAACGCCTACGGTACGTAATGAATAACACCGGGTAGTCCGGGATGGATTGCGCCATCTTTATCATGCCAACAGAATTGAACCTTCAGTTCGACTCCCATCTTCTTGGCGAGGTAGTACGCATTTCGATAACTATAGTCCGCATTCATCCCTTGTATCGAAATGTTTGTTCCTTGAATCTGATGATAACCAGCGTCCGTTCGCACACCTTCATATAAATTAACTGTAGTACCCGTCCTTATTTCCTGCGGAGTCATTCCATTTTGGATAGCAGCACGTATCGCGGCATTAAGAAGCGCATTCCAATTGCTTGCATTATGTTGGCCCCAAAAACCAATTTCGTACTTGGTATGCTTCAGAGATGGAGGGTTATCGGGAGGAAATGCTTGTCTCTGTATTTGCATAGGCGTATTGACAGATCTGATAGTTTGTTTGTCCAGATTGTCAGATACGTGAACAACGGCAGGAGCGTGGGTAGACGGCGAGCTTGCCATTTCCAAATTTATAAATTGGAGGGCTTCATCAATTGAGATGTCAATTCCGTTTTCATGCACGAGCTTAACCAGCGCATTAGGAAGATTGGGATACGGAGGTTGATTTATGATACGCCGTGCCTCAGGGAGGCAATCATTCATGATACGCTGCTTCTGGTTCTTGCGGAGGTAATTCTTTGCTTCGGTTTCTGCTCGCCCCGAGGCTATTTCAACTTTTGAAAGAAACGTCATCAAATGTTCTTCTATATCGTCTAGCTCATCTTCCTGTAGATTCAGGACTTTAAAACACTTACCAGAGAAATCGCCCCCCGATTGAGAAAGATAGAACCTCCAAAACTTACCATCAGTCAAGATCGAAAAGACTGCTGTAAGATTTCGGTTGTAGTCTCGCAGCTGTCGTTCCAAATCCTGAAGTGGCTGCTGCATGCGACCGAGTGCCTTAACTTCAATGAAAATACAACGATTTCGATTGGATGGAAACAGCCCGAAATCAACACGTGTAAGATCTTCGTCTCGGTTGGGCACGTATTCCGCGCAGACTTCTTTAGGATTCCAGATATTCCATCCTAAACTTTGAAGAAGACGAGCAACAATACAAATTCTCACATGCTCTTCGTTTTGATAAGCGCCGAGAGAAATGTGATTGCGAATGTCTTGAATGATGCCTTTCATGCTTTCCCCAGAGAAGCTCTTGATCTAAGCCACAAACTATTTTCTTCAATAATAGCGAGCATGCCTGCACTATGCAGGAAACATGGCTTTTGTCGCAGTATAAGGAGTTCTCGCTGTTTCTTCAATTATTGTTTCTTCCTGACCTCATATTCACGGAATGCAAGCGCTCCCTGTTAGTGTGGAGTTATAAGACTCCGAGGCATGTTGTTATTCTCGAGGGTCGACGCGATCCATTCCTCTGATAATTCGGTTTTATGTTTATTAATGTAGTTGCGCAAGCCTTCCTCTGCCTCGCAAGCCTCCACCTTATGAAGTCCTCCGCGTTCACAAATTTCCGTTACTTCAACATGATTTAAGTGAATCCAGTCTAGAGTAGTAGGCGATCCAACCTGCAGTGTTACACCATCAGGAACAAATTCGAACGCATTGGGATCTATGAGTAGAACGGCACCCTTACGTAGACTTGCCAGTTTATACGCCGCGATAAGAGCCGTCCCCGTAACCTTAGTTATAGTCATTATGCCCGCTCCGATCGGTATTCTGCCGAAGTCATCCGATTTAGCTAATACGGATTCCGGATAACAGCCTGTGACATCTGAAAATCTGCCGCCGGAGATTGCTGCTTTTGTTACGATGCCCATATTGAGTAGATGTCGCATCACGGCAAGACATATGGCTATAGGGCGCGTTGGGCTTTCCTCTGGGAAGTCAGACACTATTATGAATCCATCCCCAAATTGATGAATAAATAATCGTTCTGGTGACTTGGGAAAGACTTTTGATCCTAGATTGGAAAGCGCTCTCATTAGCTCTCCCAGTGCGCGGAAAGCTCGTGTTTCATTGCTTCGGTAGAGGTTTGAGAAACCCTCTATGTCAATCCAGATAGACCATCTATTTTGGTTGCGGTTTTGTTCCATGCCTTCTTTACTCTTCAAGCTTGCATGTAATTCTAGCTCCAACACACGCAACCCCACAAGTTGGTAAGTTCATATTTGTCGGGGATTGTCTGCTTCGTTTGTAGCTGTTGTTTCGCCCATTCAGGGCTGTGATTGATTCTTACTTTGTTCCTTGTTGGCGGCCTTTCAGGCCGTTCCTCTTTCGACGGCGGCGCCCGATGTGGGGGCTCGCAGGGACGCTCGCCCTACCGTCGCTGCGGTTATCCTTTTTTGTCCGAATCGGAATTTGAACCTACGATAAGCCGTTGGGGCCGAAGTGGTTGCGGTTGTGGGAATTTTGGTATGCTGGTTTGGCATTTGTAGGTCTGAGCTCCAGCTCGGACATAAGGTCTTAAGAATCAACCCGTCCGACCTGGAGGTCAGACCTACAGATTTTTGGAGAACGTAGTTTCAACAGAACGGTGGCTGTTTTTTTGTCTCCCTGAACATGATTGGTTGGAGGAGCGTTTACGTGAAGAGATTTTTTGTGTCATTGGCGGTTGGGTGTTTGCTGGCTTCGGTGTGCGGGGCGGAGTTGGTGGAGGAGTTGAAGGTGTTCCAGGGGGCGCCGGTGGCGTCGGCGGACATTTTGTTTGACGGGAAGCTGTTCACCGTGCCGGGCCAGGGGGCTATCCCTCGGAACGACGTGCAGATGGTGGAGTTCCGCGACGGGGCCGAGAAGGCCGCGAGCGCCCAGGCGGCCGGCGTGGCCGAGCTGAGCGCGCTGGCGAAGGCGCAGCTTGAAAAGTCGGGCGCGGTGGCGCAGGCGTATCCAGGCTCGTCGGGCATCGTGCTGGTGGACGACGGCGAGTTTGTCTATCACAAGAACGGCACGAACCTGTATCGCTACCATTTCGCCGGCCTGGTGTTGAAGGAGGAGAAAAAGGAGTGGGCGCAGATTACAGCCGGGTTCGATGAAGGGCGCAGCCGCGTGCGGATTTTGTTTGCGCGGTCGGTGTCGCGTGACGGGACGGTAACCGAACTCGATCCGAATTCGATGGAGGTAAGCAGTCCTTCGGAGGAACTGGCGTTTTTCAATCCGACGCACAAGCTGCTGTCGGGCGTGATCCCCGGTGTCGAGGTGGGGTCCGTGGTCGAGTACGGCTATGAATACGAGAACTATAATCCGGAAGACCCGCGTCTGTTTAGCCCGGGTTTCTTCTTTCAGGGCACGGAGCCGGTGACGTTCTCACGCATCCGCGTGGACGTGCCGGCGGACGTGAAGTTCCACTACATGACGCGCAATTTTGCGGACGCCGACAAGGCCGAGCCGGTCGTCGAGCGGACGAAAGACACCGTGTCGTACGTGTGGCAGGTTGAAGATGTGGCGCCGATCACGCCCGAGCCGCTGATGCCGGCGGAGCCGAACGCGTTGCCCGTGATGGAAGGCTCGATCTTCAAGGACATGAACGAGGTGTTCGGCATGCTGCGCGACCTCCAGTTGGCGCGCGTGCAGTTAACGCCGGCCATCGAGGCGAAGGTGAAGGACATTACCGACGGCGCACAGGACACCGAGGAAAAGATAGCGCGCCTGTATCACTGGGTGCAGACGAACACGCGGTACATTTCGATCAAGGGCAGCCTGGGCGCCGGTTTCTCGGGCCATACGGCCAATGAAACGTTTGAGAACCGCTACGGCGACTGCACGGACAAAGCCATGCTGTTCGCGACAATGCTCAAGGCCATCGGCGTCGAGAGCTATCCCATCATCGTGAAAACCAACGATGCGGGCACGGCGACAGTCGAGATTCCCGCCATGGACGGCAACCACTGCATCAACGAAGTGTGCCTCGACGGCCGCAGTTTCTACTTGGATTGTACAGCCCAGGATTACCGCTACCCATACTTCCGTGATGATGACCACGGTGTGTACGCGCTCAACGCCATTCGAGGCGACCTGAAGGTCATTCCTGTGCCGCCGGCGTCGGAGAATCAACGCGTTTCGAAGCTCGAGGTCGCGCTTTCACCCGACGGCGACGCGGTGGTGAAAACCAAGAACACGTACAACGGCACGGTTGAGGCGATGATTCGCGGGAACTGGAAGCGCACGCGCGAGGACAACCGCGGGCCGATGATGGCGCAGTACGTGAACTCGATCAGTCCGGGCGCCATCCTCGATGACTTCACAATGACTCCGCTAGACGACCTCGCCGTGCCTCTCGAGATGACGCTGAATTATTCGCTGCCCGGTTTAGGCGTGCGCGCGAAGGATTTGATGTATCTGCGCATGCCGACGCTGGACCGTGATTATCCGGAAGCGGGTCTTCCGGAACGGCAGTTTGCGATTCAGTATCCGACAACCGAAGAGCGCATGTTGGAAATTGATCTGATGTTGCCCGATGGATTCAAAGCAAAGTGGCTGCCGCCTGCGTTGACGATCAACAACAAATACCTGGACTATTCGGCCGCCTATGAAGAGCGTGACGGACATGTTGTCCTGAACGAAACCTTCCGCCGCCTTGAACGCATTGTGCCGCCGGCCGATTATGCCGAATACCGGGACGCGCTAAACAAAATAACATCCTTTACCAAGCAGGAAATCTTCTTAACGGAGAAGGATTGATTTCATGACCAAACGATTTTTGCTTTCCCTACTTTTTGTGGCGACAACCGGTTTCGCCGGCGCGGACACGCTGTACCTGAAAGACGGCGAACAGGCGCTGGGCGTGCTCAAGAGCATGACGGCCGACACGGTCGCGTTCGAAGGCGTGGACGGGATCAAAGAACTGGATAAAGATGATGTGTCGCGCATTCAGTTGCAGCGGGCGCGGCTGTGGGACGATGTGAACGAAGCGGCGCAAGTAACGGATCCGGATCTGCGCGCGGCCCTGGACACGCAACCCACCGAAGAGCAGTATCCGGCGGATGGATTTGCGATCCTGTTGGATCGCCAGACGTTTGATCTGACGGAACCGGGCGTGCTCAAACACACACAGCGCACGATTATTAAGATCTTACGGCAGCGGGGCGAGGATGTCGCTACGTTCAACGTGCCGTACTTTGAGGATACGGGCAAGGCTGAGATAGATTTTGCACTCACCGTGACGCCCGACGGGCGCGTGCTGCATCTGAGCGACATGGCCATCAAGGACGAGTCGCTATACGGCAAGGTGCCCGGTTACCGGCGCCTGTCGAGGCTTCGCTTTGCAGCCAAGGAGCCGCGGCCGGGCAGCGTGATTGATGTGCAACGAACTGTAACGCGCACGCTAAACACGCTACTTGAGCCGTTCTACACAGAACAGACCTTCCGCGACAGGGCGCCCATTCTACGCAAAGAAGTGCGCGTGGTCATGCCGTCAATTGAAGAGGGAACCTTGGCATGGTGTGTCAGCGTACCTGAAAATGGAAATTCGAAATGTCAGACGGGTACGTCTGGTTGTCTTGACAATGCCCCTGTGAAGGCCTCACGCGCTGTAGAAGGTGACAATGTTGTTCTAGCATGGTCGCTGACTGAGCCGCAATCGGGCATCGTCGATGAACCCATGATGCCGCCGTTACAAACCTTTGTTCCGGTATTAGTGGTGGGCGATGCCGTCGAGTGGGAGACGTTGAGCAGCGAGTATGCCAATAAGTTGGCTGAGGTGGCGCCGTTGTCGGACGAGTTAAAAACGAAGGCGCTTGAACTGGGATCAGCACAAGCCATTCACGATTATGTGGCGCGCAATGTTCGAGCCGTGCCGGTGCCGTTCCGGGCGTACAGTCTGCTGCCGCGTTCCGGAAATGAGACGGCAAAGCGCGGTTTGGCCAACGAACTCGACAAAAACTTCCTCTACTACCAGATGTTGAAGGCGGCGGATATCCCTTGCACGTTTTCCTTGTTGCGCGATCGCACCCATGGTCCTCTGTGTTCCAAGGTGGCCTCGTTGAGTGCCCTGCAGCATTGCGCTGTCTACCTTGAAAAGGAAAAGGCATTTTCTGAAGCGGCCACGGGTGTGCTGGCATTTGGTGTACTGCCAGGCGTGTTCCAGGGCGGAGAGGCCTTACCCATCGCGGCCGGTGCCAAACCGGTTGAGGTTGTGGAAACTACGCTCAAAGACGAGACTGAAACAACGGAATACAATGCCACCTTGAATGTCGATGGAAATCTTGATATCCAAATTAAGCTGAGCGCCATGGGTAATCAGGAAAACGCCTACAGAGCACTCAAGGATCTCAGCGACGAAGAAATCCGGATCCAACTACAACAGTTAGTCTCGGCCATTCATCCAACGGCTGTGCTCAAGGATTTTACCACGACAGACCTGTCGGATCTGAGCATCTCGCCTGTGCTCACGGTGAATTGCAGTGTTGACGGTTATGCGGTGAAGGCTGGCGAAGACCTGATGATGTTCAACGTTCCAGGCCTCGAGTTCTCCGCGGCGCAAGTAGGGCGGCCAGAGCGTCAACACGGCCTGTTCTGGAACCAGCGCGGCCGCGAGATTGTCACCGGAACCATTCAGTTGCCGGACGGCTTTGAACTTCACTCAGTCCCGGAGAAAGTAAATTTCAAATCCTCCGTAGCCGACTTTGCGGCACAATTCAAAAAGGAAGCGTCGAACCTCGCGTTCACCCAAACATACGACCTGAAGGTGTCCCAAGCACCCGCAGACGCGTACCCCGAATACAAAGAGAGCCAGGAATTGCGGGCGGACTTGTCGCGGCAACGCGTAATTTTGAAGAAAAAATAGTTCTTTCGTTTCGCGCTAAAAGAAAGGATAAGAAAAGCGAAGAAAAAGGCCGAGCCCAGAAGCTCGGCCTTTTCTTTTGTCTATTCTGACTAGAGTCGGATGGGCATGACTACGTTGACGTAGTTCTCGACCGGCGCGTCGGTGTACGGCTTAACGATACCGGGGCTCATGGCGTCTTTAAATACCAAGCAGACCATTTCGGAATTCACGTGGCGCAGGATGTCGAGCAGGAAATCAGGGTTGAAGGCGATTTCGATCTTTTCTCCGTCGTATTCAATCGGAATTTCTTCCTGATATTCACCGACTTCAGGGGTGACCACGCGCAGCATCATGGAGCCACTGGACATGATAAAGCGGACCGAGTTGAACTTGTCGTTGGTCATGGTGCGCGTACGGCGCACGGCTTCGGTGAACGTGGCCGTGTTGATCACGGCTTCCTTGTCGTGTTTCTTGGGAATGACCACGTCATAATTTGGGAAGTTGCCTTCAATAAGGCCGGTGACAAGGCGCGTCGAACCGAACGAGAAGGCGGTCTGGGATTCATCGATGTAGACCTTGATCTCGCCGTCGTTACTCAGGAGGCGTTCAAGTTCACCAATCATTTTCCCCGGAACGATAACTTTGATGCTAATACCATCGGGAATGTTCTCAGTTTCGCAGCACAGGCTCATGCGACGTCCGTCGGTGGCGACGGCGGTCAGCTTGCTGCCGCTGAGTTCCATGAGAAGACCCGTAAGATTGTAGCGGGCCTGATCGGTGCAGATGGCAAACGACGTCTTCTGGAACATGTTCTTGAGCATGGCCTGGGGCAGGACGAGCGGCTCGATGTTGTCGAAGTTGCGGATGGGCGGAAACTCCTCAGGAGCCATGCTGAACAGTTTGGTGTGGATTTTCCCGCAGGAGAGGGTGATAACGCCGCTGGCGCCACTCTCGATGATAATTTCGCTATTGGGGAGTTCGCCCAGGACCATTGAAAGGCGCTGAGAGGAAACCGTGACCGAACCCGGTTCTTCGACGGTACAATCCACCGTGCACTCGATGCTGACCTTAAGGTCGGTCGCCGACAGTTTCAGGGTGCTATCCTCTGCCTCGACCAAAATGTGGGACAGGATGGGAAGGGCGGATTTTGCCGATACAACAGTCTTGACCTTGTTGACTGTATCGAGAAGATCTTGGCGGGGGATTCTGATTTTCATTTCTCAACTCTCCGTGTGTAAGTTTTCCATGTAGTTCTTATCTTCTTTATTTAAAAAACAAGTAATAATAGCAATAAGTCATGTTAAACGTCTTGATAACTTTCTAAGCACGCCATGGTCAAAGGCTTAGCTTGTGAATAACATGTAGAGATCTCGGTAAGGATATTCACGTGTATAAACTATCGGCCTTTTTGCAGGGTGTGCACTGAAAATGATCCCTCCATTTTTGTGGATGAGTTTCCCAGTTTCTTAAGAGAGAATCAACAGAACACCCACATTGTCAAGAAAAAAACGTTCCACATAAAATTTTTGATGTTTTCCACAGTGCAATCGCCTTCAAAAAAGGGGACTGTATGGGGTTTTCAACCTCGTTTTCCACAGCGTGTGGAACATTGTTATTCGACCGTTTTTTGGAAAATTTCATTTCAAACGGCCCTTTGTAACCGATTTATAAACAGGGGTTTAGGATGGGTTATGAAAAAGCCGATTTTTGTCAAGAGTCGATGTAACCTATTCAAATTATTAAACTTAACGGTGCTGGTCAGCATGACTGTGTGTCCTGAATGACAAAGGCGAAGTTGACTTGTAAACAAGTTATCCACAGTTTACGAAGCAACCTCGCCTAGTTCAACGAGGTAAGTAGTTTACGTCATACCCGTATCACGCGCAGGAATTCCTGCGGAGCCACGGTGCCGGACTTCACTTTCATGCGGCACCGATCAGCCATGTTTTTGAATTTAGCCGCCTTGATGATCTTGTCAATGGGTTCTTCAGCCACAATAAGCTTTCGAATTTCCGGGGTGATCTCGAGGATCTCGAAGATGCCTGTGCGGCCCTTGCTGGCGGTGTGGTAGCAGGCATCGCATCCGCTGCCTTTGTACAGGTAGGACGTGGATTCCGGAAGACCAATGCTCTTGAGGAGCGGCTTGGGTGGCTTAAAGGTGGTTTTGC